>VFSW01008360.1_pt1 | contig 14879 bp, 9 predicted proteins | sample 5358111 | NCBI WGS metagenome assembly VFSW01 (sample SAMN11554181, study PRJNA540505) | mine drainage metagenome | isolation source: sediment from site ElyBrook_90M | place: USA: Ely Copper Mine, Vershire, VT | collected 2017 | reverse complement strand
CGCGCGTGCGATGATCGACGAGATCGCTGCGTTGTTTAAGGATGAGAAACTACGCGCGGCGTTTGTGGAAAGCGCGATGAACAAAATCTAGAAGGCAGAATGCAGAAAGCAGAACGCGGCGAACGATCTCTGCCTAGTGCTTTCCGCCTTCTGCCTACTGTTCCTTCGAGGAGTTGCTCATGAAGTGCCCAAACTGTTCGTTCGAAAATGCCGCCGACTCGAAATTCTGCGAGAACTGCGGTCAGCCGTTTGAGCGGGTGTGCCCGAACTGCGGCAAGCCGGTCTCGGCGAACGCCAAGTTCTGCAAATCTTGCGGCTCTAATCTCGTCGGCGTGGCGGCGGAAGCGCGCGCCGCGCCGGTCACCAAGAGCGCCGACCTCGACGCGTTGCGCAAGACCGCGCCGACCACGCTCAGCAAGAAAATTCTCGCCGAGCGCGAGCGGACCGAAGGCGAGCGTAAACTCGTCACCGCGCTGTTCACCGACATCGTCGGTTCGACGTCACTGGCGGAGCCGATGGATCCGGAGGACTGGCGCGAGATCGTCTCCGGCGCGCACCAGTGCGTGAGCGAGGCGGTCTATCGCTACGAGGGCACGATCGCACAGCTGCTGGGCGACGGCGTGCTGGCGTTCTTCGGCGCGCCGCTGGCGCACGAAGACGACGCCGAGCGCGCGATGCGCGCCGCGCTCGACATCTTGGCAGCCGCCCGGCGTTATGCGGACGAGTTACACAAGAAAAAGAAAGTGGAAAACTTTCAGCTACGCGTTGGCTTGAACACCGGCATCGTCGTCGTGGGCAACATCGGCAGCGACCTGCACATGGAGTATCTCGCCGTCGGCGACACGGTCAATCTGGCGGCGCGGATGCAGAGCGCGGCGGACGCGGACAGTATTTTGATTTCGGAGAACACGCACCGGCTCGCGTCGTCGTTATTCGATTTTGAAGATCGCGGCAAGATCACCGTCAAGGGCAAAGCCGAGCCGATCCAGGTCTATCGCGTGCTCGGCGAGCGCAAGGGCGCGGTGCGTGCGCGCGGTATCGCCGGCTTGACCTCGCCGATGGTCGGTCGCCAGCGCGAGTTCTCGACCCTGCTGCAAATCATCAGCGACGTGCGCGGCGGGCGCGGCTCAATCGTCGCGGTGATCGGCGAAGCCGGCTTGGGCAAGTCGCGGCTTATTGCGGAATGGCGACGCGCCAGCCTTGCGAAGGTTTCAGAACCTTTGCAAGGTTCGGACATCCGCTGGGTCGAAGGGCGCTGCCTGTCGTACGCGTCGTCCATCGCGCACCATCTCAGCACCGATATTCTGCGCGCGCTGATCGGCGTGCCGGTTGGCTCGTCCGAGGAAGAGACGCACGCCGCGCTGCGAAAGACTCTGGAGACCTTGCTGGGCGCGGAAATGAAGGACGTTTATCCGTTCCTGGGTCACTTGCTCGGCTTGAAGCTGGAAGAAGATATGGCGGCACGTGTGAAATATCTCGACGGTCCCGCGCTGCAGGCGCAGTATATTTCCGCGTACAAGAAATTCTTGCAAGCATTGGCGAACGACGCGCCGACCGTGATCGTGTGCGAGGATGTGCACTGGGCGGACCCGTCGTCGGTTGAACTCGGCAGCCAACTCTTGCCGATGGCGGCGACGTCGCCCATCGTCTTTGCGTTCGTGACGCGCGCGGACAAGGACGCGCCGGGCTGGAAACTCGTCGCGCAGGCGCACGAAGTTGCTGGCGTCGGCGCGCCCGCACTCTACCTCGCGCCGTTGTCGGAAACCGACACCAAGCAGCTCGTCAGCAATTTGCTGGAAGTGGAAGCGCTGCCGGAGAATCTGCGGCAGTTGATCCTCGCGAAAGCGGAGGGCAATCCGTTCTTCGTCGAAGAAGTGATCCGTATGTTGATTGATCGCGGTGGGATCGCGCGCGACGCCGCGGCGAGCAAGTGGACCGTGACGCGCGAAATCCAGAATATCGAAATTCCGGATACGCTGCAGGGCGTGCTGACCGCGCGCATCGACCGGCTGTCCGAAGACGCCAAGCGCGTGCTGCAAATCGCGTCGGTGATTGGGCGCAAGTTCCCGGTCAAGGTGCTAGAACGCGTGTTGCAGGAACAAAGCGTGCCAGGATGAATCTTCAGACTCAACTCGCGCAACTGGAGACCGCCCAGCTCGTCCGCCGTGACTCGGAAGAAGGATCCGTTTTCTCGTTCCGCCATACGCTGACCCAAGAAGCGGCGTACGACTCGCTGCTGATGAAACAGCGGCGTGAATTGCATCGCTGCGTGGCGGAAACGTACGAAGCACTGTATCCCGATCAACTCGACGAGTTCGCGGTGCTGCTAGCGCTCCATTACGCCGCCGCCGGCGATGCCGCGAAAACGCTGACGTACTCGATCCGCGCGGGCGATGTGGCAATGCGCGTGTACGCGAACGACGAAGCGGTCGATCACTACACCCGCGCGCTGAAAGCCGGCGACGGCTCTACGGTGATGACCGAACAACTGAAGCACATTTTCGTGCAGCGTGGGCGCGCCTTTGAACTGGCGGGAGATTACGCACGCGCCCTGGCGAACTATGACGAAATGCAATCGCGCGCCGGCGAACGCGGCGACCGCCTCCTCGAACTTGAAGCGTTGATGCTGCGCGCAACGGCGTTTGCCGTCGGTGGGCGCGTACGCAATTGGCAAGAGGCGCAACGGTTATCGGAAACGGCGCTCGCGCTCGCGCGCGAACTCGGCGATCGCGCCGCGGAAGCGCGGATTTATTGGAACCTGTTGCTCGTTAATCGTTTTGGCAATGAAGGCGCGAAGAAAGCGATCGAGTACGGCGACAAGTCACTTGCCATCGCGCGCGAACTCGGTTTGAAAGAGCAGGCGGCGCTGACGCTTAAAGACCTTATGGCAGCATATATCGTCAGCGGTCAAATTCAATCGATGCAGGTCAACGCCCCGGAAACCCTCCGTCTCTGGCGCGAGTTGGATAACAAGCCGATGCTCTCCGAAGTGCTTGCCGGGATATCGTCTATGCACACTTATATGGGGCAAATGGAGCAAGCCATCCGCACTGGCGAAGAGTCCTATACGATTAGCGAATCGATCGGCAATCGCTGGGGTTTGTGCATTGCGGCGGCTTTCCTTAGTTTGCCCTATCGTGAACTCGGTCAGGTCGCGCGGTTCATCGAACTGACAGAGGAATCCGTTCGGACCGGCGAAGAGTTGGGGATTGCCGGATTGCCGTGGGCAGTACAAGTCGAACTCGGAGTCACGTTCGGTTTTCTTGGCGATTTTTCGCGCGCGTTCGAGTGCGCGCAGCGAGCAATGACTTCGCCGCTTAACTTGAACGATAAGAACTCGATCTATCCGCGTGCCGTGCTGGCGAGACTGAACTTGCAACAAGGCAACCGAACCGCCGCGATTGAGTGGCTCGCTCCTTTTGCGGTCAAGCCATACGACGAGTATCTGCTCTTAAATTCGAACGCGCTAAGTCCGATGACGATTCTCAGTGCGTATGCCGAGGTTGCTTTGGCGGAAGGCGACACTGCCCGTGCGCTCACAATCGTCGATGAAGCACTCGAGAAGCTGCACCAAATGGAAATCGCGATTCTTATTCCATCCGCGCTGCAATTAAAGTCTCAGGTGTTGTTGGCGCAAAGCAATCCAGATGGCGCGCGTGCCTTGCTGCTCGATGCGCGCGCAAGAGCCGAAACGATGCAATCGCGGTACCGATTATTGCCGATCCTCTTCGCCCTTGGCGAAACCGAGACACGGCTTGGCAACGCGGCGGCAGCGCAAGCCGCGCGGACGCAAGCGCGTCAAGTCATCGACTATATCGCCGCGCACACGCCGGCTGACTTGCGTGAGTCGTTTCTCGCGCTGCCGGAAGTGCGCGGAGTGGTGGATGCCCAATGATATTGGATGATCGATTGAATCTGCTCCGCACCGCCGGGCTGATCCGCGACGCGGGCACCGCATCGGAAAGAGAATATCTTTTCCAGCACGCGCTGTTGCAAGAAGCCGCGTACGATTCGCTGCTGAAGCAAGATCGCAAACGCTTGCATCTTGCCGTCGGTCAAGTCATGGAGCAATTGTATCCGGAACAGTTGAGCGAACTCGCGCCCGTGCTGGCGCATCACTTTGAACAAGCCGCGGATGACGACCGCGCGCTGACGTATTTCATCCTCGCCGGCGAACACGCGCTGCGCCAGTACGCCTACCCGGAGGCGATCGCGCACTATACGTCCGCGCTGGCAATCGCGCCGCGTGCCGGCGCGCCAGTCGCGAAGTTGTATCGCGCGCGCGGGCTGGCATACGAAGGGCACGGAGAGTACGAGCGCGCCCGCGCGGATCAAGAAGCGGCGCTGGCAGCAGCACAGGCGGCGCAAGACCGCCTTGCGGAATGGCAGGCGCTCATCGATCTCGGCAAGTTGTGGGCGGAACGCGACTATGGCAAGACCGGCGAGTATTTCCAGCGCGCCTTTGATTTGGCGCGTGTGATCGGCGATCCCGCCACGCTCGCGCACAGTCTGAATCGGATGGGCAATTGGTCCATCAATATCGAGCGCCCCGAGGAGGCGCGCCGCCACCATCACCAAGCGCTGACGATTTTTCAGCAGATTCAAGACCAACGGGGCATTGCCCAGACGCTCGACTTTTTGGGGATAACCAACTCACTCGGCGGCGACTCGATTCAAGGTGAGACGTACTTTCGGCAGGCGATTGCGCTGTTTCGCGAGTTGGACGAACGCGTGGACTTGGCGTCCAGTCTGACATCCGTCGCTCTCGGCGCGGCGGAACACCAGATGACGACCGGGGTATTATCGGCGAAGAATATCGCCGAAGCGCAGCGCGATGTGGAGCAAGCGCTTCAGATCGCGCGTGAGTGCGGCTGGCGTTCGGCAGAGGCGTTCGCTTTGATTGTGCTGGCAGACTGCCAGGGTTCGCGGGGAGATTTCACCCAAGCATTGCAATCGGTCCAACGCGCCTATGAAATCGCCGCGGAAATCGGACACCGTCAATGGATGACGTACGCGCATGGCGTGCTCGGTATGATCGATGCCGATTTGTTTGCCGTACCCGCCGCGCGCGAGCATTTGGAACAGGCGCTCACGCTCGCCATCGAGACCGGCTCTTGGCATTGGATTCGGACGATGGCGGGATTCTTGGCGAGCGTCAGTATTTCCCAAAACGATCTTGGGCGCGCTCAAGCGGCGCTCGACCAGGTTCCCGCGCCGCTAGACCCGCCGCAGACGCTTGGACAACGATTGGTCTACTGCGCGCGCGTCGAACTGGCGCTGGCGCGCGGCGAGCCGGCGCGCGCGCTCGAAATCATCGATCAGTTGATCGCGTCGGCGGCGCATGCCAAGCCGGATGGAAGCAACATTCTGCGCGTCTCGCTGCTGCGCGGTCAAGCGCTCGCTGCGCTCGGCGAATTCGATCAGGCGGAAGCCGCGCTGCTCGCCGCGCGTGAGATTGCCGACGCGCAGGGCGCGTTGCCGTTGTTGTGGCGCATCGACGCGGCGCTTGGAGAATTTTATCGCGCCCAGAAGCGCGGCGCGGACGGCGACCGCGCCTTTACGGCGGCGCGCGCCATCGTCGATCGGCTGGCAGAACATATCGCGGATGAAGCGCTGCGAAAAAATTTCGAGCAAGGCGCGCGCCGGTTGGTCTAAGCAAATGCGCGTCGCACATAGAAGGAGTTGCTGTTGGCAAAGCCAGTGATCTTTGCAATTGACGACGAACTCGCGGTGCTCAACGCGGTCGAGCGCGACCTGCGCCAAAAGTACAGCCGCGACTATCGCATCCTCAAGGCGGATTCGGGCGCGGCGGCGCTCGACGCGCTCAAGCAGTTACAGGCGCGCGGCGAGATGGTCGCGCTGTTCTTGTCCGATCAGCGGATGCCGCAGATGAGCGGCACCGAGTTCCTCGATCAGGCGCGTGCGCTATTCCCGGACGCGAAAAAAGTCCTGCTCACCGCGTACGCCGACACCGAAGCGGCGATCAGTTCGATCAATCAGATCGGTCTGAACTACTATTTGATAAAGCCCTGGGATCCGCCCCAGGACAATTTGTATCCGGTGCTCGACGATTTGCTGGACGAGTGGAAGACGAACGTCAAGCCGCCGTACGAAGGCATCCGCGTCGCCGGCGCGCTGTGGTCGCCCCAGTCGCACATGGTCAAGGACTTTCTCGCGCGGCATTTGATCTCGTACCAGTGGCTCGACGTGGACAAGGACGCGGCGGCGCGCGCGTTGATCGATACGCACGGGCAGGGTGGAATGAAACTCCCTATCGTCCAATTCCCCGACGGCGCGGTGCTGGTCGAGCCATCGCTGCACGACCTGGCGGTAAAAATCGGAATGCAGACGCGCACGGAATCGAAACTGTACGACGTGATCGTCGTCGGCGCGGGACCGGCGGGCTTGTCGGCGGCGGTCTATGCCGGGTCGGAAGGGCAGAGCGTCGTCGTGATCGAGCGCGGCGTGCCGGGCGGTCAAGCCGGCAACAGTCCCAAGATCGAAAACTATCTTGGCTTTCCGAGCGGCTTGTCCGGCATGGACCTGGCGCGGCGCGCGCTGACGCAAGCCAAGCGCTTCGGCGCGGAGATTCTCGAAGCGACCGAAGCGGCGCGCGTGCGCGTCGAGGACAAGTACCGCGTCGTGACGCTGGCGGATGGCACGGAACTGGTTGGCAAAACGCTGCTCGTGGCGAGCGGCGCGACGTTTCGGCAACTCGATGTGCCCGGCGTCAAGGAACTCACCGGCGCGGGCGCGTACTATGGCGCGGCGTACACGGAAGCGCTGTACTACAAGGATCAGCCGGTGTTCGTCATCGGCGGCGCGAATTCAGCGGGGCAGGGCGCGATGTTTCTCAGCCGCTTTGCGAGCAAGGTGACGATGCTCATCCGCCGCGAGTCGCAGTGGTCGTCGAAATATCTGGTCGACGCGGAAACGGTGAATCCAAAAATCGAAAGATTGTTCAACACGGAAATGATCGAGGTTCACGGCGCGCCCGGCAAACTCGAAGCGATCGTCGTGAAGAACAGCCAGAGCGGCGAAGTCAAGACGCTGCCGTGCGCGGCGCTGTTCATCTTTATCGGCGCGATGCCCAACAGCGAACTGGTCAAAGGAATCGTCGAGACCACGGACAATGGATTCATCATCACCGGTTCCGATCTGATCACCGGCGGCAAGCGTCCCAAGGGCTGGACGCTCGACCGCGACCCGTTCATGCTAGAAACCAGCGTGCCGGGAATTTTCGCCGCGGGCGACGTGCGGCTGGGCGCGAACAATCGCGTCGCATCCGCGACGGGCGAGGGCGGCGTCGCGCTTGCGGCGATCCAGCGGTACCTGGGGACGTTGTAGCGGATTGCGCCAATAATCCCAATCCATCTTCGAGTCAGGGGGCGTTCTTCAAACACGGGTACGAGCCGCGCCGCTTGTTTTTGCCCACCCCTTGACGACGCAAATCATTCTGCCTATACTCGCTCCCAAACCATCCACGGTTTCTCGTGAGGATTGCGGGGAACGTCGAACAGGGCAATGAACGAGCCACATCGCCATACCTGACGCGCCCGCGTCAGGTATGGTTTGTTTTTCGGCAGCACCGACGGTGTGTGAACGACTGGGGGATCGGATGAAAGACCGCAAAGGAGGAGCCAATGAAAGCATTTCGATAATCCACGTGGTTAAACTCTGAACACGAAAAACAAACCGAAAAGGAGCTCAGTATGAAGACCTGGTTCCGACTGACTATATCCGTGATCGCGCTGGGTTTGCTTGCCGCGTGCGCGACGCCCGCGCCGACGGCCGTTCCGTTGCCGCCACTAACCGCCGCGCCAACCACAGCCAGCGGCGCACCGCGACCGGGGGAAACGCGCGCCGCCGAGACGCGCGCGGCAGAATCATCTGCGACGAACACGCCCGCGCCATCGCCTACGACCGCGCCCGCCGCACCGAATCAACCCGCGCTGCTGAGCGACAAGATCAAGCACATCATCGTCATTATGCAGGAGAATCGTTCGTTCGATTCGTACTTTGGAACGTACCCCGGCGCGGACGGCATTCCCATGCAGAACGGCGTGCCAACCGTCTGTTCCAACGATCCTACGACGAAGCAATGTGTCAAGCCGTACCACAATCCGGAAGATGTCAACTCCGGGGGACCGCATGCATCTGCCTCCGCCATCACCGATATCGCGGGTGGGAACATGGACGGCTTTGTCGCAGCTTTCCGCGAGGGAACGAAAGCGTGCAAGGGCAAGAGCGTGGATACCCCCGGCTGCGTCGCGGGTAAAACGCCCGACGTGATGGGGTGGCACGATGCGCGCGAGATTCCGAACTACTGGACGTACGCGCAGAATTTCGTGCTGCAAGACAAGATGTTCGAGCCGAACGCGTCGTGGAGTTTGCCGTCGCACCTCTTCATGGTATCGGCGTGGTCTGCCCAATGCACCAACGTCAACGATCCCATGAGCTGCACGAGTGCAATCGATGGCCCTGCCAACAAGCCAGGCGCCGGACTGCCAGAAGCGAATGCGGGTAAACTCGTTTATGCCTGGACAGATCTGACCTATCTCCTGCACAAGAACAACGTCAGTTGGGCGTATTACCTCAGCGAGGGCGATCAGCCGGATTGCGCCGATGACGCGATGCTTTGCGCGCCTGCCAAGCAAAGCGTAACTGTCCCCGGCATCTGGAACCCACTGCCGGCTTTTCAAACCGTCAAGCAAGATGGTCAACTGGCGAACATTCAGACCGTCGACAAGTACTTTACGGCGGCGAAGAATGGCACGCTGCCGGCGGTCTCGTGGATCACGCCCGAAAATACCGTGAGCGAGCATCCGCCTGCCAAGATCAGCGCCGGCCAATCCTACGTCACATCGGTGATCAACGCCGCAATGCAAGGTCCCGACTGGAACACCACCGCGATCTTCCTCGCCTGGGATGACTGGGGCGGATTCTACGATCACGTTGCGCCGCCCAAGGTGGATGCAATCGGATACGGCTTGCGCGTCCCAGCGATGGTCATCAGCCCATACGCCAAAAAGGGAGTCATCGATCACCAGACGCTTTCGTTCGACGCGTACCTAAAGTTCATCGAAGATGATTTCCTGAACGGAGCGCGCATTGACCCGAAAACGGACGGACGCCCCGACTCGCGCCCGGATGTGCGCGAGAATGCGGCAATCCTAGGGAACATCATGAGCGACTTTGATTTCTCGCAAGCGCCGCGGCAGCCGCTGGTTCTGCCGGAGAAACCCCAGCCAGGACCTGCATCAATACCTGGATCGTAAATCGTCCACGTCACAGATTGGCACGGAAATCTCTTCCGAGTGTTTCCGTGTCAATCTGCTATCCCATCCATAGCGCGGCACAGCCGCAACCAAATCTATTAGGACGCGGATGAACGCTGATTTTTTCTTTCCGCGAAAATCCGCGTCTCCAACACCTTCGCGATCTTGATCGTTGTCGCAGAGGAATACAATAAAGGAACTCGAATGAACGAGGCAGCAGCTGCACCCAGACGGTTAGACGTGAATACGTTCGAAATGATTCTAGTGGTCGCACTCATCACGCTCCACGACTTTTTGCTTTCCGACGCGCTGTCGCTGCCCCTCGCTTTGCAGCGCAGCACGCTCGCGCAGTTGAGAGCATTGGATCGAGTGGTATCGAGCGTAGAATTCCTGGTTCCCGTTGTTTTTATCGCGGCGATGCTCGTCCTGTGGTTGACCGAACGCAACGAGTGGGTAAGTCGTTTCGCGATTGTTTTCCTTGCCTGGGTCACCCTGCGACTGGTCGCCAAGGTGGCGCTGGTCTTGTTCAGCATCGTGTCGCGTCCGTTGAAGCAAGGCACCGGCATACTGACGGATACGATTGTTCTGTGGTTCGCCATTTTTCTGCTCTTCGGCATATGGTACTGGATCATCGACGGGGGTGGACCCCGCGCGCGGCTAGACGGCGCCGCGCGTCGATTCGATTTTGCTTTTCCGCAACACGCCGGAGTATATCCGGGTTGGGATGGCTGGCGACCGGGATTTTGGGATTACGTCTTTCTGGGATTCTGCGGCAGCACGCAGTTTGGTCTCGGTGACACCATCGTACTCTCTTTACGCGCCAAGTTCTTACTGATGCTTCAAGCCACGCTATCCGTCGCCGTCCTGGTCTTCGTCGCATCGATTGCAATTGGAATCATCCACTGATGTGATTGAATCGAGCACGCCGGGTTTGAATCTTTTGGCAAGGAGGCAAAAATGCGTGTTCTCGTTTTGCTCACGTTGATATTCATTCTCGCCGCGTGCGCGGCGCCCGCGCCGCCAACCACCGTGCCAGCTGTGCCAACTATCGCAACAATTGCGACCAACGCGCCGCGACCAGTAGAGACGCGCGCGCCTGTCGTTCCGACGGTACCGTCTCTGCTTCCCACACCAACACCCGATCACATCCGCTATGTCGCCGGGTCGTCGCAGAAGGCCTGCCAACTTGTTGGTGAAACGGATCGCGAACTCAACCAGCCCACCGTCAACCAAACCGAAACGCGCTTTGGGTTGGTCGGCAATGATCTCGGTTACTCGTTCGAACATAACGGCAAGTTGTTCTTCCTCTTCGGCGATTCAAAGCCAACTACCACATTCAAAGGCAAGCCCAATCAAGATAAGAACCCGCCCCGTCTGGCTGACGACAACGACGCTATCGCATTCAGCACCGATACAAGCATCGGTCAATGCCTCAAACTTGATTTCATCACCGACTCGATCGGCGCATATAAGAACCCTGTCGTCCTAAACACTAAAGGACAGCCCGCGATCACGCTGCGAGACTTTGAAGTTCCGGTCGCTGGGATTAGCGATGGCGGCAAGATGTACGTGATCTTCGCAACGGATCACCAGCCGCCGGGCTTTTCCATCCGTACGGTAGTGGGGGAATCAGACGACGACGCCAACACCTTCCACTATCTCTACGATTTCTCAAAGGGTTCTGACGCCAAATTCATCAACGTCGCGATCGCGCAAGGGCAAGACGGCTATCTCTATTTCTGGGGAACGCAAGGCGGGATGCTTTATCGAAAGAGCGCTCCGTTTCTGGCTCGCAAACCAATCGGCAGTATGAGCAACCTGAATGGCATCGAGTACCTGCACGCGGTTAATCCCGTCGGCGCGCCGGTCTTTACGCCGAACGAGAACGACGCGACGCCGCTATTCCACGACGATCTATCGGGTGCCGCCGGTGGGCAGCAGGTGGCGGATTGTATGGGCGAATTGGGTGTGGAATGGAATCCGTTCGTCAAGCGTTGGGTGATGCTCTACAACTGCCTCGACGACACGCCCACGAATCCGCGTGGAGTTTATATGCGACTCGCGGAACAGCCGTGGGGTCCATGGAGCGCGGCGCAGACGATTTTCAATCCGGTGCAGGACGGGGGTTATTGCCACTTTATGCACCGCGCCGTGAACGCGCAGAATCCCACGCCTTGCGATAATGTGAGCGACCCTGGCAGGTCGGATGTGTTCGGCGGCGAGTACGCGCCGTACTTCATATCCCGTTTCACTACCGGTGACGCGGCACGCGCGACTTCGACTTTCTACTACACTCTGTCCACGTGGAACCCTTACACCGAGATCATCATGAAGACCACGATCATGGGCACACCTTAGCCGCGCGAGCCGGCAACGATTCGCGATTGCCGAAGCGTGCGTAAAAATTTCGTCGAAGGCGCGCAATATCCTTGAATAATTCGTTGACTTACCCCCATTGACTGGGTTGCACCGGCTCTGTTAGAATGGTGTAACATCGCAAATGTGAGGTCATGGCAGTTGGCGAAACCAGTCATCTTCGCGATCGACGATGAGCCCGCAGTGCTCAACGCGGTCGAGCGCGATTTACGCCAAAAGTACGGGCACACCTACCGCATCCTAAAAGCCGATTCCGGCATCGCTGCGCTCGACGCGCTCAAGCAGTTGCACGCGCGCGGCGAAACTGCCGCGCTCTTCGTCGTCGATCAGCGGATGGCGCAGATGACCGGCGTTGAGTTTCTCGACGCGGCGCGCAAACTTTTCCCCGAAGCGAAAAAGGTTTTGTTGACCGCGTACGCGGATACGGAAGCGGCGATTGCGTCGATCAACCGCGTCGACCTCGATTATTATCTGATGAAGCCGTGGGACCCGCCGCAAGAGCATCTCTACCCGGTGCTCGACGAGCTGCTGGACGATTGGCAGCGGCACGCGGAGATTCCGTACGACGGCATCCGCGTCGCCGGCGCGCTGTGGTCGCCGGCGGCGCACACCGTCAAGGAATTTCTGACGCGGCATCAAATCCCCTATCGGTGGCTCGACGTGGAAAGCGATCCGAAGGCGCGCGCGCTGGTCGAGGCGCACAACGCGGGCACGCTTGTGCTGCCGACGGTCTTCTTTCCGGACGGCGCGGTTCTGGTCGAGCCGACGATTCAACAAATCGCCGAGAAAGCCGGCTTGCCGACGCACGCGGCGCTGCCTTTTTACGATCTCGTGATCGTCGGCGCGGGACCGGCGGGATTGTCCGCGGCGGTCTACGCCAGCAGCGACGGAATCAAATGCCTGGTGATCGAGCGAGATGCGCCGGGCGGTCAAGCCGGCAGCAGCCCCAAGATCGAAAACTATCTGGGCTTTCCGATGGGCATCTCCGGCGGCGATCTCACGCATCGCGCGATCACGCAGGCGCGGCGGATGGGCGCGGAAATCGTTACGGCGCAGGAAGCGACGCGCGTCCGCGCGCAAGACCAGTATCGCGTCGTCACGATGGCGGACGGCAAAGAGGTCTCGTGCCACGTTGTGCTGCTCGCGACCGGCGCGTCGTTTCACACGCTCAAGATACCCGGCGCAGCCGAATTGACCGGCAAGGGAATTTTCTACGGCGCGGCGCACACGGAAGCGTTCTTTTATCAAGACCAGGATGTGCTCGTCGCGGGCGGCGCCAATTCTGCCGCGCAGGGCGCGCTGTTCCTGAGCCGCTACGCGCGCAAGGTCACGGTCGTGATTCGCGCGGCGGAGCCGGAAGCGTCCCACTACCTCGTCGACGCGCTGAAACAAAACGAAAAAATCGAAGTGCGGCTGAACACCGACCTGGTCCAAGTCAACGGCACGGAGAAATTTGAATCGCTCGTCGTCAAGAATCACGTGACCGGCGAGACCAGCACGCTGCGCGCGGCGGGGATGTTCGTTTTTATCGGCGTGAGTCCGCAGAGCCAATTGGTTGCCGGCGCAGCGTTGTGCGACGAGAAAGGTTATCTGTATACCGGTGCCGATTTGCTGCGCGAGGGCAAGCGTCCACCGGGCTGGACGCTCAACCGCGATCCGATGTTGATGGAGACGAGTCTGCCGGGCGTCTTTGCCGTCGGCGACGTGCGCTACGGCACGAATCACCGCGTCGCGTCGGCGGTGGGCGAAGCCGCGGTCGCGACGATGATCGTCAAGCAGTACCTGAAAACATTATGAGCACCACCATCGACTTTTTGCGCAAGCAACTCCTCTTTGCCGGACTGTCGGAAGACGACTTGATCTGGCTGGAACGGATGGCGGAACCGGTTTCGATTTCGACCGGCGAGTTTTTGATGCAAGAAGGCGGCGCAGGCGATGCGCTGTACATCGCGTCCGCGGGTGAGTTCGAGGTCATCAAGCGTTCGGGCAATCAGGACGTGGTGATCGCCGTACGCGGAGCGGGCGAAATCTTTGGGGAGCTAGCGTTGCTCAACGGCACGCCGCATTCCGCGTCGGTGCGCGCGTTGAAGGACGCACAGCTTTTCAAGATCAGCGGCGCGGTCTTTCGCGATTTGTTGGCGACGCGGCCGCAGGCGACGCTGGCGATTTTGCGGACGGTGACCGAGCGTCTGCGGAACACCGAAATCATGCTGCGCCAAAACGAAAAGATGGCGGCGCTCGGCACGCTCTCCGCCGGGCTGGCGCACGAGTTGAACAATCCCGCGGCGGCGGCGAAGCGCAGCGCGGCGCAGTTGCGCGATACGCTGGTCGAATGGCAGCGCGCGGCGGCGGAGGTGACCGCGCAGTCGCTCGACGCGCGGCAGAGGGAAACGCTCAACACGCTGCGCGCGGAAATGGCGACGCGCGCCGCCGCGCCGATCGCGCTCGATCCGCTCGCGCGCAGCGATCGCGAAACCGCCGTGCAGGAATGGCTCGAAGCGCGCGGCATGGAGGAGGCGTGGCAGATCGCGCCGTCGCTGGTCACGTTCGGCTGGGACGTGGCGGCGCTGGAGGAACTCGGCGGCACATTGGGCGCGCACCTGCCGGTGGTTGTTCGATGGCTCGGCGTGGGGTATACGGTCTACGCGTTGCTCGACGAGGTGAGCACGAGCGCCGAACGCATCTCCGAAATCGTCAAAGCGGTCAAGTCGTACTCCTTCCTCGATCAAGCGCCGATTCAGCAAGTGGATGCGCACGAGGGCTTGGAGAACACGCTCGTGATTCTGCGCTACAAGCTCAAGGAAGGCGTCCGCATCACGCGCGATTATGCGCCGGATCTTCCGCGCATCGAAGCGCATGGCAGCGAGCTGAACCAGGTCTGGACGAACATCATCGACAACGCGATTGATGCGATGGGGGGCAAGGGCGAGTTGATGCTGCGGACTAGACGCCAGAACGAGAACGTCGTCATCGAAATTACCGACAATGGGCCGGGCATTCCGCCGGAGATCAAAGACCGAATCTTCGAAGCGTTCTTTACGACCAAGCCGCCGGGGATCGGCTCAGGGCTGGGACTGCACATCTCCTACAACATTGTCCAGGAACACCGCGGCGGAATCGAGGTCGATTCCCAACCGGGCGCGACGACGTTCCGCGTGACGCTACCTATCCAACTGAAACGAGGTGAAGCATGAACGACGCTCAGATGAAAGAGATGTATCAGAC
>VFSW01008359.1_pt1 | contig 14880 bp, 9 predicted proteins | sample 5358111 | NCBI WGS metagenome assembly VFSW01 (sample SAMN11554181, study PRJNA540505) | mine drainage metagenome | isolation source: sediment from site ElyBrook_90M | place: USA: Ely Copper Mine, Vershire, VT | collected 2017 | reverse complement strand
TGATCGAGCTTGTGCACTTCCATCCCGATCTCTTCCTTGGGTTTCAATGCCATGATTACGAGCTGACAGTTCTTCGCTGTATACAGTACCTGTCGAAAATCTTCATTTTTGACCGCGATCTCTTCGATGTTCTTTATATAGCCTTTCATAGTAATTCCTCCAGTTGATGATTTTACAAATTTATTCGTTTACCTGAATGCTCTCTTCAACAGCATTTTTACGAGAGCCACTTGATTTATTGACGACCAACGCTTGTGCGATAACAGTATGCTGCTTGTGGCCTATTAGGTGTCCATCGCGTTGCCATTCCAGGGCTGGCTCGACCGTCCGTGGCCGCGACGGTCATGGGCGATGCAGCGATAACCCTTGATGAGCATTCGCAGCCGAATCACAAATAATAATTTAAAGCGAGTCCGAACTAACGTTATATAACCATCTTATTCGAAAAGAGCAATCTACGTCCTTAATAAGACCTATAAAATGTATATATTTTGGCATATCATTTTCTAATCTAATCCCTGCTGCTGTCAAATGAGATTTCTTCCAAAGATAAAGGCTGGACCCTCCTTTTCGGATGCCACATTTCTGACCCAGATATAGGAACGGGGTAAAAAATTACATATACTTAGAGAAAGGCAGGTAAAAATATCCAACTTCCCCAGCAGGTTCTGGAACTTTGTTAAACTCACGAGAGTCGTTTTCCTGCTGGGAGGATTTTTGCTATATGCTCTCGGCGCAGCCGCCGCGGTCCGGATAGGGATTACCATTAACTGGGCTGAATACTGGCTTGGACAGGTGGTGGTAACGTCCATCCAGCTCATGGCGCAATATCTTAATGAATATTACGATACAGAGGTCGACTGCCTGACGGCAGATAACCGCACCTGGTTTTCAGGCGGATCCGGAGTTCTCTCTGCGGGCGGTATTTCGCCTGCAGCGGTCCTGGTTGCAGCCCGCATTTGCGCCGTGGTCGCGCTTCTGACCGGCATACTTGCCTCCCTCCTTTCAGTCTGGATGATCCCCATTATTATCTTCAGCCTTCCAGGCTCCTGGTTTTACTCATCGCCGCCCTTTTCCCTGATGTCGTCCGGTTGGGGCGAGCTAACCACATCGGTCATCGTTGCCCTGCTCGTACCTTTGGCAGGTTATTGTATGCAGGACGGTTTTCCGCCAGGTGAATTATGGCTGGTTGGCGTGCCCCTGGTTCTGGTTCACACTGCGATGCTGATTTCTTTTGAATTTCCTGACCGCGCGGCAGATCTGTCCGTTGGCAAAAAAACGCTGACGGTTCGCCTTGGACTGCAGGGCGCGGCCTGGGTGGTGACTGCTTTAATCGGTTTCGCAATCCTGTTTCTGGTCGTTCAAGGGCTATTTTCAAAATACCCCGGACAGTGGATGGGATGGACAGTTCCGCTGGCAATCTGGCAAATGGTCTGGATCCACCGGGTCATCCATTCGCCCACTCGCACAAATTATTATCTACTGACCACGGGTGGGGTAGCACTTTTTGTTCTTATGGCTTTACTGGCCTTGTTAGGATTTGTTTTCACTGTGTAAGGAAGCTTCCGATGCCTGATGTTACAAGATCAACGGTGGAAGAGGTTTTGTGGGCATAATTGGTAAAGAAAATACCCAAAAATAAATCACCCAGGGTTCGAAAGTCTGGCATTCCGTGTTACGTCTCAATGCTCGTCAATACCCCCTTGGTTTGCAAATCTAAGTGTATAATATTCTTATCACACAGGAAGGTTATGGCACTATTACAGATTGGTCACCTAAAATCAATTTCGTTGACCGCCCTGTCCTGGTTGGGGGTGAGTCGGCTAATTGAACCGCGCAAGAACTTTTTTTCATCCATTGTGGTAAATTTCAGTTAGGCAAAAGCTTAGCTGATTTTTTTATCTTAGGCAAAGGAGAATAAGATGCGTTCGAAAACCATGTTCTGTCTTGTTTCCGTATTCGTCGCCATGTCAATGCTTTTGGCGGCCTGTGCCACCCCCACTGCTGCGCCAACAGCAGCACCTGTCGCTGCCACGGCTGTACCTGCAGCCGCAGACCCTATGGCGGCCCTGGTAACAGCTGCCAAAGCTGAAGGCAACCTAACGGTAATTGCCCTTCCGCATGACTGGTGCAATTATGGCGAGGCCCTGACCACATTCTCGACCAAATATGGCATCAAAATAAACGAACTAAACCCTGATGGTGGTTCTGGGGATGAAATTCAAGCCATTGTTGCCAATAAAGATAACAAAGGCCCACAGGCTCCCGATGTGATTGATGTAGGGTATGGGTTTGGCCCTCAATTGATTTCAGATAAGCTGGTCATGCCCTATAAAGTCTCCACCTGGGATTCCATTCCCGCTGATTCCAAGGACCCCAATGGGTATTGGTATGGCGACTATTATGGCGTGCTGGCTTTAGAAGTCAATAGCGACGTGGTTAAGAATGTACCCGCCGATTGGCCTGATTTGCTCAAACCTGAGTATAAAGGCCAGATTGCCCTGGCTGGAGACCCACGCGCGTCCGCTCAGGCCCAAATGTCAGTCTATGCCGCAGCCCTTTACAATGGCGGATCTTTGGACAACATCCAACCCGGCCTGGATTTCTTCAAAAAAGTAAACGATGCGGGTAACTTTGTACCTGTGATTGCTAAACAAGCCACAGTTGCGAAGGGCGAAACCCCCATCATCTTCCGCTGGGACTACAGCGCCCTGGCTGATAAAGATTCTCTGGCAGGCAACCCGAATATTGCCGTGGTCTACCCCAAGAGCGGCACGATTGCCGGTATCTATATCCAGGCCATTTCGGCTTATGCCCCCCACCCCAACGCGGCCAAACTATGGGAAGAATACTTGTACAGCGATGCGGGTCAGAATGTATGGCTGAAGGGCTATTGCCACCCCATTCGCTACACCGACATGCAGAAACGTGGTGCAATCCCCGCAGATGTTGCCGCCAAACTGCCCACTTTCAGCGGCCCCATCGCTTTCCCATCAGTTGACCAGATTAACGCCGCCAATAAAATCATTGGCGCAAACTGGATGACCGTCGTAGGTGCAGATGTCAAATAAACAAAACTCTATACTGAATGAAAAACGGGACGCGCGCAAAGCGCGTCCCGCACTTTTACCATGGCGCAATTGGATTGGCGTCATCCCATTTTTTGTTTTCGCCTTCCTATTTATCCTTTTGCCCTCTGCCACCTTATTATTAGGCGCATTCCGCGATAACGCCGGTAAGCTGACGTTGATGAATTTCGTCGGCCTGCTGGACCCATCTATTCTCAACGCTTACTGGGTGACGATTAAAATCAGTCTGGCTACTGCCGTAGGGGGTGGTTTGCTGGGGTTCTTGATGGCTTACGCGGTTACCGTTGGCAAATTACCCGGCCCGATCCGCAACGCTCTGATGACATTTTCTGGAGTGGCTTCAAATTTCGCCGGCGTCCCATTAGCGTTTGCTTTCATTGCCACCCTGGGGCGTACCGGTTTGGTCACCGTGCTATTAAAGAATATTCTGGACATAGACCTGTACAATCAAGGTTTCAGCCTCTACAGCTTCTGGGGTCTTTCCTTAACTTATATGTTTTTCCAGTTTCCACTGATGGTATTGGTGATCACACCTGCCCTGGATGGATTAAAGAAAGAGTGGAGCGAGGCTGCCGAGAGTCTGGGAGCTTCTCAAAGTTTGTACTGGCGTAAAGTAGCACTGCCTATTTTGACCCCTTCCATTCTCGGGGCAATGATCCTTTTATTTGGTAATTCCTTTGGGGCTTATGCTACCGCCTACTCACTTACCGGTGGTTTTATCAACCTCATTACGATTGTGATTGGTTCGCAAATAAAAGGCGATGTTCTCTACAACCCTGGTCTGGGGTATGCCCTGGCGGTCGGCATGATCATCGTGATGGCAGTCATGATGGCGATTTATTATTCATTGCGGCGTAGGAGTGAAAGGTGGTTGCGTCAATGAAGCGCAAATCCTATTGGTCGTGGGTTTGGATTACTTTAGGTGCAATTTATTTTATCTTACCGCTCTACGCAACTTTTGATTTTTCGTTACGGGCCAGGAAAGGTGTTTTATCCTTTCTGGCTTACCAAAATGTATTCTCAGATCCTAATTTCTGGTCTACGATTGGATTCTCTCTAGAAATTGCGGTTTTTACAATCATTGTCAGTATCTTGCTGGTTCTTCCCACTGCTTATTGGATTCGCCTGCGTTTACCTCAATTACGCGGCATGTTGGAGTTTATTTCAATGCTGCCATTTGTGGTCCCGGCAATTGTGCTGGTTTTCGGGTTAATTCGGGTGTTTAGCGGCGCCCCGTTCTTTCTCACCAATACCTTTCTGGGTACCGATGCATTACTCGTGGCAGCCTATGTCGTTCTGGCTCTCCCGTATGTGTTTAGATCGATTGATACTGGTTTGGCTGCGATCGACGTACGTTCTCTAACCGAAGCAGCTCAAAGCCTGGGCGCAAATTGGGGTACAATTTTGTTCAGGATTATCTTTCCAAACCTGAGAGTAGCAATCTTGAGCAGTGCTTTCCTGACCCTGGCAACTGTCGTTGGAGAATATACGATTGCCAGCTTCATGGTCGGTATCAAAGCATTTGGCCCCTACATGTCACTGATCGGACAGAATAAGACCTATGAATCTTCCTCCCTGGCGATCATCAGCTTTATGGTTACCTGGGGCTTTATGGGATTAATCCAATTATTCAATCGCGGTAAGGCAGATAGCGGCGCACTGGCTGGTGCGCGTTAATCGATTTGAGCACGCTTAGATCCCAGTATTGAAACGGTGAATTATGGCTTTCCTTTCCCTATCCAATCTATCCAAAGTTTTTGGAACTACCACTGCCGTTGAAGAGTTCAACCTGGAAGTAGACAAGGGCGAGTTTGTCTCTTTTCTGGGTCCTTCTGGTTGTGGAAAAACCACCACTTTACGGATGATCGCTGGTTTTGAATTACCGACTAAAGGCGTCATTACCCTGGATGGAGAAGACATAACCTATAAATCCCCTAACCATCGCAATATAGGCATGGTCTTCCAATCGTATGCCCTATTTCCCAACCTGACCATCGGCCAGAATATCGGTTTTGGTCTACAAGTCCGCAAAATACCGGCGGCTCAGGCCAAGCAAAGGGTCAATGAAATGCTTTCGATGATCCATCTTGAGCAACACATTGATAAGTATCCTTACCAACTTTCGGGTGGGCAGCAACAACGCATTGCCCTGGCACGCGCCCTGGCGATCAACCCGCGGGTGTTGCTCCTTGACGAACCCCTTTCCGCCCTGGATGCCAAAATTCGGGTCGAGCTGCGCCTGGAGATTCGCCGTATTCAACAAACCATGGGCATTACCACCATCTATGTCACCCACGACCAGGAAGAGGCATTGTTGATCTCTGACCGGGTGGTAGTGATGAGCCAGGGCTGCATGGAACAAGTTGGCACCCCGGCCAACATTTATAATTTCCCGGCGAGTGAATTTGTCGCCCAATTTGTTGGCCAGTTAAACATGGCCCCGGTAACCAAGATTGATCTGCACAACCACACCTGTATATTAGCCGGACAGGTTGTAAGGTTCGAGCATTCGCCCGAACGAAAAGTGAGCGAGTCACCCAGGTTAGCCATCCGGCCGGAGGAACTCCAAATTGGTACGGGCGAAGGCAGGAATGCTTTGAAGGGACGCGTCGAATCAGTTTTCTTCCTCGGGGCTGTCGTCCGGCTGCGAGTAGACGTGGGTGGAGTTTTGCTCTCAGCAGATTTTTTCAATGAACGCACCAGAACTCTACCCCGTACGGGTGACGAAGTGGTCATCAGTTTTCCGGAATATTCGTGCTGGCTGATCTGACACCTTACGCCGGTGGCAGATTTCCCAGAAACAAACCCTTTAAAACCATATAGAAGGAGTCTCTATTGGTAGCCATACCCAAAACCTCATTGAAAGACAGCATTACCATACGAATTAATGGCGAATGGCGCCAGTTCAAAATCGGGATCGATCTCGAACCCTCGACTACCCTCTCGATGTTCCTGCGCGAACGCCTCGGTTACACCGGCCTGAAGGTCAGTTGTGACGAAGGCGCCTGCGGAGCCTGTACCATTATCATGGATGGCAAGGCGGTTCTCTCGTGTATGCTGCTGGCGGTAGAAGCAGACGGCAGAGATCTGCTTACCATCGAGGGCCTGCCGAAAGATGATCCCGTGATCGAGGCGTTTGCCGAGCAGTCTGAGCCGGGACACGGCACTGCCCTGCAGTGTTGATACTGCACACCCGGCTTTGTTATGACCACCCGGGCTCTTCTCAATGAAAACCCCACCCCGACTTTGGATGAGGTGAAGGAAGCCCTTTCCGGAAATCTTTGCCGCTGCGGCTGCTACGCCGGGATCGCTAAGGCAGTCCTGCACGCTTCAGAGAAAATCGCGGTGAGAAGGGGGCAGGAATGAGCACACCTTACAAACCACGTATCCGCCGCAGGTTCATCGGCGGCTACCAGCCCCGTATCGACGCACCCGAAAAAGCCCAGGGCCGGGCTCCCTACGCTGACGATATCATCTCGGAACGCAATTACCCGGGTTTATTGCACGCCCGGGTATTGTGCAGCCCTTATCCGCGAGCCAGAATCGTTCACCTCGATACCAGCAAAGCTGCCGCGCTGCCAGGCGTCAAAGTCATCTTGACTTACCAGGATGCAGAGGTGGCGCGTACCAGGCCAACCAACGCCGGTTGGACCGACGCGGTCGACACGGTCAGTTACGACGGGATGATGTGGAGAAAATTCCGCGACCGGCGTGTGCTGGGCGACTACGCCACCTGGGCCGGCGATGAAGTCGGGGTAGCCATCGCCGCCGAGACGGAGCAGATCGCCGAACGGGCATTAAAACTCGTCGAGGTCGATTGGGATGTACTGCCCTTTGTGCTCGACCCCCTCATGGCGATGCAGCCGGATGCGCCGGTGATCCACCCCCAAATTGCTCCAGGCAACGTATTACCGCCCGATCCGATTGGCGGGCCGGATGTCTTCCTCAACAAAGGAGACGTAAACCAGGGTTTCAGCGCTGCGGATGTCGTCCTCGAGATGGACACCATCCATGACAACCCAACCCAGGGATCCCTGGACCCCTGGTGCTGCGTGGCGCAGTGGGAAGACGACCGGCTGACCATCGTCTCCAATTCCTACGCCGTAGACCAGACCCGCATGCACGTCAGCCAGATGCTGGATCTGCCTATCCACAAGGTGCGGGTCATCAGCGAATATGTAGGCGGCCAATTCGGCCGCGCCGATACGGGCGATCAACCGTTCTTTATTTTTTCCGCCCTGCTGGCCAAAAAAGCCGGCCGGCCGATAAAATTCAAGCACACCCGGCGCAACAGCTTCCACGATACTCGCCAGCCGGCGCGCTACCACTGCAAGGTAGGCGCCCGCCAGGATGGTACGATCACCACGCTGCAATTTAAATCCATCGGTGATATCGGCGCACATGCCGACCACTCGGTATTCGCCTTGAAGTTTGCACCGGCTGAAATTTCTGAAGCCATACTGGCCCCGATTCCAAACATCCAGATGGAATCCTATGCCGTCTACACCAACCATATCCCCGGCTGTATGATGCGCGGGGTGGGCAATTCTCAGTTCAACTTCATCTTCGGCCGCATGATTGATGCTTTGGCCGAACGATTGGATATGGATCCCATCGACCTGGCGATCAAGAATTTCGGGCATGAATGGGGCGCTTGCCCCGACCCAAGCCTGAAGGCAGTCCTCGAAGCAGGCGCACAACGCATCGGCTGGAACGAGAAGCGGCACAAACCCGGCGCCGGATCACAGTATGAGGACAGTAAACGGCATGGAGTGGGCTTTTCACTCCATCCTGGCTGGCATACCGAGTGGCAAGAAGAGCGCCGCGGCCAGGTACAGGCCAAAATTACCCTTTACCCGGATGGCACGGTCACACTGGATGCACCAACCGTAGAGACCGGGACTGGCTCGAACACCTGCAACGTGCTGGGGTGCGCCGAAGCGTTGGGCTTCCTGGATGTCCGGCCGGCAGATATCACCTGGGTCTCCACGGTGGATTCCAACTCGGGCATGCGCGACTGTGTTCAAACTGACAGCGCCGTGTCTTTTCTGCAATCCGAAGTAATGGTCGTAGCAGCCCAACAGTTAAAGGAAAAGCTCCTCGACCTGGCTGCGCCCGTTTTGGGAATCGCCGCCGCTCAATTGGAAATCACCGGGGGGCGCATCATCGGCCCCGGCAAAAACATCAGCGTCAAAGAACTGCTGTGGAAAGGCGATCTTGTGCCATTGTCGGTGACCGTCAGCCGCCGTCCCGCCACCCAGAAGACCGGCGTGCCGTATATCGCCAGCTTTGCCGAGGTGGAGGTCGACACAGCCACCGGCCGTACGCAGGTGCTCAAATTGATCATTATCAACGATTGCGGAACCGTTATGTATGCCTCAGGCGCCGAAGCGCAGCAGATCGGCGGCCAGGTTATGGCTATCGGTGAGGCGCTGACTGAAGAAATCATCTACGACCCGCTGCATGGCGTGCCGCTGAACTTCAACTTCATCGACTATAAGATGCCAACCATGCTGGATATGCCGGAGATCGAGCCGGTGCTACTGGAAATATGGCGGGGAGCCGGTGAATACGGCGCCTGCGGTATCGGCGAGGGGACGTTAACTTGCACTCCACGGGCGATTGCCAATGCGGTTTACAACGCCATCGGCGCCCGCATCGATGAACTACCCATCACACCGGAAAAAGTGCTGCAGGCTTTAGGCCGGATCTAAGGTGAATCCATGACACTCCAACCTTTTAAATACATTCCTGCCGACAGCTTACAGATGGCAGAAGCTTTATTGAAAGAATATGAAGGACGTGCGGCAGTCATCGCCGGCGGAACTGACCTGTTGGGAGGGCTCAAAGACGCCGTCCACTCGCATCCACCCCAGGTACTTATCGGGCTCAAACCGGTTAAAGACTTGAGTTACGTGACGATCGAGCCGGCAGGCGTGCGCATCGGCGCGCTCACCACGCTGAACGCTATCGCCAAAAATCCTGCTATCCGGCAAACTTTTCCGCTGCTGGCCCAGGCGGCTGCCAGCGTGGCTTCGCCGCAAATTCGCAACGTGGCCACGATCGCCGGCAACCTGTGCCAGGAACCCCGCTGCTGGTACTACCGTAACCCGGATAACACTTTCGACTGCCTGCGCAAGGGCGGCCGATGGTGCGACGCCTTGTTCGCCGAAAACCGCTACCATTCCATCTTCGGCGGCATGTGCGTCAGCGCCGCCCCGTGCCAGGCCGGCTGCCCCATCCACAACGATATCCCCGCTTATATGGCCAAACTGCGGGATGGGCAGGTGGAAGAAGCCGTCGAGATCCTGTTACGCACCAACCCGCTTGCACCGGTCATGGGCCGGGTCTGTTCGCACTACTGCGAAGAAGAATGCAACCGGTCCGATTACGACGAGCCAGTGTCCATCCGCAGCGTCGAACGCTACCTGGGCGACTACGCCCTGCAACACGCGGATACTTTCTATCCCGCTCCGGGGGTCGCATCGGGAAAGACAGTGGCCGTCGTAGGCGCCGGCCCGGCCGGGCTGACCGCCGCCTATTTCCTCAGGCAGCAGGGACACGCCGTCACGGTGTATGATCGCATGCCAGAAGCCGGTGGGATGCTTACCTACAGCATCCCGGCTTACCGCCTGCCCAAGGCGGTTGTGCGGGCGCAGGTGAGCGCCCTCGAGCATATGGGCATTCAATTCGAACTCGGAGCATGCGTCGGCATCGAAGGGCTCACGTTGCAGGAACTGCGGGCACGCTACGATAGTGTATTCCTGGCGACCGGCCTGTGGAACGGGAAAAAACTGCGATTGGAAAAAGGAGAACTGCTCGACTCCGGCCTGGAATTTCTCATCAATGTCCAGACGGGTAAAGAAAAACCCGCCGGCCAGCGCGTGTTAGTGATCGGCGGCGGGAGTGTGGCCGTCGATGTGGCAATCACCGCCCGCCGGCTGGGCGCCCAGCAAGTGAGCATGGCCTGCCTGGAAAGCCTGGAGACCATGCCGGCTATCCCCGATGATATCACCCAGGCCCACGAAGAGGGCATCACCATCCTGCCATCCTGGGGACCGCAGCGCGTCATCGAGCGAGACGGAAAGCTGGTCGGGATGGAACTGGTGCGCTGCGCGTCTGTCTTCGACAAAGACGGGCGCTTCGCCCCGGTCTTCGACAGCGGTGAGAAGACAGTGGTTGAGGTAGACCAGGTCCTGGTTGCCATCGGCCAGTCCGCCGACCTGGCTTATGCCGGCACAACCTTACAGACCGAGCGTGGGATGATCGTCGCCGAGAAAGAGACTGCCGCCACCAGCCAGGAGGGTGTATTCGCCGGCGGCGATGTGACCGGACAGGCGGCAACGGTGGTGCAGGCTATGGCCGCCGGAAAAAGAGCGGCGGTCGCTATCGACGCTTATTTGACCGGTACGCAGGGCCATCGCATCCCAACCTCCACAGGAAAAATACCTGTAACCATCAACACAGCCGCCCTGGCTGCCAGTTGGCGTGTGGCTGCACCCTTGCGCCCCGTACCCCAACGCACGCTGCGCGGCGAAGACAGTGCGACCCTGGCTGTTGAAGCCATGCAGGGGGAGACGCTGCGCTGCGCCAACTGTGGTTGTGTGGCGGTCAATGCATCGGACCTCGCCCCGGCCCTGATCGCCCTGGATGCTCAGGTGAGAACCACCCAACGCACGCTGGCAGCCGCAGACCTGTTTGCAGCCGCCGAAAATAAAACCACCCTTCTGGCGGATGATGAGCTGATCGAGGAAATCTGGATTCCGGCCCCTCAACCCGAGACCCGGCAGTGTTACCTGAAATTCCGCACTCGCAATGCCATCGACTTTCCCATCGTCAGCGTGGCCTTTTGCGCCGCGCTGCGGGACGGCCGGTTCCACGACTCCCGGGTGGTGCTGGGGGCGGTGGCGCCGGTACCGCTGCGTATACGTGCGATCGAAGAATTATTGGAAAACCAGCTCCCGGGCAAAGTATTAGCAGATGAAGCCGCCAGCCTGGCAGTCAGCCAGGCCCAACCGCTGGCACGCAATAAGGCTAAAGTGGAGATCGTTAAAGCGCTGGTTGCCAGGGCTATCCAGACTGGTTGAAGGTAATATCGCCTTGCGCTTCAGCTCAGCCTCGCTGACTGTGTGGACGCGCGCCTTAAATTGTCGCTCTCGACGGACTCACAGTACAATTTAAATGGGCTGGTGATTGTAGCCTGAAAGTCGCGCCGGCAAAACCCGGATTGCGCCTTCCGTTAATTGGGGCTACAATATAGCTGTCGTATTTAATAGCTGCTTGTCTTTCCCACACTCTGTTTTTCTGCTGAATCTTTTATAAGTTCGTTCGCATAAAGCTTCTATCAAGGGGGATATCTACCTGTACACTTGCCAGAGTTCCCCTCCATCCATAATTCCAGTCACGACAGATTGTTCTGCCTGCCCGAAGGAACTCTATGAAACACTACCGCCTCTATCGAGCACTCAATTTTATTTTTATCCTGATCTACCTGACCGGCCTGATTGGAATTCGACCGGTGCAGGCAGGCAGCCTTTCCACGCCCCAACGTGCTTCGATTGGAAACACAATTGAGGCCGCTGCTCCCACCCCGCCTCCGCCCGCGGATAATTTTCAATATGGCTATGACTCTAATACTGGGCAACTGAATTTTGTGGGGGGCAGCGCCTCAAACCCTCTGATGGCGTCTTCGGGTGAATTGAGCGCCCAGTCCCTGGAGAACGCCGGGCAGGCGGTACTGAGCCGCTTTGCGCCGGATTTTGGGGTCAAAGACCCGACCAAAGACCTGCATCTGGAACGCACGCAAACCTGGGAGAGCGGCGCCACACTGCGCTACCAGCAGCAGTTCAACGGCGTGCCGGTAATGGGCGGCGAGATGCTGGTCAACAGTGATGCCCACGGAAATGTGCTCTCGCTAAACGGCAAAGTCTCTGCGGACCTGGCCCTGGATAGCACCCAACCGGCCATCTCCGACGACCAGGCCGTCCAGGTGGCGCTGGCCGGGATGAAAACCTGGTACAACTTAGGCCCGGACGAGCTTAACGCCGGCCAGCCGGTGCTATGGATTTACGACGGGCGCATCTTCCAGCCTGGCGAGCAGGCAGTTCCCCTGCTGGTCTGGCGCATGGATGTGCAGGCTACCGGCGATTCTACCCCGGTGAATGAGCTGGTGCTCGTGGACGCGCACAGCGAGAATATCGCCTTGCATTTCAACCAGATCGATACGAGCTGGCAGAATCTGGGCACACAGCCTCAGATTGACCCTTCGGCAACGGCTAGCGCCATCGTCGAAGCGACCGCCACCCAGTCCCCAACCGCAACGGCCACCCCTGCGCCAGCCGCGACCGAAACGCCGGTGGATACTGCCACTGCTCAACCCACGCCGAGCGAGCAACCTACTCAGACAGCCATCCCCGCAGCGACTTCGACGCCCCTGCCGGTGACTACGGCTACCCAAACCCCGACCGAGTTAAAGATTACCCCTGCATCCGAATTGGCAACTGCTACTCCCATTACAACTCCTACAACTCAATCCCAAGTGAACAACCCTGGCAAAGTCAACGCCCAGGCTGCGGCCACCTGGTACGTAGCCAATTCAGGCAGTGATACTAATTCCTGTTCTACGCCGGCTTTGCCCTGCAATACGATCAATGGAGTTATCGGTAAAGCGTCGAACGGCGATACGATCAAGGTTGCCATCGGAATTTATACGCAAACCTCTACGGATGTGGTTAATATATATAAAAGTGTGGACCTTTCTGGTGGTTGGAACACCGGGTTTTCCAATCAAAGCGGATTCTCAACCATAGACGGGCAAAATATACAACGGGGAATCTTTATCAATTCTGGGGTCGTGACCACCCTTCGCCGGTTCATCATCAAGAATGGAAATCCCCCAGGCGCCAATCAAAAGGGTGGGGCGATCTATGCCGGTGATACAAGCTCTTTGACCATGATAGAGAGCTCTATCAATCACAATGCTGCCTGGAATGGAGGGGCGATCTACTCAGACGGGCAACAAAAGTTAACCTTGATCAATACTACAATTGGCGACAACTCGGCCAGCAACGCAGGCGGCGGTATCTACCTGAACAATACCCCCCAATTCGATTTGAACAATGTCACGATTGCGAATAACCGCAATAAAGTACATCACGGGGGCGGAATATCCCTGCTGGAACCGTTAAATAGTGCCTACACCATCAATATGCGCAATTCGATTTTGGCCCAAAACACCAGTATTCCCACTTCAGGAGCGGCTACTGCGGATGATTGCTGGAGCTCAGTCGGGGGTAAGACGAATCCTGTTGCAGTTCAATCAGGCGGCCATAACTTATTCGAAAAAACGCAAGGATGTACATTTAATTCTACCCCTGGCGATATTACCGGACAAAATCCCGAGTTGCAGGCAGCTCAACTGGCAGGTTTTTATACCCTGGCGCCCGACAGCCCGGCGTTAGACGCCGGGAATCCTGCCGTCCCCGGAAGCGGCCAGAACGCCTGTGAGGCAGTTGACCAGATTGGGACGGCCCGCCCGCTTGACGGGAACCAGGATGGATCGGCTGTCTGCGATATTGGCGCTTACGAAGCTGATTCGACCGGTCCAGCGACCATGCATATTACAGCCAGCACAGGGACACCGCAATCGGGGATCATTCACCAGGATTACGTTGCCTTTTCTGCGATCGTAACCGATCAAATTGGGGTCCCGCTTTCAAATATTCAGGTTATCTTCACAGCCCCTTCCGAAGGCGCCAGTGGAACCTTCACCGGCACAGGCACCACCCAGACTACGGTATTGACGGATATCAATGGGGTAGCTACATCTTCGATCTTCACCGCCAACGACCAGGCCGGGCAGTTTGTGGTTACCGCTTCGGTCTCGGGGATCGATAAACCGGCTCAGTTCCAACTGGAGAATTATATTCAGGAGCCTGCCAGCCTTACCTCCAGCTCAGGCACGCCTCAAATCCGGGAAATTCACCTGGCCTATTCCGCCTTTGTCGTAACGGTCAAAGATCAACATGGAATTCTACTTGCAGGCGTCCCGATCATTTTCACCGCTCCTTCCGATGGCGCAAGCGGAGTATTTTCTGACACGGGCACCAACCAGACCCAAGCTGAAACGAATTCGAGCGGGGTGGCTTCATCCACGCTCCTCACTGCAAACGATCAGACCGGGCAATTTATCGTCACAGCCTCCGTTACGGAAACGTCTGCCACAGCTCAATTCCAGCTGGAAAACTACATTTCGGCGCCGACCAAACTTACTGCCAGCGCTGGCACGCCCCAAATCAGGGCGAGACAGCATGCTTATGCTGCCCTTTCTGTAAAAGTGACCGATCAGACAGGAAAATTGCTAACAGACGTTCCAGTCACTTTTACAGCTCCTTCCAATGGCGCCAGCGGTACATTTGCTGATACCTCGAATAACGAGACTGTGGCTAATACGAATTCAGGTGGGGTGGCTACAGCCTCAATCTTTACTGCCAACGACCAGGGCGGACAGTTCGTAGTCACGGCATCGGTTTCGGGAGTAGATAGTACGGCTCAGTTCCAGTTGGAAAATTACATTCCGGTGCCTGCCAGATTAACGTCTACCGGGGGAAGTGGCCTCTATGCCAGTTCGTTGAGACCTTTTGATGCCCGGCAGAGCGCATATTTAGTGGATACTCGTGGAAACACGATGGACGGAGCAGTAGTAAACTTTACCGCACCTTCCACCGGAGCAAGCGGAACCTTCCCGGATGGAAGTATATCCACAAACGTCGTGGCCGGTACGGATGGAAGC
>VFSW01008358.1_pt1 | contig 14880 bp, 14 predicted proteins | sample 5358111 | NCBI WGS metagenome assembly VFSW01 (sample SAMN11554181, study PRJNA540505) | mine drainage metagenome | isolation source: sediment from site ElyBrook_90M | place: USA: Ely Copper Mine, Vershire, VT | collected 2017 | reverse complement strand
AGGCCCTCGTGGGTATTGCCAAGCGTATTTCTTCCATCTTCCAGGCCAAGTCCAACGCCGCCCTCGACAAGCTCGAAGATCCGCGTCAGACCTTGGACCTTTCGTACGAGCAGCAACTGGAGAACCTCACCAAGGTCAAGCGAGCCGTCGCCGACGTCGCCACCGCGCGCAAGCGCGTCGAGATCCAGGCCGAGCAACTCAAGTCCCAGGGCGACAAGTTGGCCGACCAGGCCAAGCAGGCACTCGCACAAGGCAACGAACCCTTGGCGCGCGAGGCCTTGACGCGCCGTGAAGCCATCGCCACGCAGCTGAAGGACCTCGACTCCCAGCACGCCACCATCGTCGAACAAGAGGACAAGCTCACCGCGACCGCCCAGAAACTCCAGACCGAGGTGGAGGCGTTTCGAACGAAGAAGGAGACCATCAAGGCCACCTACACCGCCGCGGAGGCTTCGGCGCACGTCTCTGAGGCGGTGAGCGGCATCTCGACGTCGATGAACGACGCCGGGGCCGCCATGCAGCGCGCCCAGGACAAGGTGGCCCAGATGCAGGCCCGCAGCGGCGCCCTCGACGAATTGCTGGCCTCGGGGGCGCTGACGGACCTCACGGCGAGTCCCGGCGACGATATCCAGGCGCAACTGGACAAGGCCGGCGGCGGCTCCAACGTCGACGCCCAACTGGCCGCCCTCAAGGCGCAGATGTCGGCTGGCGACGCTCAGTCGAGTTTGCCCCCGAGTTCGGCCGAGGGGGCCTGAGATGGCGAAATCCAAGATTGAGACCGACCACGGCTTGAACGTGCGCATGTTCATCACGGGCTTGGCACTCGTGGTGCTCTACCTGATCATCACCACCCTGTTGATCTACGTGGGCCTGGGCTACGGCTTCGTCATCGTCATCGTGGCGGGATTGATCTTCTCGCAGTACTACTTCTCGGACAAGATCGCGATGTTCTCCATGCACGCGCACGAGGTGACGCCGGCCCAGGAGCCCAAACTCCACGAGATCGTCGACCGCCTGTGCCTGCTGGCCAACATGCCCAAGCCGCGCGTGGGCGTCGCGGAGATGGACATCCCCAACGCCTTCGCCACTGGCCGCAGCCCGAGTCACGCCGTCATCTGCGCCACGCGCGGCATTATGAACCGACTGAGTGACGAAGAGCTCGAGGCGGTGTTGGCGCACGAATTGAGCCACGTCGCACACCGCGACGTGGCGATCATGACGATCGCGTCGGGCGTGGGCATGCTGGCCGGTCTCGTATCGCGCATGGCGATGTGGGGCGCCATGCTCGGCGGTGGAGGAGGCGGACGTGGCGGCAACAACAACGACAACGCCGCGCTCGTCGAAATGGTGACGTGGCTCGTGTCGATCGTCATCTACGTCGTGGCCTACATGTTGACGATGGCCCTCTCGCGTTATCGCGAACTCTCGGCCGATCGTTCGGGGGCAATATTGATCGGCAAACCCAGCGTGCTGGCGAGTGCCCTCGTGCACATCACGGGGGACATGGGCCGCATCCCGCGCACCGACCTTCGCAAGGCCGAAACGATGAACGCCTTCTTCTTCGTTCCTGCGCTCGCTGGCGGCACGGCCGCATCCTTGTTCTCCACCCACCCCTCGCTCGAGACGCGCCTGGCGGCGTTGAACAAGCTCGAGCGTGAGCTCAACGGCTAGTGGGCCTGCGCGACGCGCTCTTCGGGCGCACCAAACAAGTGGCGCCCCAGCTCGACAACATCTTCGCGCTGCCCACCGCGGCTCTGACCTTACAGAGCGAATTGGACCTGGTGACCTCGGGCCAAGCGGGCCTCTGCTTCAAGGCGGGCAGTGGTGAATCGTCGATCCTGACGGACGCCGACATCATGGAACTGCTCAATTTCGACGCGGAGAAGGACTCGGTATCACTGAGCACCGACGATTTGGGTTTCAAATGGCTAGTGATCAAAGACCCCACCGTCGATGGACTCGTGACCAAGATCCACGCCGCGAATACCTCAATGGTCGAGCACGAACTCGGTCCGCGCCTCTTGTGTGCGGTGTTCGGCTTCGTGCCCCAGACCCCGCCGGGAGATGGCGCGGTGCGTCTGGTCTACCTGCTCAAGCAGGGCACCTTCTACCCCTTCGCCCCCACCGGGCCCAATCAACGCGACAACGAGCTCGAGTTGCGAGTGAAATCCTTCCTCGGCACGGATCTCGTGATGGAGCAGGATTTGTCGAGGTGGATGGCGCTGTGGAATCTGCCGGTCGCGTGAATCAACCCTGAGCAGACGCCACCTTGCGAGCGAGGACTTGCGCGTGGAACCAGATGTTGATGCCACCTTCGTGCACCGGCGGCCCCATGGCCGCGACGAAGAGGGCCTGCACCGGCGCGGCGTGGACGGCGCTCGGGTCCAAGATGACGGTGCCCACGTTGTTGAGGTAGAGGAATTCGCGCATGCGCACGATGAGCGCTTCGTCGTAAGTGGGAAGTCGCGTGGGGGCGCCGGAGTAGTGCGAGATGAACTGCGTGACCGCTACGGGTCGCGTCGCCGCGGGCTGACCGGTCACGTGACCCCGGGGAGTCGGAATGATGGCCTCGCCACCAATCATCTTCCAGCGGAAGTCACTGAGGATCTGCCAGTACATCGACGCGGTGTGGGGCGACGCGCTGAGGGGGAAGGGAAGGACCACACTGCCCTCGGGAATCTGCAGCGCCTCACTGGAAGTGAAGAACGTGGGCACACTGGGCATGGGCGACGTACCAATGCGCAGGCGCGGTACGTAGACCGCGACCGAAGCGAGGGTCAGAACGCTGAGTGTGACATTGATGGTGCGTCGACGGTCGCGGTGTCGCGAGGGGGGCGCCTCGCGCGCCCACGCGATCCACCGTGCTACTCCCAGGGCGACGAGCAGCGCCACCAGGAATGACGCGAACAGCGCAAAACGATTGGGCAGGACCGCCTTGAGCAGAGGGAGTTGCGCCATCGCCGTCCACGGGAGCGGGATGTGAATGGTGTGGTTGGCCACCATGAGCCAGCGGCCCATGGAGAGGATCTCGGTGACGACGAGTACCGCGCCAATGTAGAGGACCCAGCGCTGGCGACGCATGGTCCACACGATGACCCCCAAGGCGACGAGGAGTGGCGCGCCGAGATAACTGCCGTTCTCGGCGAGGTCGGAACCCATGAATTTGTCACCCAAGCTCGTGAGGAACGACGGGTGCAACGCTTGGAAGCGGTCGGGCACGAGCGTGCCCAACACGTCAAGCTTGAGAGTGCTGTGCGTCGTGCCGTGCGTGGCCCCGCGGATTGCCTGAGGTCCAAAGATTTGGAAGTACACCGGGTACGCGAGCACCAGGATCGTCACGCTCACCGCGTAGAGCGCCGCTCGTCCGATGTAGTGAAGACGCGTGGCGTCGAGATATTGCCGCCGAGCCACGGCCAAGATAACCAGGGCGAAGAATCCGACGATCAATACGTCGGCCGCCACCTCTTGGGACACGAAGAACTGGGCGATGATCAGAGCGGCTAGGAGCAATCCCCACTTGCGCGCACTGTCGTCTTGAGTCACACAGATCCTAAAGAGCGCGTAGAAGATCAGGGGGGGCAATGGTACGAAGATTAAGAAGAGATGGCCATAGCCCTGTCCGATCATGTAGGGCGAGAATCCGTAGAGCGCGCCGCCCGCGAAAGCACCCACGTTCGAACCACTGAGGCGACGCACGACGTAGAAGCACGCGAAGGCCGAGATCGGAAACGACACCCACATGAGCAGGTTGTAACTCGACACCGGCCCGAAGAGCCACGTCACGGGTGCGACCAGTATCGCCAGACCAGGCATGACGGTGTTGGACGCCAAGTTGGCACCCGTGGGATAGTCCATCCAGTTGGTGAACATGGGATTGTGACCGTGCAGAATCGCCCAGGGGGTCCATTTGAGGAACCACACCTCCTGCATCACGTCCCCACAGGGGCAGCCGACCACCGAGTGCGTCGCACCAGGAACCTGGGGCCAGTAGACGCTGAGCGAGACGAGCACGAATACGCCCAGCGCGCTCCAGGCGAATCGCGCGAACGACAGCGATTCGATTCTTTCCAACAGTATGCGAGGGCGCCAGTGGCGATGCGCGGTCGCGTCCCCGTGACTCTGGTCGTCCGCTATCTCCACAATCAACTGCCTCAGCCCCCAATGCCCTCGCGCGTTTTCGGTGCCGAGGACCACGCGCTGACCTCGGGCAACTGTAGCAACCACCGCAACGAGCTCGTCATTCTGGCCATTGGCCGGTCGAGATGCCACGGGCCTTAGGGCGGCCGAAAGGATAGAGGACCGAAATGCCACCGTGTAACCTGAAAATGCGCAGTTAGTGGTGCGGCAGGCGAATTCACCTCGGACGATAGCCCGCGGGTTCGCTGCGATGCCGCCGAGCCAACGACGCCGCCGCAGCCGCGGTGCACATCCGCATCACCCCGTCAGCACAGCGATCCACTGGCGGGAACCACATTGGAGGCACCTCATGTCCGTAGACGAGTCAATCTCGGGAGTCAACACTTCCTTCGGATTGCCCATTGCGGGCCGCGGTCCCAAGTCGATCATCAAGCGCATGACGGCCAAGCTCATCTGGCCCTTCCTGCACCATCAGGTCGACGTCAACCACGTTCTCATCGCCGAGGTCCGCGACCTCCAGGCCAAGCAGGCAGTGCTCCTCGCCGTGGTCGAGCAACAGCTCTCCCCGACCGGCCAGACCACCGTCGCAATCGGCCAGTTGGGGAGTCAACTCGACTTCGTGGAGGACGGCCTGCACAATGTCGAAAACGCCCTCCACATCCTTGAGGGTCAGTACACGTCCGTCGTGCTCCAGAGGGAGAGCCACCTCGCCGACGTCCAGACGCATATAACGAAGCGGACCCAGCAACTTGAGAATCAGATCGACCTCAGTCATCGTCAGTTGTTGGCGCGTTTCTACGACGGATTCGGAGCGCTGCAGCGCGACGTCACCGACATCGTCGGCCAGTTCGCCGACCTGTCCGCCCTCGTGAGCGAGTACGAGGCGCGCGCTAATGTCGAGTTGGACGTCGAGCGTCGCCAGATCGCCGTCGCGCTGGCGCGCATGGCCGAAGTCGACCACTTCTTGACCGAGGTCAAGCGCTCCTACCCCGAACTGGCCAAACCCGAGAGGCTCGTCAAACTCTCCACCGGCTTCGACGCCGTGTCGCGCGCGCACGCATTGCGCTTTCGCGGATCCTTTGACGAGGTCAAGGATCGGGTCAGTATCTACGTGCCCGAACTCAAATCCATCGCCGAACTCGGTCCGGTGCTCGACGTGGGCTGCGGTGGCGGGGAACTGCTGACCGTTCTCAAGGAGAACGACATCGAGGCCTACGGCATCGAAATACTCGACTCGGCCGTCGAGGAGTGCGTGGCGGCCGGACTCGACGCGAGGGTGGACGACGCCCTGCACCATTTGGCCTCGGTGCCCAAGGCATCGCTGGGCGCGGTGACGGCTATCCACGTGGTCGAACACCTCGGCATGGACACACTCATCGAGATGATCGACCTGTCGCTGCGAGCCCTCAAGCCCGGTGGGATGATCATCTTCGAGACGCCGAACCCGGCCAACGTCATGGTGGGAGCCGACAGTTTCTACATCGATCCCACGCACGACCACCCGATTCCCAGCGCTCTGCTCGAATTCCTGGTGTCCATCCGAGGTTTCACCGACGCCCAGGTGGTACCGCTCAAACGCGCACCCAATCTCTTCACCAACGTCATGCCGACCGAGGGAGTATGGGCCAACGACGTGTCGCGAGTGGCCCAGCACGTCGCCAACGTATTCCTCGGGGCCGAGGACTACGCCGTGGTCGCGCGACGAGCGGTCTAGTGATGCGCGTCGCCGTCTGGACGCCGCTGCCACCTGAACCCTCCGGCATCGCCGACTACAACGCGCAGCTTCTCGCCTACATGGCGCGAGACCCTAGGGTCGAGCTGACCGCCATCGTCCGCGACGAGGTGGTTCAGACCGCGCGTGCGCCCCGGGGCGTAGCACTCTGCGCCGCCAGCGATTACTCGGCCGATGATTACGACATCGACCTCTACCACCTCGGGAACAACCCGACTTTCCATAGCTACATGTTCCAGCCCCTCCTGCACCGCCCGGGCGTCGTGGTCCTGCACGACCCGGCCATCGCCGACTTCGTCGAAGTGTTGTTGGGTGGGCGCTGGCGTCGCATCTTCGAACTCGAGGCCGCTTACAACTTGGGAGTCTCGGAGTTCGACGATTCCGTGGCGGGGAACATCGGATTCTGGGACCGGACCGAACTCTTGATGTCGCGACGCGTCGTCGATTCGAGCATCATCACCCTCGTGCACAGCGCGTGGGCCGCGCGCTACCTGTGCGATCGTTTCGACACCACCAACGTCATCGAGGTACCTTTCGCGGTATCGATCGATTCCGGGCGCCTGCACTCGCGCTCCGGACGCCGCCTCACTTTTGGCGTCTTTGGCAACATCAGTTTCCACAAGCGCGTGCCCGAGGTGGTGCACGCGTTCTTGGAGGCCCGCCGCCAGGGGCTCGACGCGGATCTCGTCGTTGCCGGACGACGTGACAGTGCCGACGCCGAAGCCCAAGTTCGAGAACTCATCGACCAGTCCGATTTCGCCGATGCCGTGGTCTTCGCCGTCGACGTGGATCAATCCGACTTTCGCACCTTCCAGGAGGAGTGCGACGTAATCATCGGGCTGCGCTGGCCGACCGCCGGTGAGACCAGTGCGTCGCTACTGGAGTGCTTCGCCCTCGCCAAGTCGGCCATCGTCTCCGACGTCCCCCAGATGAGCCAGTTCGACGATGAATACTGCGTCAAGGTGAGCACCGACCCGGACAAGGAACACGACGAGCTCGTGGTCGCCATGCTGGCGGTGGGCGACGACGTCGAGGCCGCCCGGGCCGCGGGCCGACACGCTCTCGCCTACGTCAGCGAGAAATGTCGCATCGAAGACGTCGCTGCGACGTACCTCGATCAGCTGCGACGAGCTCTGGACTCGCCACGCACCGGGGCGGGCGACGCTAGCGAACCTCGGCCGCTGGGTATCAACGCCATCGCCTCGTGGGCCGGCGCCACCGGTCTGGCCGAAGCCGGGCGCCGCGCGGCCGTCGCCCTACTCAACGAGGGTGTCGCGATGGCCATCGAAGACGTCAATCTCTGGGCCAAAGTCGACCAGAGCCGGGTGCCCGACCAGATCGCGGCTCTCCCCCACGGCCACCCTTACCCCATTGGCCTCTCCTTCCTCAATATCAACGAATTCCACGTGGTGGAGGGCTGGCAGTTGCGCGGCCACGGCACGCCCTACCTGATTGCGATGTGGTATTGGGAACTGCCCGCCCTGCCCGAGGACATGGTCAAGGAGATCGATCGCGTCGATGAGATATGGGTGGCCAGCGAGTTCGTGCGCGATGTCTTCTTGCGCTACACCTCCAAGCCCGTCATCGTGATGCCCGCCGTCGTGGAGCCCGAGGCGGACGAGTCGTTGACCCGTTCGGACCTCGGCCTGCCCGAGGACGCCGTGCTCTTCCTGGTGACCTTCGACGCGAACTCCACCATCGCTCGTAAGAATCCCTATGGCGCCCTCAAGGCCTTCGAGGAAGCCTTCGGGGTCGGACGCACCGACGTCGTGCTCGTGGTCAAAGTGGTCAATCTCTCGAGCTATCCGGTCGTCCAGCGCGACCTGCGCCAGCACATGGCGCGACTCGGAGGAATCCTGATCGAGACCAACATGACCTCGGGCGAGATCGCGGCCCTCATCGCTCACTGCGACGTCTACGTCTCGATGCACCGCTCGGAGGGTTTCGGACTGGGTCTCGCCGAAGCGATGTACTACTCGCATCCCGTCATCGCGACGGGCAACTCGGGCAACATGGATTTCATGAGTGCGACCAACTCGTGCCTGGTCGGCTATCACTCCATGGTCGTGCACCACAACGAACTCAGCGACAACCCCATCGCCATGGTGTTGTACCAGCCCGGCAACCTCTGGGTCGACCCCGACGTGCACCAAGCCGCTCGCCTGATGCGCCGACTCTTCGAGAATCCGACGGAACGGATGCGCATCGGTGCGCGGGCGTCGTCGGACATCAAGGCCCGCTATAGCCTCTCGGCCGCCGGACGCGCCATGCACGCACGTCTCGTGGAAGTGTCGAATCATCTCGAGAGGACCCACCAGCTCGACGGCGAGGTACTGGTCTCGTAACGCTTAGGGGTGCGTCATGTCCTCGGGCACGATCGCCGCGTCGAACTCCTGCTCCGTGAGATAACCCAGCGCCAGGACCGACTCGCGCAGGGTGAGTCGTTCCTTGTGGGCCTTCTTGGCGACCTTGGCCGCCTTGTCGTAACCAATCAGCGGGTTGAGGGCGGTCACCAGCATCAATGAATTGGTGAGGTGGTGGTTGATCTGCTCGTAATCGGGCTCAAGCCCCTCGACGCAGAACTCGCGAAAGCGGTCGCACGCGTCGGTGAGCAAGTCGATGGAGTTGCAGAAGTTATGGATGATCACCGGCTTGCAGACGTTGAGTTCGAGGTTGCCCCGCGAACCCGCCATCGCGACCGCGGCGTCGTTGCCGAAGACCTGGATGCTGACCATGATCATCGCTTCGGACTGGGTCGGATTCACTTTGCCGGGCATGATGGAACTACCGGGCTCGTTCTCGGGAAGTTGCAACTCCCCCAGACCCGAACGTGGTCCCGAACCCAACCACCGGAGGTCGTCGGCGATCTTCACCAGGCTCGTCGCCAGGGTCTTGATGGCCCCGTGAGCGAAGACCAGCGCGTCGTGGGCGGCCAGCGCGGCGAACTTGTTGGGGGCGGTGACGAACGGCTTGCCGGTGAGTCCGGCGATCTTCTCAGCCACGCGCGGCGCGTACTCGGGGTGGGTGTTGAGACCCGTACCGACCGCCGAGCCGCCCGCGGCGAGTTCACAGAGTCCGGGCAGGACCAGGGCCAGACGATCGAGGTCGGCGTCGAGTTGGGCCACGTAGCCCGAGAACTCCTGGCCCAGGGTGAGTGGCACCGCGTCCATCAGGTGGGTGCGACCGATCTTGACCACGTTGGCGTAGGCCCGAGCCTTCTCGTGCAGCGCGTCGCGCAGACGCGTCACGGCCGGGATCAGACGGTCCGAGATCTCCACCACGGCCGCAATGTGCATCGCGGTGGGGAAGGTGTCGTTCGAGGACTGTGACATGTTGACGTCGTCATTGGGGTGTACGGGCGACTTAGAACCCATGACGCCCCCCGCCATCTCGATCGCGCGATTAGAAATGACCTCGTTGACGTTCATGTTGGACTGCGTGCCCGAACCGGTCTGCCAGATGCGCAACGGGAATTCCGCGGCGAGAGTGCCGTCGATCACCTCCATGGCCGCGCGCTCGATGAGCCCGGCCTTGACGACATCGAGTTTGCCGAGTTCGTGGTTCACCAGCGCCGACGCCAACTTCAAGATGCCAAAGGCCTTGATCAAAGCCACCGGCATGGTCTCATGGCTGATGGCGAAGTGGTGCAGGCTGCGCTCGGTCTGCGCGCCCCAATAGTGCTCCGCGGGTACCTCGATCTCACCCATCGTGTCGGATTCCAGACGAACGGCCATGTCGTGTCACTTTCTACCTAGTGTGGCGTCCGACGTACCTCGGACGCCGAACATACGTTAGCCAGCGTGACGGTCAGCGCGAGGTCCCGAGCCGTGTCCTTCGTCCCATCACCGCGCTCGCCCTGCGCCGCGGACCGTCGTAGTGGGACGTGCCCAGGTCCGAACGCCCTGTGGCGAGCACCCGATAAAATAGCGAGCGTGGCGACGACCGTTCGTGTCACACGAGAGTCGATGTGCCCGTACTCAGAAATAGGAGCCCCATGTCCGACACTTTCACCCCGGCCGCTCGCGCCATCTTCGACAAGCAAGTGCTCGCGCACGTGGCCTGTCTTGACCTCACGGGAGGACCCCACGTCACCCCGGTGTGGGTGGGGCTCGACGGTGACGACGTCGTCATCAACACGGCCCTCGGGCGCGCCAAAGCCCGTTTCCTCGCCAATGACTCTCGGGTCGCGGTGTCACTGACCGATCCCGAGAATCCATACGTGTGCGTCGCGTTGCGCGGCACCGTCACGGGTTTCTCCACCGACGGAGCCGATGACGTGATCGACGCCTTCGCCAAGAAGTACTTGGGCGTGGACTCCTACCCGATGCGCCGCGAGGGTGAAGTGCGCGTGACCGTGAGGATCACCCCCGAGCACATCAGCGTGCAGCCCGAGTAGATCGCCGGTCGATTCGACTCCCCCACCACCCTCGGTTGACTAGAACTATCACCCATCACTGGTGAGTCGCAGTACTTCGACATGCGTCGATCGCACGGTCGAAGTAGCGGAGTTGAACCTTCGTGAGCTCCGGCCCGACGCCAGGAGGAGAGCCCGCGCCGTCACGCGACGGTCGATCCGGCGTTCGTCGGTGTCGAGCGCGTTCGAGTCGCCCTCAGCTGACGGTGAAGTTCCGCACGACGACCCCGGCGCCACACGAGACTCTCGCGTACGCCATCCCCGCCCCAGTGTTCGTGCCGATTCTCCACGTCCACGTGAGATTGCCACCGGCGTCGGCATTCTTCGCACCGAGGCCCTGCGACGCGCTCGCGCGGCCACTGGGCAACAGAACCTCGAGGACACAATTGTCGCGGGCCCGGGGCGAGTGAACGCTCAAGGAGTCCTCCTGGCCGGGACGCACGGAGGCGTCGAAGGACGTGATGACCGGCGCGTGCGCTGACGTCGTGGTAGTGGTAACGGGCGTACTCGCCAACATATTGACGCCCGCGTAGAAATCCCTCCAGACTTGGGTCGCCACGGTGCGGGACACCAGTGGGTTCGACGACACGACACCAAGTTCACGGTTGCGATCGAGGGAGGTGCGTGAGAAGTTCTCACTGCCCACGAAGACTCGGGGCGACGAACTCGCGCAGTCCGCGCAGATGACCTTGGCGTGGATGTAGACCTGCGACGAGCGCAGCGTCGCCACGTGCACTCCTCCGGCGACGAGTCTCTCGAGGGGCACCGTCCACGAGGACGACCCGGTCATGGCAATCGCGACAGTGACGCCGCGTCGGGCCGCGTTGATCAGCGCGGTCTCGATCGGACTCGAGGCCATCTCCTCGTTCTCGAGCACCAGACTGTGGCGAGAACTATCGATCAGACTCACCAGGGCCGACGTGGAACCCGGACTCCACACCAGTCCCGCCGACGCGCGAGGAGCGTTCCCGACGTGGTTGAAGTCGGCGTTGAACGTCGCCGTCATCGCCCCGATGTCGCCCGTGGAGGAATCGCTGACCCAGAAGTCTCTCGTGGTGGGGTAGTCGGCGCGAACCAGGTTCCCCGAACCGATGAATGCTCTGGCGGCGTCCACGACGACGTATTTCGCGTGAAAGATCCGGCTCGCGCTGGCCCAACGCACCGCGACGCCGTGCTGGCGAAGGAAGGCGAACGAAGCAGCATTGTGCGTGACCCCGCCGTACTGCGCGTCGAGCAGTACCTCGACGCGCACCCCCGCGTGCGCCCGCGCCGCGAGCTCCGCTTCGAGCAGCGGATCGGCGAGTTCGTAGATCGAAATGTCCACGCTGTGCGTGGCCCGCGCCACCGCGTTCTGCAAGAACCCCATGCCCGCCGATGGTTCCACCCAGATCGCGCTCACCGGCGACGTCGCGACGACCGACGCGCCGGCTCGCGCGGGCGAAACACCGATCACGAGTGCCAGGGCCGCCAGAACCGAAGTCAGCGAACGCAGTGGGGGCATCCCGTGAGCATATTGCGTTGGAACCCGCTGGCTCAGTCAGAGAAGTAGGTGACGGCACCGCGCACTTCACTGCGACGCAGCACGTGACCGTCGTGCACTAGGGTGTCGTCCTCGACACTCCAGACGCAGACCGGACGCGAGGGCGCGGGCCGGTTGTAGGCCGCGGTGATCGTGGCTACGGCGTTGCGCAACGTCACCTCGTCATCGCTCAACAGAGCGGTGACGATCTCGGCGTGTGCGCGCGCATCGCCCGAAGCCTCGATAACCACGTGGTCGATCTCCATGAGGGCCGCGAGCGTCTTCACGTCGCGGGAGATGAGTGAGGCCGGGTAGTCCTCGCTGGCGAACAGCCAGACGCCCCAGGAACCCGCCCACTCGGTGCTCACGCCCGCTAGGACGGTCACGGTATCGGCGTCGCTCACGCTGATCACCAGGGGGCGATCCTCTTCTGAGACGAGAACCGGCAGGTCTTCTAGATCCGCCGAGGTGACGTCGAGTCGGGCGAGTTGCATACGCGGGGTGCGGCCCTAGGGCTGCAAGTCTTCTTTGGGCAGCTTCTCAACGTTGACGTCGCGGAAGGTCAGCACGCGTACGTGGGGCACGAAGCGCGCCGAACGGTACATGTCCCAGACCCAGGCGTCGGTCAGAGTCACTTCGACCATCACTGGCGAAGTTGACTTCACATCGACCTCGACGAGGTTGGCCAAGTAGAAGCGACGATCAGTCTCCACTGCGTAATCGAACATGCCGACCACTGCCTTGTATTCCTGGACCAGGGCCAGTTCGAGGGTCGACTCGTAATCGTCGAGTTCTTCTTCGCCCACGGGCGACTACGGACGCTCGGTGACGCGGAGCTCCTTGATCTTGGCGGCCTTTCCACGCAGATCACGGAGGTAGTACAACTTGGCGCGGCGCACGTCGCCGTAGGAGTCGACTTCGATCTTGGCGATCGTGGGGGCGTGCACCGGGAAGGTGCGCTCGACGCCCACGCCGAAACTGATCTTTCGCACGGTGAAGGTCTCCTGGAGACCGGCTCCCTGACGACGGATGACGGCGCCCTGGAACACCTGGACGCGCTCTCTGGTCCCTTCGACGACGCGCACGTGGACCTTCAACGTGTCGCCGGTACGGAAGTTGGGGATGTCGTCGCGCAACGAGTCGCGGTCAATGAGGTCAGTCGGATTCATGTGAGCGGTCCCTTTCGGATCACTAGGGATTTACCACTTTAGCCGTTTTCGCCGGGGGATTCCAACACACCCAGTTCATCGAGCATTTCTCGCTCCGCACGGCTCAGTCCCCCCCGGCGTTCGATCAGGTCGGGGCGCCGGGCCATCGTGAGCGCCAGCGCCCGCGCGTGGCGCCAGCGCGCGATGGCCGCGTGATTGCCCGACAGCAGTGTTTGCGGCACCTCGAGGTCCCGCCAGCGTGCGGGCCGGGTGTAGTGGGGGTACTCGAGCAAGCCGTCGCCGAAGGATTCCTCAACGCTCGACGCATCATTGCCCAAGCCCCCGGGCAGCAGGCGCACCACGGCCTCGATGACGCACAGTGCGGCGAGTTCTCCCCCGGCGAGCACGAAATCACCCAGGGAGACCTCCTCGTCGACCACCGTGTCGAGGATCCGCTGGTCGAATCCCTCATAGCGGCCACACAGCAGAGTGAAACCATCGAGCTGGGCCAGACGCGCGGCCATCTCGTGGGTGAAGGTTTCGCCCGAGGGGGTGAGCGCAATCACCGGTCGGCGAAGACCCGGCGTCGCTTCGATGGTGCGTGCAATGGGTTCGGGCCGGAGCACCATGCCCGCCCCCCCTCCGTAGGGGGTGTCGTCCACGCTGCGGTGCGCGTCGGTGGCGCGTTCGCGAAAGTCATGCACGAACAGTTCCCACACCCCGCGCTCGCGGGCGCGCCCGAGGACCGACGTGTCGGCGTAGGCGCTCACCGCCTCGGGGAAGAGACTCAGCACGTCGATGCGCAGCGTCATTCGAAGAGTCCATCGGGCACGTCGACCTCGATCAGGGTATTGGCCTGCACCGACGTGACGAAGGTGAGGGGAATCAGCGCACCCGAATCGAGGACGAGGAGGTCGCTCGCCGGATTGGCTTCCACGTCGACCACCACCCCGCGCGACACACCCTGCGCGTCGACGACCGCGGCGCCGAAGAGTTCGTCGATCCAAATGACGTCGTCGTCATCGACGTCGAGTTTGGGTGCCGACAGGACGGTGCCACGCCACGCGTCAGCCTCTTCACGGGTGGAGATCTCCTCGAACCACACGAGGAATCGGTCCTGGTGCGGCGCGGCGCGGCGTACCGTCACCACGCCCCGCGACGTCGTAAACTGCGTCCCTGGTTCTCGTCGTTCTTGGCGGTCGGTCCAGAAGTCGACGACGACTTGACCCTTAAGGCCATGAGCTTTGACGATGCGCCCGATTTCGAGCGTGGGGCGCTCGGGGGCGCTCACGACTAGTCGACGATGTCGACGGTGGCGTTGACGCCGTCTCGTGCGCCGGCGGCCGCCACCAACGAGCGAATCGCCTGCGCCGTGCGACCACGACGACCAATCACGCGACCCATGTCGTCGGGGCCGACCTGCAGTGACAAGACGACCTTGCCCTGACGTTCACTCACCTCGACCGATACGGCCGATGGGTCGTCCGCGAGGGACGCGGCGATGAATTCAAGGACTGCTCGGGCCGTCACGGCTGAGGCGACCGCGTCGGTGTTGACGTCGGCATCCACGGTGTCGACGTCAATCGTGTTGATATCGCCCTCGACGTAGTCGTCGTGCACGTCGCTGTCGTCGTGCACGTCGCTCACTTGGCCGCCTTCGCCGCCTCGAAAGCGTCCAACGCGCCGCTGGCCTTGAGCAATTTCGCCACGCGCTCCGTCGGCTGTGCACCCTGGCTCAACCACGCGACGGCACGGTCGTTGTCGATCGAGATGATGGTCTCGGGCTCGGCGGTGGAGAGTCCACGCGGCTGGTAGGTGCCCACGATTTCTAGGTAGGCACCAGAACGGGCGCGACGCGCGTCCGTCGCCACGACACGATACGTCGGTTGCTTCTTCTTGCCCATCCGCACCAAACGAAGTTTCACAGCCA
>VFSW01008357.1_pt1 | contig 14881 bp, 9 predicted proteins | sample 5358111 | NCBI WGS metagenome assembly VFSW01 (sample SAMN11554181, study PRJNA540505) | mine drainage metagenome | isolation source: sediment from site ElyBrook_90M | place: USA: Ely Copper Mine, Vershire, VT | collected 2017 | reverse complement strand
CCACGGGCCAACCGGCCGGGGGCGCTGGCCGGAGGACCGGGCGCCGGTGGCGGGCGGTTTGGTGGAGATTCCCGTGGCGTCGGCCGGGCTACCGAGATCGTGGCCGGCCGGAATCCGGTGCTCGAGGCACTTCGCGCGGCCGTTCCGGCTCTGGCACTGCTAGTCGGGCCGCGGCTCGACCCGGACGAGCGGATCGGCGAGGCCGTCAAGCTGGCGGCCGATCACGGCGTCCCGGTCGTGGAGGCCGGCCGCGCAGAACTGGACCGGGCTACCGGCGGCGCGGTCCACCAGGGGCTGGTGCTGCGGGTCCGGCCCTACGAGTACCGGCATCCCGATGAACTTCTAAAAGCTTCGGAGGGAAAGGGCCGCCCGCCCCTGATCGTCGCACTCGACGGAGTCACCGACCCGCGGAACCTGGGCGCCGTGGTCAGATCGGTAGCCGCGTCCGGCGGCGCCGGGGTGCTGATCCCGGCCCGGCGGGCGGCGGGCGTCACGGCCGGGGCCTGGAAGGCATCGGCCGGGGCGCTGGCCAGCGTGCCAGTCGCCCAGGCGCCGAATCTCACCCGGACGCTGGCGGCCTACGCCGCCGCGGGCCTGTTCGCCGTGGGCCTGGACGCCAGCGCGGATACCGAGATCGGATCGCTGACCCTGGCCGACGGACCGCTGGTGCTGGTGATCGGCTCCGAGGGCGAAGGTCTTTCCCGGCTGGTCACGCGGCAGTGCGACGCGCTGGTCAAGATCCCGATCAGCGGCGCCGAGTCCCTTAACGCCTCAGTGGCCGCCGGGATCGCGCTCTACCAGGTGGCTGTTATCCGCGCTAAGGCCGCGTCGGCCTGAGCGCGTAGCCGGGCCGGGTCGCGACCGCGCGCCGCACGACCGGGGCACCACAGTCCTTAGCCCGCGCTCAGGGTCGCCAGATCCGGTCCGGCAATCAGGTCAACCATCAGGTCCCCGCGATCGGCCCTCCGGCGGCCGGCTGGCTCGGTCGCGTCCAGCGGTGCCGGGACGAGGTCCCCGGTATCGTTCAGCAGCCGGGCCGGCCCGGCGATCAGCGGATCTGGCTCCCCGACGATCAGATGGTCCTTTTCCTCGTAGTCGAATAGCGACAGCACGTGGCGCATAGCCTCCAGCCTCGCCCGCCGCTTGTCGTTGCTCTTTACCACGGTCCACGGCGCGTCAGGCAGGTCGGTGTGCGCGAATACCGCCTCCTTGGCCCTGGTGTAATCGTCCCACTTATCCAGCGAGGCCAGATCGACCGCGCTGAGCTTCCACTTCTTGACCGGATCGACCTGCCGGTCCAGGAATCGGCGCAACTGCTCCGCCCTGGTCACCGAGAACCAGAACTTGACCAGCGTGACTCCGCTGGCGACCAGACCGCGCTCGAATTCGGGTACCTCGCGCAGGAACTGCTGGCACTCATCTCGCGGGCAGAAACCCATGACCAGTTCCACGCCTGCCCGGTTATACCAGGACCGGTCGAACAGCACTATCTCGCCCGGGCCGGGCAGGTACGGCCGGTAACGGCTCAGGTAGAGCTCGCCGACCTGGTGGGATTCGGGTTTCTCAAGGGCCACCACCCTCGCGCCGCGGGGGTTGAGATTCTCGTTGAACCGCTTGATCGTGCCGCCCTTGCCCGCCGCGTCGCGGCCCTCGAACAAGATCAGCAGCCGCTGGCCGGTCGCCTTCACTGACCGCTGCAGCTTCAGCAACTCGATCTGGAGCTGCTGCTTGACCGCCTCGTAGGTCTTGCGGTCCAGCCGCTCGTCGTAGGGGTACCGCTCCAGCCATGGCCGGATCGGGCTGGCATCGGGTCCAAGCAGCTTGGCGCGGCCCTTGCTGCTCCGGGTGACGGCAAGGCCGAGCTCGCGGGCCAGCTGCTCAAGCAGCGCGCAGGTCCCGGCGTCGTCCGTTAGCTGTGCCACCGTCACGCTCACCAGGACTCCGTTCTGCTCGCCGCGGGCCACGTCGGCGTTACATCAATCTGAACACCGGGTGAATTGATACCCGGGCGATCTGCCGGCAACCTCGTGTCGAGACGCGTGGCGGACCTGGCGCCGGGCGGATTCGGAATCGGTACGATGTCGCGCATCCCAACCTGGCAGTGCGGACGAACGCCTTGGAGTAGGGTGCTAGCCGGCGATACGGATTCGGCGGACGGCTCGGAGTAATCCGCCAAAATGGTGAGGGAGTGCGAATGGGCTGGATGGCGCGGAGACTCGTCATCGGCGTTGGTGCCTCGGCGGCCGTTGCGGCGCTGACGCTGACCCAGGCCGCCGCGGCGGGCGCCGTCGGCACCGGAGCGGCGCGCGCGGCCGCGACGGTCAATTGCTCGGCCCCCTACGTGCCGCCGCCGCAGCCGCAGACCGGCAACCTCGTCCCGGGCAGCAAGGGGCCGGCCGTCCTCGCCCTGCAGCAGCGGCTGAACTGCCTCGGCTACTGGGTCGGCCCGATCAACGGCACATTCGGCCAGGACACGCTGTTCGCGGTCTGGGCGTTCAAGGAGGTACAGGCCGGCAAGCTCTGGCCAGCCGCCCCCGATATGGTCGGACCCGGCATGCAGCAGCAGTTGGCCAAGCCCGCGGCCCCGCCGGTGCTGCACCCCAACGGCGGCTCGACCCGGATTGAGGTCAATAAGACACTCCAGGTCATGGTCCTATATAAGAACAACAAGATCTCCCTGATCAGCCACGTCTCGACCGCTAAGTACTGCCTTCCGCTACAAGGCTGCAAGTGGGCCACGCCAGATGGCAAGTACCATGCCGAGGCCTTCATGCCGGGCTGGATCAAGGTGCCTCTGGGGTACATGTTCAACCCGGTGTTCTTTATCGGTTATGTGTACGCGATTCACGGCGACATTAACCCAAGTTCCCTGACCGACCTGAGCGGAGTCGCCCTGGTACCCGCGTCGCATGGCTGCGTCCGCATGCCGTACGACCTGGCCAAGGTCTTCCACAATTACCTCAAGATCGCTTCTGGTACCGCCGGGACGACTATCTACATCGACGGGCCCGCGCATCAGTGAGCACCGGTCTGATCTCGGGATGATCTCGTTCCGGCCACCTTGGGCGCGGCCGTGCCGGCCGCCCGGGCGCGACCTGAGTAGGATAACCGCCACGGCAGTGGGAAATCGCCCGGAACGGGCGCCCTGACGTGCGCCGGGGGCGGCGCCTGAGCACTGACTGAGGTGGATCAGATGCGACGTTCGATCTTCGCGACCGCTATAGCGGTGACGCTGGCCGGCGGTCTCGCGGCCTGCGGCAGCTCCTCCTCCAGCAGCAGCTCCTCGGGCGCCAGCGCGAGCGCCTCGGCGGCTAGCTGCTCGAGCGCCTCGATCTCCAAGCAGCTATACAAGCCCGGCGTGCTGACGGTAGCCACCGACAACCCGGTCTACGATCCGTGGTTCTCGAGCAACACCCCGTCGAACGGCAAGGGCTACGAGAGCGCCGTCGCCTATGCGATCGGCAGCCAGCTCGGCTTCCCCAAGTCCAAGGTCGTGTGGGTGACCGAGCCCTTCGATAGCGCCTACGCTCCCGGCCCGAAGAAGTTCGACTTCGACATCAACGAGGTCTCGTACACGGCAGCGCGGGCACAGGCGGTGACGTTCTCGGACAGCTACTACCCGGTGCAGCAGGCGATAGTGGCGATGAAGGGAACGCCGATCGTCACCAAGAACTCCCCTGCCGACCTCAAGACCTATCTCTATGGCGACCAGGTAGGGACCACAGGCCTTTCCTATATCGAGACCCAGATCCAGCCCGCCAAGCAGCCGAAGGTCTACAACACGCTGGCGGACGCCGCGGCCGCGCTGCAGGCGCACCGGATCGACGCGCTGGTCACCGACACGCCGACCGCGCAGTACATGGCGTCGTCGCAGATCAAGGGCGCGGTGCTGGTCGCGCAGTTCCCGACCGTGGGAGAGCACTACGGCCTGGTCTTCGCCAAGGGTAATCCGCTGGTTGGCTGCGTGAACAAGGCGATCGCCGCGCTGACGTCGAACGGGACCCTTAGCGCCCTGCAGAAGCAGTACCTGGGCATCTACCTGGCGTTCCCGACAATAAAGCCCTGATGACGATCCGGCCCTGATGCGCCTGTACCCCACGCAGCGCCGATGACCGAGGGCGATAAGTACGGTGTCGGCACCACGATCCCCGGCGGATTCGGGTCCGCCGGGCGCGGGCCGAGACTGTTCACCGGCGGTGGCCAGCGCGGGACCGTGGTGTCGTCGGTCAGCACGATCATCGCGGTCGCGATCCTGGGCGCGATCTTCCTGCTGGCGCCCGGCGCGCGCACGGTCGAGCACGCGTTCTTCAGCCCGTCGCACATGTGGGCCGCCTTCATCGGCAACCCGAAGCAGGGCTATTACTCGATAGGTGCCGCGATCTGGATCAACATCCAGATGTTCCTCATCTCTGAGGTGCTGATCCTCGCCGTCGCCCTGACGATCGCGCTAATCCGGCAGTCCACCCATCCCGCGCTTTTCCCGATCCGCGTGCTGGCCACCATATACGTGGACTTCTTTCGCGGCGTGCCGCTGCTCCTGGTCATTTACATGATCGGCTTCGGCGTGCCGGGACTGTACCTGCCGATCGTCTCTAACCAATCGCACATGGTGTACGGGAGCGCGGCGCTGGTGCGCTCCTACTCGGCGTACGTTTCGGAGGTCTTCCGGGCCTGCCTGAACTCGGTGCACCAGAGCCAGGTCGCCGCCGCCCGGTCGCTCGGCCTGCCGCACGGCGCGGCCCTGCGTTATGTCGTGCTGCCGCAGGCGGTGCGGAACATTATCCCGCCATTGCTGAATGACTTCATCAGCCTGCAGAAGGACACGGCACTCGTCGGCACTCTCGGAGTGATCGAGGCCAGCAAAGCGGCCGACATCTACGGCCAGACTATTTTCAACTATTCCGGCTATACGGTCGCCGCGATCCTTTTCCTGATCCTCACGATCCCGCTGGCCAGGTTCACCGATCACCTGATCGAGCGTGACCGGCGGAGGCGGCTGGCCGGAGGCGCCAGATGACGGCCGATCCGTCCCCGGCGATTCAGGTCGAGGACCTGCACAAGTCGTTCGGTCCCAACGAGGTGCTGAAGGGCATCGACCTGACGGTCGCCTCGCATGAGGTGATCTGCCTGATCGGGGCCTCCGGATCGGGGAAATCGACGCTGCTGCGCTGCCTGAACCTGCTAGAGCCGGTCGACTCTGGCCGGATCGCCCTGTTCGGCCACGAGATCACCGGAGCGAGTACCGACGTCAACCTGGTGCGGCGCTATATCGGTATTGTGTTCCAATCGTTTAACCTGTTCCCGCACATGACCGTGCTGAAGAACGTCACCCTCGCGCCGGTGAAGGTCCTGCGCACCCCGCCGGCCCAGGCGCAGGAACAGGCCAGGGCGCTGCTCGACCGATTCGGATTGCTCGGCAAGGAAGCCGACTACCCGGACCGGCTCTCCGGCGGCCAGCAGCAGCGGGTAGCGATCGTGCGGGCGCTGGCCATGCAGCCGCAGATCATGCTGCTCGACGAGGTGACCAGCGCGCTGGACCCGGAGCTGGTCGCAGAGGTGCTGGAACTGATCGCCGAGCTGGCGGCGGGCGGCATGACGATGCTGATCGCCACTCACGAGATGGGCTTCGCCAGGGACACCGCGCACCGGGTCTGCTTCCTAGAGGAAGGCCGCATCATCGAGCAGGCTCCGCCGGCCGAGCTTTTCTCCAATCCAAAGGATGAGCGGACCCGCCGGTTCCTGCGCCGGATCGTCGAGGCCAAGCGGCTCTAACGCCGCTTGCTCGGCCCGACCCGCGCCAACTGCCACCAGGTCAGTATCGAATAGACAGTGAAAAGCGCGACTATCAGGCCCATGTCGGTCAGCCAGGTCGTCGCGTTGTGCTTCCAGGCCGGGTCGCCGCTGACCGATAGCAGCAGCTTGTTCAGGTCGATACTCGACGAGCAGGCGGCGAACGCCCACCGCGCGGGCGTGATGGCGGCGAACTGTTCCAGTCCTGTCTTACCGTAGACCGGGAAGATTCCGCCGCTGGTAATCACCTGCACCATCACCGGCAGGAAGAGAAGGAAGACCGCCCGTTCCTGGGTGCCGGCGACAGTGGAAAGCAGCAGGCCGATTGCCATCGACGCGACCGCGACCCCGGCGGCCCCAAGGGCGATCTCGATCAGCGGAATGGGCAGCACCGCGCCGTGCGCGGGAAACTTGCGCCCGGCCAGGCCGGCCAGGGTCAGCAAGATGGCCTGAAAGCCGCTGATCGCGCCGAGCACCAGCAGCTTGGACAGCAGGTAGGAGCCGGCCCCGAGGCCGGCCGCCCGCTCCCTGGAGTAGATCGCGCGCTCCTTGACGATCTCCCTGATGCTGTTCAGCACGCCGGCGAAACTAGCGCCCATGATCAGGATCATTAGCTGAGACTGGGCATCGGCATTGGGTTGTCGTCCGAGCACGAATCCTTCGGGGAACGGAATTATCCGCATCAGAGCGCCGAGGCCCATCACCGCGACGAGCAGGACGATCAGGAACACCTTGTCGGCACCGAGCACGGCCATATAGCGCCGGACCAGCGTGGAGGTCTGGGAGAGCTGGTTGCGCGACTTCGGCACCGGCGCCGGCGCGGGCCTCGGGTGGTGCGCGACGGCCGCGGCGCCTTCCATGCCGGCGGTTACGTATTGCTGGAAGAAGACCGAGCGCCGGTAATCGGTGGCCCAGTCCCGGTCCGGCTCGTTCTCGAACGCCTGGAAGACCTCGGCCCAGCCCGGCTTGCCGAAGTGCCGCAAGCCATCCTTCGGCGGGCCGAAGTACGCGATCTTGCCGCCGGGCACCAGCACCAGCAGACGGTCGCACAGGTCGAGGTTGGCCACCGAATGGGTGACCACGATGACCGTGCGCCCCTCGTGCGCCAGGTCAGCCATCTGCTCCATCACGGACTTGTCCAGGCCCGGATCGAGCCCGGACGTTGGCTCGTCGAGGAATAGCAGCGACGGCTTGGTCAGCAGCTCAAGCGCGACATTGACCCGCTTCTGCTGGCCGCCGGAGAGCGAGGAGGTCCTGGTCTCGGCGTGGCGGGTCAATGCGAGCTCTTCCAGGACCTCGTCGATCCGGTGTGCCCGCTCCGCCTTGCTCGTGTCACGGGGGAACCGGAGCTCGGCGGCGAAGCCGAGCGCCCGGCGCGCGCTGAGCTGGGTGTGCAGGATGTTCTCCTGCGGGACCAGGCCGATCCGGTGCCGCAGCTCGGAGTAGTTCGCGTACAGGTCCCGGTCGTCATAGAGGACATTGCCCGAGGTCGCGGGGCGCATTCCGGTCAGCGCGCCGAGCAGTGTGGACTTGCCCGCGCCCGAGGGTCCGATCACGCCGAGCAGGCAGCGCTCGCCGAGCGGGAAGCTGACGTGATCGAGCAGCACCTTCCCGCTCGACAGCGTGACCGTGAGGTCCCTGGCGATCAGCGAGATGTCGCCGGTGTCGATGAACTCCTGGAGTTCCTCGCCCACCAGGCGGAACGTGGCCGGCCCGATGACGACGATATCGCGCTCGGTGACCGGCGCGGAGACCACCCGCTGGCCATTGACGAACGTGCCGTTGTGGCTGCCGAGGTCGACGATCACGTAGCCGCCACGCGGGTCCCTGCGCAGTTCGGCGTGATACCGGGAGACGGACAGGTCGGGCACGACGACCTGGTTGTCGTTGGCCCGGCCAATCCGAAGCAGCGTGCTCGGCAGCCGCAGCACCGCGCTGGGCATCCGCTCGCCGCTGAGCCTGGACTGCCAGATGCCGCCGCCTGGCGGCTGTGCGCCCGCCCCGCCTGGCGGCATCGGTCCCGGGCCACCCGCCGGGCTGACCGCAGGCATGCCTGGCGGGCCGACAGCCGGGCGCTGCGCCGGGATGGCCGGGCGCTGCGCGGGCGCCGCGACCGAGCAGGTAAGCACGACGCCGTCATCCGGGTGGCCGAGCCGCAGCGTCAGCGGGCCGGTGACCGGGATCCTCTGGACCCGCTGATGGCCGGAGAAGGTCCCATTCGTCGAGCCTGAGTCCTCGAATACCCAACCTGGCCCATCCATGCGGATTACCGCGTGCCGCCACGAAACCCGCGAGTCGCTGAGCACGATGTCGGACTGCGGGTCGCGGCCTATGGAGTAATCACGGCCGGGCGGCAGGGACCGCTCGGTATCGGATATCCGCACTACGAGCGCGGGAGCGCTGGCGGGAGCCTCAGGCGTCATGGGGCAACTCTAGAACGATTTAGCACCAGAAAAGTATGGACCTAAGGTGCTGATCCGGCTAGACCGCCAGCCCGCGAACATGCTATTCACCGCACGCCCCGTTACCCGGATTTCATTGCCGCGTCAGGCGGCTGTGCGTTCAGTGTTCCGTTTTCGGAGGATCGCGGGGAAGATGACATTACCGCGGCCTGGCGGACCGGGAGGCTCTGGTGACTGACGCGATCCCGCACGCGGCAGGTGCCCTGGTACCGGGCTCCCGGGTGGCGGCCTATCTGATACGGGAGCTTATCGGCAGCGGCGGAATGGCCGAGGTCTTCCTGGCTAGCGATGAGCGCCTCGACCGGCGGGTCGCGCTGAAAGTCCTGGCGCCGGCTTTCGCCGCGGACGAAGTCTTCCGGGAGCGTTTCGTAAGGGAATCGCGTGCCGCCGCGGCCGTCGACGACCCGCACATACTCCCGGTGTTCGAAGCTGGCGAGGATTCCGGGGTGCTTTTCATCGCGATGCGCTACGTCCGCGGCGGCGATTTGCGCGCGCTGCTGCAGCGGGGGCCGCTGGCACCCGCCAGGGCCGCCAGGCTCATCAGCCAGGCCGCGTCGGCGCTAGATGCCGCGCACGGCTCAGGACTAGTGCACCGCGATGTCAAGCCGGCGAACTTGCTGCTGGACGCCGCTGGACGGGAGGACCGGGCCGAGCACGTCTATCTATCCGATTTCGGGATCAGCAAGGCGGCGCTGGCCGTTACCGGCCTGACCGGCACCGGGCAGTTCCTCGGCACGCTCGACTACATCGCCCCCGAGCAGATCGATGGCGGCGTGCCCGACGGGCGAGCGGACCAGTACTCGCTCGCGTGCACGGCGTTCGAGTTGCTGGCCGGCCAGCCGCCGTTCCACCGCGACAGCGCGGTGCCGGTCATGTTCGCTCAGCTCTACGAACAGCCTCCGGCGCTGACCCGGCTGCGGTCCGGTCTGCCGGGCGACGCCGACCCGGTATTCGCCCGGGCGCTCGCGAAGGAGCCGGATGGCCGGTACGGCAGCTGCGGTGAGTTCGCGGCCGCGCTATTGGGCGCGCTGGAGCTGCCCGGCGGCCCCGCCGGGCGTCGGGGCGCACCGGCGTCCGGCCATCCGCGCACCGAGATCGCGAGTCCGCCGGCCGGGCACGCCGGCCAGGCACAGCTGACCGAAGACTGGCCGGGATCCCCGGCGCCGCCGGCACCGCCGATGCCGCCGCGGCCCGGTGGTCGCCGGTCCGGCCGCCGGCCGGCGTCTGCGGCGACGGTCGGCGCCAGCATCGTGCTAGCCGCCGCGATCATCGCGGGAGCGATCATGATCGGCTTCCGGACCTTCGGCGGCAGGACCGGCTCCAGCCAGTCCGCCAGGTCCAGCCGGTCCGGATCGGCCACCGGCCAGCATGCGGCGGGCGGCGTCCCGGGCAGCGTCGCCGGCGTCGGTGCCAGTCAGGGAACCGGTGGCGCGGCCGGCTCACCAGCGACCTCCGGACCGGCAGGATCGGCCCCCTACAACCTGGCGGGCGCGCTTGATCCCGGCAGCAGCGGGTCGATCGCCTCGATCGCCTGGACTCCGGATGGCACGCTAGTCTGCGTGGGCGACCAGAACGGCAGCGTGTACCTGTGGAACGCGGCGACCGGGCGCCTGACCGGGCAGGCGCTTACCGCGCCGGGCTGCCTGAAGGTGTTCGCCGTGGCGATCAGCCCGGACGGCTCGACGCTAGCCGCCGGATGCAAGAGCGGCGACGCCGAATTGTGGAACCTGGCTACCCGGAATCTGATCAGCACGCTCACGGACCCCGGTTCTAATGAGATCAACTCCATCGGCTACAGCCCGGACGGCGCCACACTGGCTACTGCCGACGGCAACGGCAGCACCTATCTTTGGAACGCCCGGAATGGGTCGCTGGAGGCTACGCTCACCGATCCGGCTGGTCCGGGCATCGCCATCTGGTCAGCGGTCTTCGGTACCGGCGGCCTGCTCGCCACCGGTGACTACGACGGGCATGTCTACCTGTGGAACGGGGCCTCAGGAGCGGTTGAGGCTTCCTTCATGGTGCCAGGTGCCGGATCTGGCGATCCGGTCACCGCCCTGGCCTTCAGCGGCAACGGGAGCGTCCTGGCGGCCTGTGACGCCACGGGCGGCTGCTACCTGTGGAGCGTGGCCGGCGGGGAGGGCAGCCAGTTCGGCCCGACGCCGGCCCAGCCGGTCTGGAGCCTGTCGTTCGCGGGCAACTCGACGCTCGCCATGGCCGACAACGACGGCAACACCTATCTATGGCGGGTAGCGGCGTCGAGCCTTTCCGCCACGGCGGCTGGCCGGCTGGCCGATCCGGCTACCGGCGGCCAGGGAGTCGGAGCGCTCGCGTTCAGCCCGAACGGGTCATGGCTGGTCACCGGCGATACAAATGGCAAGGCCTACCGGTGGCGAGCTGGCTGAAACGGGACCCTGCTCGCCGCAGGTGACACCGGGGCGGCGCCTAGCCCGGGCGGCCCCGCTGACGAACTTGCCCGGCCGCGCGAAACTCGCGCCGTCCGGGCGAAGCCGCCGGTTCCGGGGTCACCTGTCCGACCAGCCCGGGTTGCGGCCCGCAGGGTCAAACCGGATACTTGGAGCGCCACGTCGCTGACGTGCCTGGTCGGGCACATCTCGTGCCGTTCCGGCCGCGGCTGGCGTAACGGGGGATCACGGCATCTCCTCATCTTGGCTAGATTGGCGCTGGAGGTAGGGTGAGCGATGATCAGCCGACCCCACCCGGCGGCCTGGCGCCGGGCTCCCGGATCGCAGGCTACCTGATCGAGCAGCAGATTGGCCATGGCGGTATGGCCGTGGTTTTCCGCGCCATCGACGAGCGCCTGGAACGCCAGGTAGCCCTGAAGATTCTCTCGCCCGCACTGGCGCAGGACGAGGCGTTCCGGCAGCGGTTCATCAGGGAGTCCCGGGCCGCCGCCGCCGTGGACGATCCGCACATCATCCCGGTTTTCGAGGCTGGGGAAGCCGCCGGTGTCCTGTTCATCGCGATGCGCTACGTGGGCGGTGGTGACGTCAGGTCGCTGCTCTCGCAGCACGGCCCGTTGCCAGCCGGCCAGACGGCCGAAATCGTGTCCCAGGTCGCCTCCGCCCTTGACGCAGCGCACCGCCGGGGCCTGGTCCACCGCGATGTCAAGCCGGCCAACATGCTGCTGGACAGCGGCGGCGGGGCCGGCCGGCCCGACCATGTCTACCTCTCCGACTTCGGGGTCAGCAAGGCGCTCCAGCAGGCCACGAACCTGACCGGGACGGGACAGTTCCTCGGCAGCCTGGACTACATAGCGCCGGAGCAGATCGAGAGCCGGGACGTCGATGGCAGGGCTGACCAGTACGCTCTGGCCTGCGCCGCGTTTGAGTTGCTGGCCGGCGAGCCGCCGTTCCGGCGGGACGAGGCGATGGCGGTCATGTACGCCCAGCTCTCGGCGCAGCCGCCCGCCCTGAGCAGCTACCGGCCCGATCTTCCGGTCGCCGCTGACGCCGTATTCTTCCGGGTCCTGGCGAAGAACCCGGCCAACCGGTACGCCACCTGCCGGGACTTCGCGGACGCGCTGCGCGAAGCGCTCGGCATCAACCCATTCGACTCCGGGCAGGGCACCAGGCCGCCGGCGGCCAGGCCAGTCACCGAGGTCGTCCGGCGCGATGTCCCGTCCGGCGAATCGCCGCGATCCGGCGGTGACACAATGCAGGTCCCGCTGTCCGGTGCCGGGACAGCGCAGGGCACCAGGGTCTCCGGGGACTGGCCAGAGCTGACCTCGGGCCAGATCGCCGTGCGGCAGCGGCGCCGGCCGGCCGTATTGCTGGGCGCGCTGGTCGGGCTGCTGGTGCTCGGCGGTGGTGGCGGTGCCTATGTACTGCTCGGGCACGGCGCCAAGGCGAGCGGGAACGGCGGCTCGCCCACGCAGTCCGCGCAAGCCTCGCTGCCGGTCCCCGGCTGCTCAACCGGCGCGGCGCCGGGCACGACGCTCACGACGGCGCAGGCGGCCACGACCGCCGTCACCGGGCAGCCGTTCGCCGCGGTGGCATCGCCAGATGGCAAGGACGTTTTCGTGTCCACCCCAACCGCGATCGAGGTACTGGTTCGCGGGTCCGGAGCCTCAGTGCTCAGGCAGTATCCGTACACCGTCGTCAACGATCCGACCCTGCGGCCCAAGGGCATGGCGCTGACCGGCGACGGCAAGTACCTGGTGGTCGGCGCGGACAACGGCATCGTGGTGCTCAGCGTTCCCGCGCTCGAGCAGGGAGCGCCATCGGCCAGCGTCGCGACGCTGCCGGTACCCGGGATGACCAACGGCGGCGCCGAGGAAGTCGCGGTCTCACCCGACAACAAGTACGCGTTCGTGCTGCTGCAGAACGCGAACCAGATGGCCGTCTTCAACCTCGCCAAAGCGGTGTCCGGCGGCTCCGGCACGACGTCGTTTGTCGGCGCGGTCACGCTCTTTCTGTCGCCGGTGGGGATCGCGGTCTCACCCGACGGCAAGTGGATCTATGTCGCCAGCCAGGCCGTGCACCAGACAAAGAGCCCCGAGCAGGGCATGATCAGCGTCCTGGATCTGGCCAGAGCCGAATCCAGCCCGCAGGACTCGGTGGTCTCGGCGACGCAGACCGGCTGCGGTCCCGGCCGGATCGCGGTCTCGGCCGATGGCTCCACGGTCTGGGTGACCGCCCGAAGCAGCGACGCGGTGCTCGGGTTCTCAGCCAGCCGGCTGCGGACCGACAAGGCGCGCGCTCTGCTCTATGACATCCCGGTTGGCCGCACCCCGATTGGCGCGATCCTGGTCGGCGGCGGAAAGCGGCTGATCGTGTCCGACAACGACCCGGGCAACTCCGGGGCGACCGCCCACAACCTGGCGGTGATCGACGTGACGAAGGCGATGGCCGGCCAGGGCGCCAGAGCCCTGCTCGGCTACATCCCCGGCGGCCAGCAGCCGCGCGATCTGGCGCTGGTGCCGGGGACCACATTCCTGCTCGTCGCCGACAGCGCCTCCAACGAGGTGCAGTGGATCGACCTGAGCAAGCTGCCCTGATTCAACCGCCGCGCCGGTATCCCGCCAGCGCGGCAAAGCCCGGGCCTGACCAGGAGGCGGTTGGCTTGTACGACCCGCAGAAGACAAACCCGGCCTTCCCGCGGCCGGTTCCGGCCTACCAGCAGCCCACGCCACGCCGCAAGGGCCGCAAGTGGCTGATCGCGCTGGTCATCGTCGTGGTAGTGCTCGTCGGGCTCGACTTCGGGGCGAAAGCGTTCGCTGAGAGCGAAATGGCGACCCAGCTCAAGTCTCATGGCTTCCCCGTCAAGCCCAGCGTCTCGATCGCCGGGTTCCCGTTCCTGACCCAGGTCATCGCCAGGGATCTCAGCCAGGTCACGGTCTCGTCGGGCTCTTTCCCCGAGGGGCCGATCACGATTACCAGCATGCGGCTCGTGGTCGACAACGTGAAGATCAGCTCCAGCCTGAAAGGCGGCACGGCCGGCCCGGTGCACGGCTCGGTGAACATCTCACTCGGCGCGATCGGCGGATTCCTGTCCTCGGCCGGCCCGCTGGCCCAGCTGATCGGAGGCGTCAGCGGCGGCAATGGCCTGAACGTCGAGGCCGTCGGCGGTAACGAGATCAAGGCCAGCCTTGACCTGGCCGGCGGCGCGCTCTCCTGGTCAGCCACCTGGCAGGCGGTGGCCGCCGGGCCGGGCCAGATCGACCTGAGGCTGGTGTCGAGCAGCGGGCTGCCGTCGTCAATGCTCAGCTCGGCCGGCAACATCACGGTCCCGCTTTCCCAGCTGCCGCTCGGCCTGCGGCTGACCGGCGGCCTGAATTCCTCCTCCAGCGGGTTGTCGGTCACCGTCGGCGCCCAGAGCGGCAGCTTCGGCAGCTAGCTTCGGGCCCGGTGGTGCTCGGACCGCCCGGCCCGCTCGCCCGCCGCCGATAGCCTGGCGGAAGGAGCCGGATCACCGGATCGGCTGACACGGAAGGCCGGGCTGTGCGGAAACTGATGATCGCGCTGGTCGTCGTGGTGGCGGTGCTGCTCGCCGCCGACTTCGGGACCAGGGCATTCGCGCAGGCCCAGATCGCGTCACAGCTCCAGCAGGCCGGCTTCACCGCGCGGCCGAGCGTGTCGATCGCGGGTTTCCCGTTCCTGACCCAGGTCGCCTCGGGAGAGGTTCGCCAGATCACGATCGCCGCGGCGAACGTCCCGGCTGGCCCGGTGACAATAACCAGGATCAACGCGGTGCTCACCGAGGTACGGCCGAATACGGGCTTCACCGGCGCGACGGTCGGGCACCTCAGGGGCCAGGCTTTCATCAGCTTCAGCGCCCTGGCGCAGGCGCTGACCGCCCGGGCAGGCGGTCTCGCCGGGGCGCTGGCGGGCAGCGGCGGCCTGAGCCTGACGCCGGTAGGCAGCGATGAGGTCCAGGCGAGCCTGAACCTGCTGGTCGCCACGGCGTCGGCGACATGGCGGATCACGCTGCGCGGCGGGCGCGAGCTCCACGCCCAGCTGGTATCCAGCAGCGGGCTGCCGGCCTCGCTGCTCGGCTCGGCCGCGAGCGTCAGCATCCCGCTCTCCGTCCTGCCGCTCGGACTCCAGCTCAGCAGCGTCTCGGTCGGCCCGGCCGGCATCACGGGAGTGCTTGACGGCACCGGCCTG
>VFSW01008356.1_pt1 | contig 14882 bp, 12 predicted proteins | sample 5358111 | NCBI WGS metagenome assembly VFSW01 (sample SAMN11554181, study PRJNA540505) | mine drainage metagenome | isolation source: sediment from site ElyBrook_90M | place: USA: Ely Copper Mine, Vershire, VT | collected 2017 | reverse complement strand
TTGGTTGAATTTAAGCCCTTTGTAAACCTGTAGGGCTGCCGTTGGGCAAGCCCGTTCTTGTTCCCCTCATGTACCCAGCTGCCACCGATCTGACCCAGACGCTTATGAATCTTTCCGAACTTAAGAAAAAACCTGCCACTGAACTTGTCGATATGGCGGCCGCAATGGACCTCGAAGGCGGCAGCAGACTACGCAGACAAGATCTGATTTTTGCCTTGCTCAAGGCCCAGGCAAAAAAAGGCGAAGACATCACCGGCGAGGGGGTAGTGGAAATCCTGCAGGACGGTTTCGGTTTCCTGCGATCGGCTGACTGCTCATACCTCGCCGGTCCCGACGACATATACGTCTCGCCGTCCCAGATCCGGCGTTTCAATCTCCGCACTGGCGACACGGTAAGCGGGACAATCCGGCCACCCAAGGAATCCGAGCGCTACTTTGCCCTGCTCAAGGTAGACCAGGTCAATTACCAGTCCCCGGAAGAAGCCAAGAACAAGGTTCTGTTTGAAAACCTGACCCCGCTGCATCCGAATCGCCGGCTCCTCCTAGAGCGCGATAGCACGTCGAGCGAAAATCTCACCGGCCGGGTCATCGATCTGATTGCTCCGATCGGCATGGGCCAGCGCGGCTTGATCGTGTCGTCGCCGAAGAGCGGCAAAACCGTGATGCTGCAAAATATTGCCCATTCGATTACCGCCAACCATCCCGAGTGTCTCCTGATTGTGCTGTTGATCGACGAACGCCCGGAAGAGGTGACGGAAATGCAGCGCTCGGTACGCGGCGAGGTAATCTCTTCGACGTTCGATGAGCCCGCCACACGCCACGTGCAGGTGGCCGAGATGGTGATCGAAAAGGCCAAGCGCCTGGTAGAGCATAAGCGCGATGTGGTGATCCTGCTCGATTCAATCACGCGCCTGGCGAGAGCGTACAACACGGTGGTGCCTGCCTCGGGCAAGGTCCTCACCGGTGGTGTCGACGCCAACGCCCTGCAGCGGCCGAAACGCTTCTTCGGCGCGGCACGCAATATCGAGGAGGGCGGAAGTCTGACCATCCTCGCCACCGCGCTGATCGAAACCGGCTCCAAGATGGACGATGTCATATACGAAGAGTTCAAGGGCACCGGCAATATGGAGATCCATCTTGACCGCAGACTTTCGGAAAAGCGCGTGTACCCGGCGATCAATATCAATCGCTCCGGCACACGCCGCGAAGAACTCCTGATCGAGCCGACGGAACTGCAAAAGATGTGGATCCTGCGCAAACTGCTGCATCCGATGGACGATATGGAAGCCTCGGAGTTTCTGCTCGACAAGCTACGTTCAACGAAGAACAACGGTGAATTCTTCGATTCTATGAAGCGCTGAGCCAGACTTGCTTCCGGTGCAGGTTTTGCTTAAGATGCTCGCCCCTTGGGGTCTCCAACTACCGACCCGCAGACGAGAGGTAAAACCATGAAAGCCGGCATACACCCCGAATACAAGGAAATCCAGGTCAGTTGCGCCTGCGGGAACGTTTTTACGACCCGTTCGACACTGGGTCATGAGCTGCAGGTCGAAGTCTGCGCAAGCTGCCATCCTTTCTATACCGGCAAGCAGAAAATTGTCGACAGCGCCGGGCGCGTTGAGAAGTTCCGTCAGAAGTACGGAATGACCGCCAAGCGCTAGCGGCGAGTTCCCGCCCCGCTAAAGTAAAAAGGCGCCAACTGGCGCCTTTTTACTTTAGCGCCCCGGCCACCCGGCCGCGGCAAGGGACAGCTCACCGCGCTGGTCCGGTCGGGGGTTGACCGGGAATATCCGGCCGGAGGTACGCTCGCCGATAACGGCGTATGATGGAGGACCGTATGCGCCGCCGATCATCCGCCGATGCACAGGTTACAGACCGCATCATTTGCAGGATCATGCCGGCCAAATGCGTCCTGTCTGGCCACATCCAGTCGGCATGATGTCGGTCCATGACGGCGATTTTGCGGCGATCGCATCAATACCACCCGTAATAAACCGAGAAATGTATGAAAAAAGACCTCAGACAAGCCGCCCTCGACTACCACGCCCTGCCGATACCGGGCAAACTCAGTGTCGCCCCGAGCAAGCCATGTGTCTCGCAGTACGATCTCTCCCTGGCCTACACGCCGGGCGTGGCCGAACCGGTGCGGGAGATCGCAAAAGATCCCGAGAATGCATACCGCTATACCAACAAGGGCAATCTGGTCGCCGTAATCACGAACGGAACTGCGGTCCTGGGCCTGGGAAATGTCGGACCTCTGGCGGCAAAACCCGTGCTGGAAGGCAAGGCAGTCCTGTTCAAGTACTTTGCGGGCATCGACGTATTCGACATCGAAGTCCATGCGAAGACAGCCAAGGAGTTCATCGATACGGTAGCGGCCATTGCGCCGACTTTTGGCGGCATCAACCTCGAAGATATTGCTGCGCCGGAATGCTTTGAGATTGAAGAGGCGTTGATGAAGCGCCTCGACATCCCGGTGTTTCATGACGACCAGCACGGCACCGCCGTCATTATTGCCGCAGGACTCGTCAACGCACTGGAGCTTCAGGGCAAAAAGCTGTCTCACGCGCGCATCGTATGTCTGGGTGCCGGCGCTGCCGGATTGACGTCCATGGGCCTGCTTGTATCGCTCGGGGCGCGCCTTGAGAACATCCTGTTGGTGGACAGCAAGGGTGTGATCCATGCCGACCGCCAGGATCTGAACATCTACAAACAGCGCTTTGCCCACACTACTGAGCGGCGCAGCCTGTTCGACGCCATGCGCGGGGCAGACGTCTTTGTCGGTGTTTCCGCCGCAAATCTGGTTACACCGGAGATGGTTGCCGCAATGGCTGCGAAACCGATTGTATTCGCTTTGTCCAATCCCGATCCCGAGATTCGACCGGAGACGGCGCACAGCGTGCGTAAGGACCTGATCATGGCTACTGGCCGGTCCGACTACCCGAACCAGATCAATAACGTGCTCGGATTTCCCTTTATCTTCCGTGGCGCCCTGGACGTACGTGCGCGCGATGTGAATCAGGATATGATGATCGCCGCCGTCAAGGCCCTGTCCGCCTTGACTCACGAACCGGTTCCGTCCCAGGTGCTTGAGGCCTACAAGCTCTCAAAGCTTAGCTACGGACCGGACTACATCATTCCGAAACCGCTGGATCCGAGGCTGATTCAGGTCGTACCGCCGGCAGTGGCGCAGGCAGCAATCGATTCGGGCGTTGCCCGCGCCGGATTCCCCAAGCATTACCAGAAGCTTGCCTGACCAAGACTGCTGTGCGCTATCGCCTTGAGTGGCAGGCAGGGATATGCCGACATCATTGCCCGAACAGCATTTTCCAGCGGCCCGCGGAATTCGGGGTTGCCATTTATTTACTATACTGAATTGGCGCTGTCGGCAGATGCGTCATCGCGGCGCCATTGACAAGGAGCGGTTATGAAAAAAATCACAATCGTAGGCGCGGGCCGGGTGGGCGAATCCACTGCCCACAATCTTGCCAAGGAGGAGCTTTGTCGTGAGATCGTTCTCATTGATATCAAGGAAGGCGTGCCGCAGGGGACCGCCCTGGACATTCAGGAATCCGCGCCAATTTTCGGTTTTGATACCAAGCTTTCCGGCCACAACGACCTTGGCGCGATGGTCGGATCCGACCTGATTATTATTACTGCCGGACTTCCCCGCAAACCGGGCATGTCGCGCTCCGATGTTCTGGATGTCAATGTCCCGGTCGTTACCGCGGCGGTAGACGAGGCAATTCGGTCGGCACCGGAGGCCATGATCCTCGTTGTAACCAATCCGGTGGATGTGTTGACCTATGTCGCGTGGAAACGCAGCGGCTGGGCACGAAACAGGGTGTTCGGCCTGTCCGGTGTTCTCGACTCAACACGCATGGCGAGCTTCGTTGCGATGGAGACCGGGTTCTCCGTCAAGGACATCACCGCCATGGTGCTGGGCGGCCATGGCGACACGATGGTGCCTCTTCCCCGCTACACCTGCATCAACGGCATACCCATTGATCGGTTTCTCGATCCGCGGACCGTCGCGCGAATCGCCGAACGCACGCGCCAGGGTGGGGCTGAGATTCTTGCGCTGCGCAAGACCAGCAGCGCATATGATGCGCCGGCAGCGGCCGTTGCGACCATGGTCGACGCCGTGCAACACGAACGCAAGCGCATTCTCCCGTGCGTTGCCATCCTCGACGGCGAATACGGCCAGCACGGGATCTGCATGGGGGTTCCGGTAGTGCTTGGCAGCGGCGGCATGGAAAGAGTCGTTGAACTCGATCTGAACGACGAGGAACTTGGCCACTTTCGCCGCTCGGCGGAGAATGTCCGCGCCGACCTGGCACGCCTGAAACTTGACTGATGCGCAGTTGCTAGCGATGCGCGCCGGAAGTCATGCCTGCGGTGACGGCGAAGCGCATTGCGTCCTGCATCGACATTGCTACAGGCGTAATTGCCGAGCGCGACACCAGCAAAGTGTGACCACCGATCTGATAGCTCAGCGGGATATAGACTGCGACGATATCATTGCCGCCAAGACCGCGCGGAAATCCGGTGAAATCCTCGCGTGTAACGAAACCGAGCGCGCTGATATTCTTGTCACCCAGGGTCACAAGCACCACGTGGCTGAATCCCTTGTCGCTGCCGCCTGCGAAGAAACCCATGAGGTCGCGCATCGATCCGTAAATAACCTTGACCAGAGGGATATGGCTCAGCGCCCGTTCGCCCCAGCTGAACAGGCTGCGCACAATCAATGCCCGCATCAGGACACCAAAGGCGAAAACGAGCAAGATACCCGCAACCAGGCCCATGCCCTTGTGGTAAAGACCCGGAGGCAATACCAGCTTGATGCCCTCGCCCAAAATCGACTCGGCCCAGTCTGCAAGCCGGATCAACACATAGAAGGTCACGGTTACCGGCAGTACCGCTGCCAACCCGGTGAAGAATGTCTTGCTCAGGCTTTTCATGTCTCGTGTCTCCCTCATGTCCCGCAGTCGCTAGTGTACGCTGTTTTAGCGGGCCTCTGTTCCAGGCGTGCGCTGATTTGCGCACCAGCAGCTGGACAGGCGTGCCGGGCCGGAATGATGATCCGTCCGTCCGCCGTAATAGATCGCCAGTCGGAATACGTTGACGCCAAGCCACGCCGGGTGCGGTTTTGGCGGTATAACAAATTTATAGTGTTCTCTTTGCGTTGCTTCGAGGAGTGGATTTGCAAACCGACACACCAAGCACAGACGACAAATCCGTCCTGGAAAACGTAAAGCGTCTGCTGGAGGGTCTGCGCCGTACCGTCGAGGGTGAAATCCTTTATAGCCTGATCGATCGGGCGCTGCAGCGTTATGGTGGCAGGCAAGGCAGGATCGAACAGGCATTTGTAACCTTCCTCGGACGTCTGCTCGACAACTATATCAACAAATCCGCGAGCGACCCGGTAACACGGATCAAGGCACGCGTATTGCGACAGCGCCTTGCTCCTTATCTTCAGGCGGCCTCGTTTGAAGCTGCTCAGGTGCCGACAGCCGCCGTCGCTGTGCAGTCGTCAGAAGCGCCGGCCGCCGCAAAGGCCGATGCGCCGACGCCCCCGCTGCTGGAGCCGCAGACCCAGGAGATTCCGGCCGCCGCAATCGCACTCGATGCGGCGCCAGCGCAGGACGAGCCGGGCGATTTCGACATTTTGCATATCCGGCTCGCGCGCAACGTCGCCGAGACACTTGCGCGCAACCGTGAGTTTGACAGCCTGCTCAGATCGAGTATATCGAACATCAAGCAGGCAGACGGCAACGTCGATGATCTGAAAAAGCTCCTGGTCGATGGTCTCGAGGACCTGGTCCAGAACCAGCAAACCCTGGACACGAATCTGCAGACTACCACCCGGTTTCTCAACGCCATGCACGTCGACCGGCGCCGCCTTGTCAATGCGCTCGACAAGGCACAGCGATACAGCCTGACGGATGAACTTACTGGCCTGCCCAATCGCACTGCATTTCTGCGACAACTGGAAAGCGAGGTCGGTCGCGCGCGGCGCTATGGATTCTCTCTGGCCCTTGCACTGCTCGATCTCGACCAGCTCGGGAGCATCAATGACGGCCATGGGCGCGACGCCGGTGACGCTGTTTTGCAGTTTTTCAGCCGCGAGGTCATGTCACAGTTTCGCAGCTACGACACAGTTGCGCGCTACGGGAACGACGAATTTGCTGTACTCTTTCCCAATACCCAGCGCGAAGGCGCCGCCCGCGCCCTGGAAAAGGCGCAAAAACGCGCCCACGACGCCTGTTTGAATCACATGGGCAAACGCCTGCCTTTGCCGAGCTTCTCGAGCGTGCTCACGCTCTACGTGCCGGGCGAGAAGCCTGCCGCGTTGCTGCAGCGGGCGGATGAGGCACTCGGCCAAGCCAAGGCCAAGGGCCCGGGTCAATCGATCGTGGCGTTATCAATGGGTTAAGCCGCATTTGCTGCGAAATGGCTGATCCACAGCGTCCCTCGCCACGCCGATAAAATATATTCATGGACATTCCGTATCTATCGATGGACTTTCGGTAGAATATTGATCAATCGACTATTTGTTATTTACCTCGCCGAACTGTACATTTTCCGTTCGGATTTCACTTAAAAATTTGTTGCCAATCAAATCAAGGGGGGTTTGTCTTGGCTGCCGGTCCGTCCCGACCCGATCAATCGGAATTGATCCGCAAGGTGCTGGTGCTGGCCCACACCCTGCAAAGTACACCAGATGGCAAGATGCTGTGCGATCAGCTGGAGCGCGGCAGCCGTGAACGCGCGGCCATTCATGGTTCGGTCGAGCGCGCTTTCATCGCCTTTGCCCACACACTTCTGCACCAATATATCAAGAACCCAAAAAGCGATCCGGCCACTCGCGTGCGCGCGATACTGTTACAGCAACGCATCGGCCCATATCTGGATTCCGGAAACGCTTCCCCCGCGACTGGAGATCCTGACCACAGGAGTGCCGGGGCAGAATCGCCCTGGAGTACGCCGGCTTTTGAACAGCATGTTGCGTCGGTACTGTGGTCGGTGAGAAGTTCCGCGCAGCAAAGACCGGGCACCGACAGCACAAGCGGCCCGGATCGGCGTCGCACAACTGTCGCGCCCGGAAAAGCTCACACGGTTTCCGGAAATGACCTCGAAGTGATGCACGACAACATCCGGAACCTGCACACATCACTCGGGCAGGACATCGCACGCGCGCTCGCCGACACCATCGACTTCATTGCCCATATCAAGACTGCCCAGCTCGCTCTTCTGCATACTGGAGATTCGCAAGACATTGAGGTGATCCGCAAAATCCTGGTGGAAAATTCGAATGAACTGATGCGCGGCCAGGCCTCGCTGATACAGTATCTGCGTGCCGCCGACAGGCATCTGCATGAGCTACAGTCGCTCAATCAGGGCGTGCGTGCAGAAAACCTCGAATTGCGCAGGATAGGACTCACCGATGAACTCACCGGCATCCCCAACCGCACTGCATTTCTAAAACGCCTTAAAACCGAAACCGGACGTGCCCAGCGCCACGGCTATCCGCTGGCACTTGCAATCGTCGATCCGGACAGGTTCGGCGACATTGGCGCCAACGGCGGCGGCGGAGCGGCTGATGAAGTAGTTCGCTGCTATGCTCGCGAAATTCTCTCCACTTTCCGTGCCTACGACATGGTTGCGCGCTACGGCAAGGGTGAATTCGCGCTGCTTCTTCCGAATACGGGACGGGAACAGGCGGTGTCGGCACTGCACAAGGCGCAACTTCGGGTGGCCGGGACATATTACAAGTACAGCGGCAGACGTCTGATGGCGCCGACCTTTTCCTCGGGCCTCGCCTGGTACCGGTCCGGCGACACACCAATCGCTCTGCTGCAGCGTGCGGGTCGCGCGCTGCGCCGTGCGAAAAGCACCGGCACCAACCGCATTGAGACGGCCCTGCCTGAATTGGCTTCCCGATAGCCAGGGAAGGTCCGGCGCGCAAGCGCTGGACCCACTCAGCACGGTACATCAGGATCGAACGCCGGAAACCGGGCAACTTCACGTCAGGGAACGATAACTAATGAAACCGCTGCCATTCTGGCGCCAGCCGGGCGCCAGAATAATTGGACTCTTGCAGTATGGCTGGGCCTGGCTGCTTGACCTTGCCGAAGTCCTGATGCCAGTGCGCTTCAGTGTGATCATGGACTTCACAGGCTTCGCCTTCCTCGCCTGGGTTCCGCAGGGCCAGGAAACCCTGCGGGCGCTGGCTGAATGGAACACCGAAAACGGACCGGATGTCTGGCGAGTCGGGTTCTTTCTTTGTGCCGTGCTCGCCTGGGGGCTCTACAGCTGGTATTGCGCGCGCGTCATGCTTTACCTGCGCTTTCCCGCAACGCCCTTTCGCATCCGGAGAAACCCGGCTCCGGGAAGGCGCAACCGGATCTCCGCCGAAAACCGCCAATTGCACGCGCGCATCAAGGGCTTCCATATCGCGGTGCCGAGATTTCTCGGGGCTTTTGCGTTTCTTTCCGTCGCCATCGCTCTTGCCATGGCCGCTTTCAAATACCGTAATCCGCTCACGCAGGCAGTCTCGGGGCGCCTTTTTGCCCTTGCGGGAATCTGCTTCGCTATGGGGTTGCTGTTCATCTGGTTCGTGCGCAAACGCCGCGCCTTGCTCAATTCGGCCCACCGGCTGCTGACCGGTAAGCGCGTGCGCCGGTCTCGCTGGCGCCGCAATGCCGTTGATCTGCTGGCGGTGGCAGACAGCGGGAGCGAGACCTATGGCAGTCTCAACCTGCGCACGCTGCCGGCGGCAACCTGGATTGCAATCGGCTCGGCGGCGGGTATTTCGTTCCTTTTGTTTGTCCTTTTCTCGTTCGACCGGGTCACTCCGGCGCAGGATCTGGGTGCCGCGACCATCCTGCTGCTCGCAGCGGCCACCTGGATTCCGTTCGGCAGCGCACTGGTGTTCATCGGCAACCACTGGCGACTGCCGGTAATAACGCCGACCCTTATCTTGGTCATTCTTTTCAGCCGATGGAACGACAACCACGCAGTGCGCACGCTGACGACCGCCAGCCAAGATGCGCGCCCCACGCTGGAACAGAATTTTGACCAATGGTACGCGCGGATAGAACGCCTCTCACCGCATGCTGCCATCCAGCCGCTTTTCATTGTCGCGGCCGAAGGCGGCGGCATTCGCGCTGCCTACTGGACCGCAACGGTGCTAACGCAACTGCAGGACCAAAACCCGGCGTTTGCAGCCCACGTGTTCGCCATCAGCGGCGTATCCGGCGGAAGCCTGGGCGCGGCCGTGTTCGATTCACTTCTGGCGGATGCTGGTCCGGACGGTGCCGCGAGCTGCAATGTTGACACTGCAGGCTTTGCGCCGACGCCCCTGCGCAGTTGTGCCCAGACGGTCTTGTCCCAGGACTTTCTGGCACCCGCACTCGCCGCGATGCTATATCCCGATCTCACGCAGCGGTTACTGCCGGTGCCAATACGCGGCTTTGACCGTGCCCGCGCCCTTGAGCAGGCATGGGAAACAGCATGGCATCAAGTGCTCGGCAACAATCAGTTTGCGGAGCCGTTCTCTGCCCTGTGGCGCGACAACGCACAGCGCTGGATTCCCTCACTGTTTCTGAACAGCACCTGGGTTGAAACCGGTCAACGCATCATCACGAGCAATGTGTCCATCCAGCCACCGCCCTTCAGCAATAGTATCGACATTTTCGGCGTGTTAGGCGCCGACATGCGCCTGAGTACTGCCGTGGACAACAGCGCGCGCTTTGCCTACCTGAGTCCGGCGGGAACCCTGCACGACCGCAATGGCGCCACCTGGGGCCATATCGTAGACGGCGGATATTTCGAGGACTCCGGAGCCGCCACGGCGTTTGACATCCTGGCGGCACTACGCGCGCAGGTCGCGCCCGCGCAGTGGCGCAAACTGGTGCCGGTAGTTGTCGTGATCTCCAATGACCCGCTCGTGGGTCCGACAGTCGAGGATCCGACTGCGGACCATCCAGCACCTGACTACTGGCTCAGTGAAGCTCTGGCACCGATGCATGCGCTGCTGGCAACACGTGTTGCGCGCGGGGCATACTCCAGGGCGGCGATACGGGCGCTCGCCGGTTCCACCCATTATTTTGTCCTGGGCCTGTGCAACACCGGCGTGCCGCTTCCGCTGGGCTGGCAACTCTCTGGCAAGGCCAGGGCGGACATCAACCGTCAGATCGCGCAGCCCTGCGGAAACTGGAACAATCCGGCAACACTCGCGCAAGTAAGCGCGTATCTGAAGGCGCAATAGCACGGCTTGTGCTATTGCAGATGATTTGTGCCGGCCAACGCGGTCCAGGGCTCGCCCGGCAGGGCCGGCGTTCCCTGCCTCACAACCGCCTGCAACCTGAGTGGCGAAATACCGAGGGCTTCCAGCATGGTCGGTGCGACCTGCGTTGTCGAGACGATTGCCCTCATGGTTTTGCCGGCATGTGGAAAGGCTGGATTGAACACCATCAGCGCAACGTTAGTATCATCCGCGCGGAAACCGCCATGCTCAGCTTTCTTGAGATCTCCCGCCTTGGCGTAGATAACCCCGGGATCAGGGATAACCACAAGATCAGGCGCGCGCGTATCTTTTTTCGGTGACGGGAACTCAAGAGTCAGGGGCAATCCATAGAGAACATGGTCAATGCCAAGCCGGCCGCGCGCGCTCTCGAGCGCATGGGCTATGACAGCTGTCTTGGCCTGATCGCGCAACCAAATGAGCGCCCCGTGGTCAGGCGTGATCCAGGCCAGGGCACCGGGGGCGGCCGCATCGATGGTTCTGACCAGGCTTGCGGTAGCGACATGCCGCACGACACGTGGATCGATCGGGCCATTGCCATGCTTCGCTGTCACGATAACCAGGGTGAATTCGAGCAGGCCGCGCTCGCGCAAGGCACTGATGATTTTTCCGAGAGTTTTATCGGTGTGGACCAGGGCAGCATTCAGCTGCGGCGAAGGATCGCCTTGCATATTCCTGTAACCGGCGAGTTTCTGGGCGACGTTAATAGCCTGCAGATTCAGACCGAAGACCGTTGGCACCGGCGCAGGCGCCTTTCCGTCGTGACGCAATCCCCCGATCTCGTTCAACAACGCGCGAACCTTGCTGGCATCGTAGCGCTCCGTCCTGGCGATCGACGCGGTAATCTTGTCGCTGTTTCGGTCGGCATAGGCATCGAAGTTCGATCCGATTTCCGGCGTATACAGATCATCGACACCGTGCGCGCTTGGCCCGTTCAGGATTTCGTACACCGGGTGCTTGTCTATCCAGGCGGTATAGCCGCCAGCCTGGCGGACGACTTCGAAAACGGTATTGACGCGCAGGTACGAATGCGGATAAACGGGCTTGCATCCATTCGGATCAAGCGGCAAACGGGCGGCATCGAGCACCGGCTCTCCGGAAGCCGCTCCCGGTCCGTCGATGGTTTCGTCGTAGACAACGGTGGTGCCGAAGCGATGACACCCGCTTCCGGGCGGCGACAGCCGGCGATTATAGGTGACATCGTAATACACCCCGGTCACGGCTGGTGTGCCGCCCGTAAATAGTGCCAGCAGACCCGGAAATGAGTCTGCCGGACCTACAGTGTGTGCGTCGGTGTACTGGATACCGCGACCGGCAAGCCATGCGAGTGTGGACGAGGGATCGCGTTTTACAAATGCTCGCAGGTCCAGGGCATGCAAGCCGTCGATACTCACCAACAGAACGTGGCGAATGCCGGGTGGCGCTTGCGAAGTGACGCCGGCGTTTGCATATGGCATCGTCGACAGCAGCGCCACAAGAAGCGCAGGGAGCAGTTTCATGATGAATAGTCTCAAGTTGTGGAAATCCGGGCGAAACGGCTAGCTTGTCTGGAAAATGTGGACCCACATTTTGAACGACAAATCACGACCGGCAAGGTTTGCGGGCGCGGCCGGGTAGGCGGCGCCAACGACCGCCTGGCGTGCAGCGTTATCAATCATCTCGTATCCACTCGAGGTCGCAATCAGCACGCCGCTCACCCGACCATCGCGGTAGACAAACGCCACCTGCACCCGACCGGACAGGTGCGCAAGCCGCGCCGCATAGGGATCGTGCGCCGCGGCTTGTATTGCGGCACGGATGAGGCTGCGGAAGGTGGCCTGAATGTCAGGGGCAACACGCGCGCTGACCGCCTCCTGCGGTACGCTCGGTGGATCCGGGATAACAGCGCGCGGCGGCATTGTCACGGGGGCAGTTGCCGCGACGACAGCGGCCGGCTTGGGCAGCGGATCTATTTTGTGCGGGCGCGGCGGCTGGTGACGCACTGGAGGCTGCACCAATGGGCGCGGCGGCTTGGGTGGCGCTGCGTCAGTGGTCGCCGAGAGCGTGAAAGGGACCGTTTGGTCTGTCTCGGGCTTGGTCGCCGCGCTGGCGACGGCGAGCACGATTGCTGCCACGACCGCCACTTCAAGCATGAAGGCGGCCAAGGCAGCGCGTGGCAGAGACACGGGATTGGAGATCTGAGGAGTGGCAAGCATGCGGGAAACCTCAAGGGTGCGCTTGCGCTGCCAAGCCGATATGCACAACCCCTGCGGCTCGGCAGGCGTCCATAACCGTTATCAGGCTCTGAAGCGAGGTCTGTTTCTCACCCTCGACAGTGACGATGGTATGAACAGGATCACTTTCCCGCAATGATTGCGTAAGCTCGGGAGCAGTGAGCGTGTGACCATCGACCGTTATTGTGCCGTCAGGGGCAAGCGCCACCAGAACCTTCGGTTGCGGCAAGGTGGTTGCAGTTGAACTGCTGGGAAGATTCGAGGACAGCCCGGTCGAGGGAATCATGTGCAGCGTGATCATGATAAAAAAGACCAGCAGGAAGAACATGATATCGATCATCGGGATGATTTCGATGCGGGCCTTTTTCCGCTCGAAGTAACGCATTTTAGATCTCCCCCGCCCTGACTGCGCGCGGGCCAACCACACGTGCACGTCCATGGGGATCGGCCTGCACCGGTGTCCGGTAGTGCGGATACATGCGATTGGTTAGCATCACCTTGAGCGTTTCGAGCTGATGCAGAATCACTCGAACACGGTTGTTGAGGCCATTGAAAAACACAAGCCCGACTACGGCCACAAATAACCCGGACGCAGTCGCAAGCAATGCCTCGGCTACTCCACCGGTTACCTTGGTCGATGCGACCGCCGGATCCGACAGAACCTGAAACGCGCTGAACATGCCGATGATGGTCCCGAGCAGTCCGAGTAACGGCGCCAGGGTCACGATGGTATCGAGCACCCAGAGATAGCGATCTATGCGCGGTGCTTCGCGCATGATCGCCTCCTCGATCTTGTCGGAAAGGCGGTCGAAGTCGTGATCCAGATCGTGTTTGAGCGTAGCCGCCAGCACCTGTGCCGGCGGCAGGTCCTTGCAGTTTTCACCGAGGTCGCGCAACTGCTGCTCTTCGACTCTGGTCACCGGATCCAGCTTGTTCATGACTCGGTCGCCCGCCATGAGGGCACGCTTGAGATACCACGTCCGCTCAAGCGCGATGGTAAGGGCAATAAACAGTAACGCCGCCATCAGGTAGATGATCCCACCCGTCGAATTCGCCACCCGCAGGAAGCTATCCAGATTCATATATTTCCCTCGTTATAAAGCCACTGATTGAGTTCGGGCATCATGAATCCTTTGTCTTCGCCTTGGCCGGGCCCGGTTCAGTAATTCCCGAAGCGGCTTCGCAGCGCCTTGCGCGGACCTGATTTTGCAAAAAGACGCCGGTCGTTTGGCCGGATTCCGTCGAGACCCATCCGGAGTCTCATGAAACAGACAAACGACCGACGGGACTAACAGGTTTTCCTAAAAGCTCGCGGCCAAGGTGAGCTCGTAATTCCGCGCCGGAATTGTCCAATACAGCGGGGTATTGGCGCCCGCGGTGTAACCGGCGAGGGCATATATTTCGGTATTGTTGGTCAGGTTGTTCACCTGAACTCCGATTTTGGCATTCTTCAATGCACCGATGTCGCTCATCTTGTAGTCAACTGCGAGATTGGAAACCGAGTATCCCGGCAGAGGCTGGGTCTGGCCGGTATCCCCGAAACGCGAACCGACGTACTTGTCGAGCAGGGATGCGTAATATGGCCCGCTGTTGTAGATCACACCTGCAGCGGCGGTGCTTTTCGGGGCGTTCGGCAACCACAGATTGGTGTCTTTTTCCTTGGCACTGTTGTACGACAGATTACCGTACAGGCTGAATCCCCCCCCGACAAAGTAGGTTGCCTCACCTTCAGCACCTTCGTAGATCGCACCACCATTGTTGAAGAATATCGTGGTGCCTGCGATGGTGCGGCTTTCAATCTTGTTGTTGAAGTCGACGTAATACAGATCCCCGGACGCCGTCAGGCGAGTGCTCTTCCAGGTAGTGCCGATCTGCGTATTGGTGGTTTGCTCGGGACTAACCTGGCTTGCGGCGGGATTGCCGGTGTAGAAGACATTGAGGTTTGGTGCCAGGAAACCTTCGGCTACCTGTGCATAGGCGGCCCAGTTGGGATCGATGGCGTAGTGAGCAGTCAGTGCAGGCAGGCCCTTCTCCCAGCTCTTGGTGTAGTCAAGCGGTCCCCCGACGGACCCCTGGTTGACGACGGCATTAAGGCTGCGGCGGAAATAACTGTATTTCACGCCCGGCGTCAGGGTCAGCGCATCAGTCAGCTTCCACGCGTACTCGACGTAGGGTTGTGCCGTGAGCAAGGTATCTTGCATGTTGCGATCAGTGGAGGTGGCGTTTGGCGGATTTAGCGCAAGGCCGATGGTGTCATCAATCTCGTACTGCCAGCGGGTATTCACTTGATGGTCCACCCACATGCCGTATTTCAGTTCTCCGGAACCCATTGCCTGGGACAGGCGCAGGAGGTCTCCGCC
>VFSW01008355.1_pt1 | contig 14884 bp, 12 predicted proteins | sample 5358111 | NCBI WGS metagenome assembly VFSW01 (sample SAMN11554181, study PRJNA540505) | mine drainage metagenome | isolation source: sediment from site ElyBrook_90M | place: USA: Ely Copper Mine, Vershire, VT | collected 2017 | reverse complement strand
GGCGAAGGTTTCAAAATTGCGATGAATGTCCTCGATAAATCGCGTCCCGGAATCGCCGCACAAGCCCTCGGTATTGCCGCCGGAGCGCTGGATTACGCCACGAACTATGCCAAGGAACGCGTGGCGTTCGGCAAGCCGATCGGCCAACACCAGGGCGTGGGGTTCATGCTTGCCGATATGCTCACCGAAGTCGAATCCGCGCGTATGCTCCTATATGAAGCGGCTCGCAAATGCGACGCCGGAACGTCGGATGTCTCACTGTGGGCGTCAATGGCCAAGCTCAAGTGCGGCGACGTGGCAATGTCCGTCACCACCGATGCCGTCCAAGTCCTTGGGGGCTTCGGCTACTCATCTGAGTATCCGGTCGAGCGCATGATGCGCGACGCTAAGATCACGCAGATTTACGAAGGCACCCAACAGATTCAGCGCCTGCTCATCTCTCGAGCCATGGTCGGCAAAGCAAAGACTTCGTAAACGACAGGGCCGCCCCCCGGGGGAGGCCGAACACATGGGCACGGTATCCCGTTCTCAAAACGGGTGCTATGCCCATATTTTCTCACCGGGCAAGAGGGGAGGTGTATACAGAATGTTGAGCAAGATCATCGCATCGCTCGTCGCCGCCGCGTTTATCGCATCGGTGCCAGCAGTGAGCTTCGCCGGAACCACGACCACCAAGTCGACGACCGCGAAGACGGCTTCGGCCAAGAAAACCACCGCAAAGAAGTCCACGAAGAAGGCGGTTAAGGCTACCAAGGCCACCAAGAAGTCGGCAAAAGCGACCAAAAAGACCGCTAAGAAAGCGACTGCAAAGTCGACCAAAAAAGCGACCAAGAAAGCCGCTAAATCCAAGAAGGCTGTCAAGAAGGGCGGCGGTCTCCAGATGACTGGAGCCACCAAGGCCGTCAAGAAGACCGCTACCACGAAGTCGACCAAGAAAGCAACCAAAAAGGCTGCGACCAAGGCGACCAAGTCTTCCAAGAAAGCCACCAAAAAGGCTGCGAAGAAGGCTGTTAAAGCGACCAAAAAGTCGACCAAAAAATCTACCAAAAAAGCCGCTAAGTCCAAGAAAACGGGTCACTAAACGGTAGTAACCACGCTCTTATTCTTTCGATTCATAATCAACGCTGCACGATCGCTCGATCGTGCAGCGTTGATATTTGCGCTTCCGGCTAACCACCAAGTGAGATTGGCGCATGGCCGAAGAGCGGCGGAATGAGCCGTCCTGCGGTAAACGAGATCGCAAAGACGACAGAGCCATAAAGCAAGACTTCGGCACCGCGGGCTAAGGGATTCTTCGATCCCATCGTTCCGGCAAAATAGCCGACACAAAATAAACCGAACATCGCAAGGCCAACAGAACCAAGGAGAGACTGCAGCGGATTCCAGGCGAAAAAATAGGGAAGGATCGGGAGAATCGAACCGCATGCGTAGGCGATTGACATCGCAATTGCGGGGCGCACATCGGATGCGTCGGCTTCACGGGGATCCACACCGTAGTCATCGCGCATCATCTCGTATAAATAAATATCCGGATTTTGAACGAGGCGGCGCACAATGATATGAGCTTCCTCACTTGAAAAGCCCTTGAGTTTATAATATGCGACCTGCTCGGCAAACTCTTCGGCAGGATGCTCGCGCATCTCGCTGGATTCTTCTTCGATCGCTGCTTGCACAACTTCGCGCTCGGATTTTGCGCCTTGAAATTCCCCAACCCCCATTGAAAGAGCACCCGAGAGTAGCGCTAAAAGTCCGCTAATGATTACCGTCGCATGATTATCCGTGGCCGCTCCGAGACCGATGGTCACTCCCATTGTCGTTAACACGCCGTCTTTTGCGCCAAAGACAACTTCGCGAATCGTCCTCTGCCCAGCCAGCCTACGTCGTTGCGGCGTATCGGGAATCCGAGGATGGACGTGCTCCCACCCCGGAATATCCACGACAACCGGCGGGCTATCCGCGCTAAATTCCATGGGGTCATCGTTGGCGTGACGAACGAGGAGGCCTCCAATATTTTCCTCTTAGGTGCGGCAAAGTCACAGCGCGGAGAGCCGCGCCGGAGGCAAGATAGACACATGGCCGATCCACTTGATAGCAAATTTACTGCTCAAAATCCCATCGTTGCCGCGGCAAATCGCATTCGCGAACAGCGCGTCATCGACGCTGCCCTCCGCCCCGATTCGACGCAAACGACCTTTGACGATGCCCAAAGCGGGCTCAATGCTTTTGCCGCAGCCTTGACGGTTGGAATTAAACGCCTCAATGCGATCGTCGGCGAACGTAACGGCGTGAAATTGATACGATTAGAGAAGCCGTTGCGCTTGCGGGTTCGCTTTCGCGAAAAACGCGTGGCTCTCGATCTCGACGATATCCACCAACTCATTATTATTACCGGCGAAGGGTTTGATGGTGAATGGCAATTCGATCCGCAAAGCGATGTGCCGGCGCTTATGAATCTTTCGAAACTTTCGAGCGACGAGGGCTACGGCGAACGTTTGACGGCTTCGACGCTTTTGCGCTTGATTGCCGAGGACGCGCAACTACCTCGGCCGCCCGAACTTGATGCCGGGCCTTTGCAGTTTTAGCTGACGCCTGCTCGACAATGCCTCTGCTCGGGCAGATTCCTTGCAGTGGACAGATTTCACAACGCGGAGTAGGAGCCTTGCAAACTGCGCGACCGTGAAGGATCAACCAATGATGCGCATGCCGCCATTTCTCCGGTGGCAAAAATCCGGTCACATCTCGCTCGACATCGCGCTCCGATTTTCCCAGCGTTAATCCCAAGCGATGAGCGACGCGAAACACATGCGTATCGACGGCGAACGCCGCCTTTTCGAAAGCAACGGATAACACAACGCTAGCAGTTTTACGCCCGACACCGGCCAAGGCTTCAAGCGCGACACGATCGCCGGGAACTATTCCTCCGTGCTTCTCGACGAGATCGCGCGCAGTGGCAACAATATTTTTCGCCTTCATGCGATAGAATCCGCATGATTTTATGATGCGTTCGACGTCGTGTACATCGGCGTCGCTCAGCTCTTCGGCCCGCGGGTATGTCGCAAAGAGCTTAGGGGTCGTCAGGTTGACCCGTGCGTCCGTACATTGAGCCGAGAGAATAACCGCGATCAACAACTCAAAAGAATTGGAATACTGCAATTCCGTTTTGGCACCTGGATAGGCATGCTCGAGAATCTCAAATTCTTTGGCGGCAATTCCGCGTGGTACTTTCTTTTTCGGGAACGGTATCTGCATTTTCACCTACACCAGTGCGACTGTCTTGCGGTCGTCGATGCGAATGAGCCCGTCATTTTGCAAGGCTTCGACAATACCCAAAATCTCGGTTTTGAGGACTGGGTGGAGAACGGGTTCGAGATCTGCTTGCAGATCAAGAAGCGAGATCGATGAACCCGCGGGTAGCGCGCGAAGACGATCCACGATGCGCCCGCGCGCAAATCGTGCGCTCTGCTCAAACGGAACACGAGGCTTGGCCTCTCCGGCGAACTCGCGTCGCGCCTTTTGCAGAATGCCATGATCGACCGGGGCGGCGGTGCAGTCGGAGGCAAGCGGGCAGGCGTTGCAAACGGGATTTCTCGCCGTACAGATCGTCGATCCCAAATCCATGAGCGCTCCATTAAAATCGTGCGCTTTCCCGGGAGGTATGAGTTCTTGGGCACGAGCGTCCAACGCTGTCCATTTCGCTTTTGGCGGTATCTCCAAACCAAAAAACAGTCGATGTATGATGCGCGCGATATTTGTGTCCGTTGCGCATACAGTATGATTATAGCCAAAGGCCATAATTGCACGCGCAGTATAGGGCCCGATTCCCGGTAGCGATCTGAGCGTCGCCTCATCCTCTGGTATGCGGCCGGCAAACTCACTCGTAATACGTTGCGCTACGGCGTGCAATCGCACCGCTCGCGAATTATAGCCTAACCCGCCCCATTGACGAATAATATCGCCGCGATCTGCCCGCGCCAGAGCAAAAATATCGGGGTACATCGTCATGAAAGTTTTGAACTTCGGAGTCACGCGATCGACTTGCGTCTGCTGAAGCATAAACTCGCTCACCAACGTTGCATATGGGCTTCGAATTACACGCCACGGCAACGTCAACCGCCCGCGGCTTCTATACCATGCAAGGATTCGTCGTCCGATCGTACTCATGTATGCAGTGAACGCGCAGCCTGCCCAATACGCCGGATACCTTCGGGAATCTCGGAACGACGAACGGCAGTCAGCGCTAGGCGTAAATGGTGATCTCCGCCGGATGTCGCAAAAAACGCCTCGCCAAAAAGAAACGATGCGCCAAGCCGTTCGGATGCATCCAATAAGGCTCGCGCACGGATTTCTCGTGGCGTCGTCGCCCACAAATAAAAACCGCCCTCGCCTTTAGAAACGCGAAAACCCGCAGGCCAATGTTTGCTAATGGCCTCTTGGGCAATACGTCGGCGCTCAACGAGCTCGGCGCGAAGTCGAACGAGATGATCGTCGAATCCTCGATCCAAATAATCGCAGATCGCAGCCTGCACGTAGAGGCTCGTCGCCATATCCAAGGCTTGTTTGCGCAACAGCAAACGCTCGGTTACGGCGCGCGGTGCAATCAGCCAACCCACACGCAAACTTGGAGCGATCGTCTTGCTAAAGGTTGAGAGATAGACGACGTGATCCGGCGCAAGCGACACCAATGGTGGAAGCGATGGCGAGAGAAGCGGACCGTACGGGTCGTCTTCGATAATCGGAACCCCAGCTCGTTTTGCCAACGTAACGAGACGTTCGCGACGGTCCATATTCATCGTCGCATTTGTCGGATTATGTAAAGATGGCATAGTGTAGATGAAGCGCGGACGACGAGTGCGTAGAATTGCCTCCACGTGATCCACGCGCATCCCCTCCTCATCCGTCGGAATCGGAATCGCTCGAAGTCCACACATTTGGAATATCTGCAACGCACCGGGATAGGACGGTGATTCGACGACGATTTCATCGCCCGGCTCGGCCAGACTCTGCGCAACGACGACGATGCCTTGGGTCGAACCGGTCAGGATGACGATGTTCGCAGCGTCGACTTTGCCCGCTCCGGCTTGCCTAGCGCGCTGGGCGATTGCTTCGCGAAGCGGCTCGTACCCCTCGGAATCACCGTACGAAAGCACAAAACGCGGATCTTTGGCGACGCGGGAAAACGATTTTGCGAGTTCCCCTAATGGCGAAGGCTCATCAGGCGATACGCCCTGGACAAACGATATGCGCCCCGGCTCTCGCTTGGCAGCAAGTTCCCCCATCACCATCGGAAATTCGCCGACGCGCCACGGCGGCAACGTCACCCACCAAGGAAGGCCACTCCCCTTGTCGCTGGCCAAGCGCACCCGGGGCGCGACGCGGCTTCCAGAACCCACACGTTGTTCGATCAGACCGGCATTGACCAAATCTCGATAAGCATGAACGACGGTGCTCCGGTTGACCCCCAGCCGCTCCGAGAGCGCTCGTTCGGGCGGGAGTCTCGTCGACTCCGGCAATGTTCCGGTGAGAATCGCTTCGCGGAGATGCTCGTAGAGTTGCCGATACAGCGGTACGATCGATTCGCGATCGAGGCCCGGGAGTACACCCGACCATCCATTTTTCGTCATGGCCCGGTCCATTTCGTCGTCCGGGGCTCTTGACCTCGCACGGGGAAAGCGGGCTAAAAGACCTAACGCTAGCGCTGGAACAGATGAGTCAGGCCAGCGATATCGATATCCGCGTTCCATTCATCGGCCGCGAGGCCTATTTTGCGATTATAACCGATGCATTAGCACGGAATCGTCTGGCAACCTTATGCGGCAGCGGCGGAATCGGAAAATCTCGGTTGGCCTACGAATTTGCCTCGCGCAACGTGCAAGACGGCAATCGGGTATGGTGCTCGCTTGGAAGCGTTCACGACGGTGGCGTTATCGCCGCAATGGCAAACGCACTTACCATCGACGCCGTCGACTGCGATCTGCAAAAAATAGTTACGCGATTACAATCCGTAGGATCACTCGTCATTCTCGATAATTGCGAACACCTTCGCGCCGAAGTCGCTGCGACCGTTAAAGCGATACTCGTTGGCACGAACGTGCAAATCCTAGCAACCAGCCGAGCACGGCTACGTCTAGCCAGCGAAGCTGTCATCGAAGTGCGCCCCTTCGACCAAGACGAAGCGCTCCAATTTTTGGTCGAGCGAGCACGCCTCAGCGTGCCGAATTTTAATCTGGCTGCTGACGATAAATCTACCGCAGCAAATATCGTTAGTCGACTCGATCATTTGGCGTTAGCAATCGATTTAGCCGCAGCACGCTTAGGCGACATTTCACTCAACGAACTCGATGCATCGCTCGATCGGCTTGTTCCGCGTAATTTCCGGAATGACACGACAACGGAACAACGTCATCGGTCGCTACGATCGGTCGTCGAATGGAGCGGCAAGCTCATCAGCGACGACGCACGTTATTTGCTCGCCTGCGTCAGCATGCTCTCGGGTGCGTTCACGAGCGCCGATGCTGCCCTATTAACGGGATTTAGCGAGGACTCTGATCGAATCGAGAAAGCCATACAGCAACTACACGAACAATCCCTCATCGGAATCCGAAAAGACGGAAAACTCCTCGTTTTGGTTCCCGTTCGTACAATTGCCGTAACGTGGATATCGGAAATCAACGACCGCATGCAATTGCGTGAGCGCTTGTGTAAACGCATGGCCGTAATCGCCCAGGGCGTCCTTGATTGTATTGAAAATGGCGATTCCGTTACCGCAATAGGCATCGTTAATGAATGTCACGGCGATTTTGTCAATGCGCTTCATTGGATGCTCGATCACCCTGCGTTTCTTCGCAAATATTCTGCCATTATTTTCGCACTCACATCTGTAACGGCGGATGGAGGAACGGTAAAGATAGGCAACGACAGTCTCGACAAGGCCATCGCCCTGCAGAGCGATGACCGGGACTTGCGTGCTCGGCTTATGTATGAGCGAGCACGAACGGCTCTCGTCGCCTGCGATTACATGCTCGTGTGCCAGCTCGCCAATCAAACGGTCGCGATATTCAATCAGATCGGTAATCGGCTCTACCTAGCAAAATCGCATAACGCGCTTTGCGTCGCGCTGCCCTATTGCGACGATGCCCCCGGGGCCTATACGCACGGGCTCATCGCCCTTCAACTCTTCTCGCACATCGGAGATGCACGAGGAATCGCCGTCACCCACATTAACCTCGGAGTGATTGCAATGGACTCGCGTAACGATTTCGCAGAGGCCGAGCAACATTTTACGAGCGCCCTCCTTACGAGCCGAGAGGCTAAACTTTCGGCCCAATAAATGTTCGCGGTGCTCAACCTTGCAGCGCTCGCGATCCTCAAAGAGGACCGCCTGCAAGCCAGTCATTTTACAGAGCAAACTCGTCTATTAGCGGGCCAGCACGGCAGCTTTCCGATCCAGGCGCGGTCCGAGCAATATCTTGCGTACATCGCAATCATGGATAAAAATCCGCTACTGGCCGCACGCCACTTGGACGCGTCATTGCTGCTCCTTGAGCACGAAAATAATCAACGCTGTTTGGCCGATGCCGCCGATTGCGCCACGGAATTGGCGTTTCTCTGCGACAGGGATTCCGACTGCGTCACCCTTGAACGCATCGGGCTGGCCTACCGGGATTCCTATACGCAGACTCACCCCGGCGCCCTTACGCGGCGAGCGACAACGTTCGCCCGTCAGGCGCTCGCGAGGGCCGAGCAACCGTCGGAATCCCCGCTGATCGAGTCCGACAAAAGTGTCCTGATTAGTGCAATCCGCACGTTCGTCGGTGACATCGCAGGAAGGCAGGCGTTACAATGAAAGCCATCCTCTTCTCCCTGATCCTTAGTCTCGATAGGAGTTCATCTTGGCAGAACATCGCATAGATGCCGTCGTTATCGGTGCGGGCCCCGGAGGCTATCACGCCGCAATTCGACTTGGCCAGCTCGGAAAATCCGTTATTTGCATTGATCGCGACGAGGTGGGCGGCGTCTGCCTCAATTGGGGCTGCATCCCGACGAAAGCCCTACTGCATGTCGGCGAAATCATTCGTCACATCGATCATGCTGCGGCCATCGGCCTTAAAGTGCCCAAAGCCGATGTCGATCGCGAAGGCGTAGCAAAATTTAAAAGCGACGTCGTTACCGCGAATGTCGGTGGTGTCAAGACGCTCTTTAAAGCCAACAACGTCACCTTTATGTACGGGCAAGCCTCGTTTAAATCGGCAACACAAATCGAACTAAAGAACCGCGAAGGCGCAACCGAGACCATCACTTGTGAGCATGCCGTCATTGCCACGGGCTCCGCTCCCATCGACGTCGCCGCATGGCCTCGCGACGGCGAGACGATCATCAATTCCGATGATGCCGTTTCACTCAAAAAAATTCCGAAGACGATGTTGGTCATCGGTGGAGGCGTCATCGGCCTCGAATTTGCAAACGTTTACACGCGACTTGGCAGCCAAGTTCTGGTTATTGAGGCGATGCCGCAGATTCTCACCGGCACCGATTCCGAAATCTCCAAAACGCTCGGCCGCATCCTCAAGAAACAAGGTGTCGAAATTATGCTCGATACCAAAGTAGGGGCTCTCAACAAAACCAAAACGGGCGTTAAAGCCACGTTTAATGGTGCGGGAACTGCCGGAAAAGATGAAACGCGCGAATTCGAAACCGTCCTTGTCGCCGTCGGTCGTCGTCCGGTTACCGATGGACTTCAGCTTCAAGCATCCGGCTTAACCGCCGATGCCAAAGGGTTCATCGAGGTTGACGCTCGTTGCCGCACCAAAGTCTCCAATATCTTTGCTATTGGAGACGTTACGGGCCAGCCGATGCTTGCCCATCGCGCGATGAAACAAGGGACCGTCGTCGCCGAAGTTATCGGAGGCGATAAGAGTGCAGCCTTTGATCCCATCGCGATTCCGAACTGTGTTTACACCGATCCTGAAGTCGCTACGGTTGGGCTTTCCGAAGAAGAGGCCAAGGCCAAAGGCTACGAAGTCCGCATTGGTAAATTCCAGCTTGCCGCAAGTGGTCGCGCGCGAACCATGAATGAAACGGACGGCGTCATTAAACTCGTCGGCGATGCGAAAACCGATCTCCTCCTCGGAATGCACATTGTTGCGCCTCAGGCGGAATCACTCATCGGCGAAGGCGTCATTGCATTGGAGATGGGCGCAACGCTCGAAGACATTGGGCTTTCAATTCATCCACATCCAACGCTAACCGAAGGCATTATGGACGCAGCCGAAGCGGCGCACGGTAAAGCGATTCACATCGTCAACCCAAAGCCTAAGTCTCCGGTGGGGGCTCACTAAGCAACCCCCTCATGCATGGCAACTCGCTGGCTGCGACCCGAATGGTTTGGCTACTCTATACCGATCTCGGTACGGAGCAACCAGATCACCTGCGGTCGCAGTCCGGCGCGTTCGATGACATCGCGCGAAGCCTCGTTGAGTCCGGAACCGCGATCCTCATTTCCTCAAGTGCACACACGCGCGAATTGGCCTTCGATGATATCGCATCGCTCCTACGGGGCGTCCTGACGCTCTTCCGAGCTTCGAAACGTGCCTGCGAACGCTCTCAACGTCACTGCGTTCGTATGGCAGTACACGCCGGAATCGCTCACGATCGCAACGGAAAACTTGAAGGGCCTTCCCTCACTCGCGCCATTCGCTTGCGGGCAATTGCAAACGACGGACAGATTCTCTTTTCGGGTAGCGCGCACGATCTGGCGTTAGGGAATTTGCCGGCGGGTATTGCCTTACGCAGCCTCGGGTCACACCGCCTAAAAGAAATCGCCTCACCCGAGCGTATCTATCAACTGGTAGCACCGGATTTAAGCGAAAATTTTCCACCGTTACGCACTCCGAGTGCGGTACCCAACAATCTTATCGTTCCGACGTCGAGTTTTATCGGACGATCGGTTGAAATTCGTAGAGTCGCCGATTCTTTAGCGAGCGAACGCCTCATCACGTTAGTTGGCCCCGGTGGTGTCGGTAAAACGCGTCTTGCTACGGTCATCGCTGCCAATGCACTTTCACACTTTCCCGATGGCATTTGGATGGTCGAGCTGGCGCCTTTTCATGATATCGGCTCCGTTCCATCAATTCTAGCATTCCACTTCGGTGTTCGAAACATTGGAGATCGGCCGCTGATCGATGCCGTGATCGATACCATGCGTAACAAACGTGCGCTGTTAGTATTCGACAATTGCGAGCATCTCATCACGGACCTTAAACCGATCGTTAGCACCATCATCGCGGAAGCGGCCGACGTTCGGGTGATGACGACAACACGGACGGTTCTCGGCCTTGAAGGGGAATGCGTCGAGCGAATCGGGTCGTTGCGCTTACCGCCGTTATCCGAAAAAACACAGGTCTCGTTAGAACGCTACGATTCGGTAGCACTCTTTATCGACCGGGCAAAATCCATTCGTCCGGAACTTCAATTAACGGCCGGTTCGATAGAAATTATAGCCCGCATCTGTCGACGCCTCGACGGCATCCCACTCGCAATCGAACTTGCAGCCGCACGCATTTCGGCTTTCGAGCTCGACGAGATCGAAAGCATGTTGGCGCGACGTTTTGAATTACTGATTTCCGACGATGCAACCATGACGGCGCGGCAACAAACGCTACGAGGGCTCATCGATTGGAGTTTCGCGCTTCTTTCCGAAGAACAACGCCGAATATTCACGACCGTTTCCATTTTTGTCGGCACCTTTGGGCTCGACGATGTCCGCGAAATTTGCGCAAACGTTTCAGACGATACGGCAACGACGCTCTCCTCACTCGTCGACCGATCACTAGTGGTAGGGGAATTCGATGACGATATCGCCGAAATTCGCTACGATCTCCTTGAATCGACTCTCGAGTACGGCATAGAGCAGCTAAAAACGTCGGGCGAGCTTAAAGCGCTAGAACTCCGTCATGCCCGCCATTATGCACGGGTGGCGGGGGAACACGAGCGAAGGCGCTCGCAAACTCCGCTTTCTGCATGGCTGCAACGTGTGGAACGTGATTACGAGAATTTTGCGGTTGCCATCAATCGCGCTATGGATCATAACGAAAGCGAAACCGCCGCAAAAATAATCTGTCGATTACGCGAATACTGGCCTTCTTGTCGACCGGACGATTGTCGCCGGTTACTTACCTCCGTTCTCAAGAACGCCGCACATCTCGACACAGCGACGCTCGCCGACCTCTGGCTCACCGATGCGCTTCTCGCCAATCGTCTTCGGGATGATCGCAAAACGCTGGAAAGCAGCATCGTCGCAATCTCGTATTATGATTCCGGCAAAGTAAAATCGCGTGGACATGTCAGTGCATTACGTATGCGGTCTTTTGCACGCACGATGATGGGAGACATCGATCTCGCAGAGGCCGACGCACTCGCGGCAATAGCCCTTGGCACCGAAATCGGCGACGAACGCGAATCCAGCCGCGCACGCGTGCAATTAGCACAGGCATTGCTGGCGCGCGGAGAATATGTTCGGGCGGCGGCGATTTTACGCGAATCGGCCGATACTGCTCGACGCATGGGAGAACGTGTCGATGTCATTCTCCAAGATCTTGCCGAATCCGAATTTTGGTCGGGCAACGTCAGTGCCGCTATCGATACCATCCAACAATCGATTAGTATCACTCTGGACGACGATCCATCGGCGATGCCGATTGGTTCGTACGTCAATTTAGCGGCCTATCTCATTTCCTTGGACCGTTATGAAGACGCGCGAATTCCAGCCCGAGAATCGCTACGAATGAGTTTAATCATCGGGCACCGCTACGTCATTGCCGTGGCAACCATGCACCTGGCGGCAATCGCCCTTGCTCTCGGGGATACCGAACGAGGGGCGCGCCTTATCGGATTTAGCGATGCACTCCATCGCATGATCGATCAACAGCGAGAACAAACCGAGGCGATGGAACGCACACGCATCGGAACGATTCTCGACGCCTCACTGTCTAAAGAGCAACAAGCAAATTTTTTCAGCCTCGGAGCGACCATGACCGACGATGCTGCAGTAGATTTTGCACTCGCGGTATAGAGCATGGACGTAGATTTGATCGATCTCGGGCGTCGCGACTACCGTAGCGTCTGGGATTTACAACATTCGCTGCATTCAGCCGTCGTCGCAGGGCGAGGCAACGACACGTGGATTCTCGTCGAGCATGATCCGGTCATCACACTCGGTCGCCAAGCCAAGCGCGATAACGTTCTGCTTTCCGAGGACACTCTTGCCGCACGAGGCATTGATGTGGTCGCAATCGAGCGAGGCGGGGATGTCACCTACCATGGCCCCGGACAACTCGTCGTCTATCCGATTCGAAAGCTTGAACGATTTCGCGAAGTCGTGCCACTTGTGCGCTCCCTCGAAGAGGCCGTGATCGCTACGTGTCGCGGGTTCGACATTGAGGCCGCCCGATGGAGCGAGCATGCCGGCGTCTGGGTGGGGCGCGATCAAATCTGTGCGATTGGCCTCGCGGTGCAAAAAATGGTGAGTCTCCACGGCATTGCTTTGAACGTTTCGACGGCCTTGGATTATGACACGCTCATCAACCCTTGCGGCCTACGCGATCGTGGCATCACCTCGCTCAGTGCCCAGACCGGCCGGAGCATCGGACTCGACGAAGCCAAAGTAGCGCTCCTGCCTCAGCTTGAGCGCGTCTTCGATATCCATTTTCGCCCCATGCCGACTCCGGTGGTATCCTCAGGGCCGCCCCGGGCGGTATGACTGATACAGAGCCCATGAGTATCGAGATCAACCTTCTCACCGACGCCGCCCCACGCCATGCCCGCAAGCCGGACTGGCTGCGTGTGACGTTGCCGCACGGCGACGATTACGAGCGCGTCAAAGCCAAGGTCAACACGCTCACGCTCAATACGGTCTGCAAGGAAGCGGCCTGCCCGAATCTCGCGGAATGTTGGGGTGCCGGAACGGCCACGATTATGATTCTCGGCGATACGTGTACGCGCGGTTGTCGCTTCTGCAACGTGAAGACGGGCAATCCTCGCGGCATCGTCGATTGGATGGAACCTCGGCGCGTTGCCGATGCAGTCAAAGATCTCGGCTGGAAATATCTGGTTTTGACGGCAGTCGATCGCGACGACCTCGCCGATGGCGGGGCGCTCATTTTTGCCGATACCGTACGGGCAATTCACGAGACCGTTCCACATGCTCGCGTTGAAATTCTTTCCGGAGACTATCGCGGAGATTTGAGCGCGCTAGATATCGTGCTGGATGCCAAACCCGATGTTTTCGCCCACAATCTCGAAACCGTTCCACGCCTATCACCGCGAGTACGCGACAAGCGTGCATCGTACGAGCAGTCCCTACGCATTCTCGACCACGCAAAAGAACGGGCGCCGGAACGCTTCACCAAGACCTCGATCATGTTAGGCCTCGGCGAAGATCTCCAGGAGCTCGAAAAGACGATGGACGATGCTCGCTCGGTCGGTGTCGATATCTTCACCATGGGTCAATATCTCCAACCGTCAAAGAAGCATCTTCCGGTGATTCGCTTTATCCCGCCGGGCGAATTCGAAGCAATAGGATCGCTTGCTCGCTCGAAAGGTTTCCATCAAGTGGTATCGAGCCCGCTTTCACGATCTTCTTACCATGCGGAGCAAGCGTTTACGTAGGAAATCGCGAACGCGGGGCGGACCGTTATGACGAAATTTTTTCTGACCCGCCCGATTTTTGCCGCCGTCTGCTCGCTCATCGTCCTCATTGCCGGCCTAATCGCGATCCCTACGTTACCGGTTGCCCAGTATCCGCAGATCACGCCGCCGACAGTAACCGTGACTGCGGCCTACATCGGCGCGAGTCCCGAAGCAGTTGAAACCTCGGTAACGATCCCGCTCGAACAAGCCATCAACGGCGTGCAAGGCCTGCGCTACATCTCATCATCAAGTGGGCAAGGCGGGGTGCAGATCACCTGTACGTTCAACTTAGGAACTGATCTCGATATTGCGGCGACCGATGTGCAGAATGCCGTTCAATCGTCGCTTGGCCGCCTCCCGAGCGTCGTCATCCAAGCGGGCGTTACCGTCAGCAAATCGGCCAACGGCTTCGTAATGGGCTACGCACTGCAATCGGATTCGTCAAAGTATGACGCGCTTTTTCTGAACAACTACGCCGATCTCAATATCGTTAACGATCTTAAACGCATTCCCGGCGTCTCCAATGTGCAAATCTTCGGACAACGTCGCTACGCGATGCGTATTTGGATCAATCCGCACGCCCTCGCAGCCCGTGGACTGGCGATAACCGATATCATCGCTGCGCTACAAGAACAAAATGTCCAAGTTGCCGCGGGAACGATCGGCGGAACCCCGCAGAATGCCGATCAGCCCTACACCTACACGGTCAATGCATTCGGTCGCCTCGGCGACCCGGCACAATTTCGCAACATCATCCTACGCAACGATCCCAAAGGCGGCTTCACCCGTTTGGGCGACGTTGCTCGAATCGTGATTGGTGCGGAAGATTATTCCAGCTACCTGCGTTTCGACGGCAATCAAAATGCGACGGGGTTCGGCATCATGCAGCTTCCATCGGCAAATGCGCTCAGTGTCGCAAACGCCGTGAAAGCGCGCATGGCGCAACTCGCCAAATCATTCCCTCCTGGAGTTCATGCGCAAATCGCGTTTAACTCGACCGATTTCGTCCTTGAATCGATCAAGGATGTCATCATCACGCTCGTTGTGGCGATCCTTCTCGTCATTCTCGTCATCTTTATCTTCTTGCAAGATGCTCGAGCGACCTTAATTCCGGCCGCGACGATTCCGATCTCACTCATCGGGACGTTTTTTATCATGAAACTCGCAGGATTTACGATCAATACGGTCACGTTGTTTGGAC
>VFSW01008354.1_pt1 | contig 14885 bp, 9 predicted proteins | sample 5358111 | NCBI WGS metagenome assembly VFSW01 (sample SAMN11554181, study PRJNA540505) | mine drainage metagenome | isolation source: sediment from site ElyBrook_90M | place: USA: Ely Copper Mine, Vershire, VT | collected 2017 | reverse complement strand
GCGGCAGAAGTTGTCGAAGTCCGCGCCGGGGTTGGGAGCCTGCGGGTGCATCTCTGGATACGCGGCCACTTCGATGCGGAAGTAGCTGCCGTGCGTCTCGCGGATAAAACTCACCAGCTCGCTGGCGTAGTGGAATTCGCCGGGAGCAGCGGATGTGTAGGCGGTCGCGGGCAGATCGCCGCGCAGCGCAACGATGCGCTTGACGCCGGCCTCGCGATACTTGTCCAGCAGGGCGGCGATATTGGCGCGCGTGGAGCCGACGCAGGTGAGATGCGGCGCGGCTTCAATGCCGGTTTCGCGGACGACGGTGAGCAGCGTCTCGTAGGTGCCGTCCTGGTCGGAGCCGCCGGCGCCGTGGGTTACGGAAAAGAATTCAGGCCGCGCGGCAGCAAGTTGGGAGATAACGCCGGGAAGCTTCGCGACGCCTTCCGGCGTGCGCGGCGGAAAAAGCTCGAAGGAGAATGGAGACGGCGTCATAAGAGCAGTTGTCAATAGTCACTTGTCAGTGATTGGTGGCTTTCCCACCCTTGCGGCAGAAGAAAGCCGCAAGGATGGGGCACGGAAGTTGGTTCAGCGAAAAAGGGAAAAGAGAAAAGGGAAGAGAGATCCGAGAACAGAGGTTGAACCAGTTATCTCTGTCCCTGTTCCCTGGACCCTATTCCCCGGCCTCTAGTACCTATAGTGATCGGGCTTGAACGGTCCATCCACCGGCACGCCGATGTAGTCGGCCTGGCGCTGGGAGAGCTTGGTCAGCTTCACGCCGATCTTCTCGAGATGCAGGCGGGCTACTTCTTCGTCGAGCTTTTTGGGAAGGACGTAGACGCCCACCTTGTAGGCGTCCTTGTTCTTCCACAGGTCGAGCTGCGCCAGCGTCTGGTTGGCAAAGCTGTTCGACATCACGAAGCTGGGGTGGCCGGTCGCGCAGCCCAGGTTCACCAGGCGGCCTTCCGCCAGGATGAAGATGGTGTTGCCGCTGGGGAAGGTGTAGGTATCCACCTGCGGCTTGATGTTCAGCTTGGTCACGCCAGGCTCGGCGTTGAGGCGATCCATCTGGATCTCGTTGTCGAAGTGGCCGATGTTGCAGACGATGGCCTGATCCTTCATCCGCTTCATCTGTTCCAGGGTGATGATGTCCACGTTGCCGGTGCAGGTGACGTAGATGTCGCCGCGTCCCAGCGTGTCTTCAATGGTGGTCACCTCGAAGCCCTCCATCGCCGCTTGCAGCGCATTGATGGGGTCAATCTCGGTCACGATCACCCGCGCGCCCATGCCGCGCAGCGAGTGGCTGGAGCCTTTGCCCACGTCGCCATAGCCGCAGATGACGGCGACCTTGCCCGCGACCATCACGTCTGTTGCGCGCTTGATCCCGTCGGCCAGCGACTCACGGCAGCCGTACAGATTATCGAACTTGGATTTGGTCACCGAGTCATTCACATTGATAGCCGGTACCAGCAGTTTGCCCTGCTCCATCATCTTGTAAAGCCGATGCACGCCGGTCGTGGTCTCTTCGGAAACGCCGCGCCACTCCGCGGCCACCTTGTGCCAATGCCGCGGATCTTGGGCAAAGACCTTCTTCAACAGGTCCTTGATGACCTGCTCTTCGTGGTTGCCGGAAGGCGTGTTCACCCAGTTGTCGCCGGCTTCCAGCTCGTAGCCTTTGTGGATCAGCAGGGTCACGTCGCCGCCGTCGTCCACCACCAACTCCGGGCCCTTGCCTTGCTTGTGGCTGAGCGCCTGCAAGGTGCAATCCCAATACTCTTCCAGCGACTCGCCCTTCCAGGCGAAGACCGGTACGCCGGTTGCCGCAATGGCCGCGGCGGCATGGTCCTGCGTGGAGAAGATGTTGCAGCTTGCCCAGCGAACTTCCGCGCCCAGGCTGGTCAGCGTCTCAATCAGCACCGCCGTTTGGATGGTCATGTGCAATGATCCGGTGATGCGCACGCCGGCCAGGGGTTTGGCGGCGGCGTACTTGTTGCGGATCGACATCAGCCCCGGCATCTCCTGCTCGGCAATGACGATCTCCTTGCGTCCCCAATCGGCCAAAGACAAGTCGGCTACATGGTAGTCCGGCGCGGCGTTTTCCTGCGTTGCAGTTGCCATATTTTCTCTACTCCTGACCTAATGAGAATATCATTTGCCCCGGCCAAAACAGCATTCGGCGGGGCCTGATGCCCACGCCATCCGATTCCAGCGGCAAGAGCGGGAACCGGCGAACCTTTATGAAACTGCGGCCGCATCTCCCTGCCGCAGCCCCGCCAGCCGCGTCGTCTCCAATTCGCCGCGATGGATGCGCCTGGAAATCTGGACGAGCCTTCGTCGGCAGCCTCAATTCCTTCAAGAAATCCCGCTGCCCAAGCCGCTGACTGTTTCTCTCTAAAAGCGATTTCCACGAGCATCCTGAATCCAATCGATGCGCCCGTTCATCCATTCGAAAGTTGCCGCAACGCCGAATCGCCGGCGTCGCGATCAGGAATGGAAAGCAGGAGTGAAACAATGAGCAGTCTTCAAGGCAAGGTCGCGCTGGTTACCGGCGCATCCAAGGGCATTGGCGCGGCTATCGCCCGCGAGCTGGCGGCGCGCGGCGCAGCCGTTGCGGTCAACTACGCGGGCAGCAAAGCGGCTGCCGAAAAGCTGGTCGCGGAGATCGAGGCCGCCGGCGGCAAGGCCATTGCCGTGCAGGCCAACGTGGCCGACCCCGCCAGCATCAAGCCTCTGGTCGACGCCGTGGCCACCCAACTCGGCCCGCTCGACATTCTGGTGAACAACGCGGGGGTCTATGAGTTCACTCCGCTCGAACAGATCACCCCCGAACACTTCCACAAGCATTTCGACATCAACGTCCTGGGTCTTCTGCTGGTCACCCAGGCCGCAGTCGCCCGCTTCAATCCGGCCGGCGGCAGCATTGTGAACATCGGCTCGGTGGTGGGCAAGATGTCGCCTGCGAACGGGGTGGTTTACAGCGCAACCAAAAGCGCGGTAGACTCCATCACCGTCGCGCTCTCCAAGGAACTCGGCGCTCGAAACATTCGCGTCAACTCGCTCAATCCCGGCCTGGTCGAGACCGATGGCACGCATGCGAGCGGCATCATCGGTGGCGAAATTCATGCCGCGATCGCACATGAAACGCCGCTTGGCCGCATCGGCCAGCCCAATGATATTGCCACCGCCGTGGCCCTGCTGGTCTCCAGCGACGCGGGGTGGATCAACGGTCAAACCATCTACGCCGCCGGTGGCTATACGCGCTAACCGACGTGGGCAATCTCGGCCTCCAGCAGTTGTCGCTTGCGCTCCACTCCCCAGCGATAGCCGGTCGGCGCGCCCGTGGCGCCGACCACGCGATGGCACGGCACCAGCACGGCCACGCGATTCATGGCGCAGGCGCGGGCCACTGCGCGGGTGGCGCCTGGGTTGCCTAACTCCTTCGCCAACTGGCTGTAGCTGCGCGTCTGGCCGCGTGGAATCTGGCGCAGCGCCTGCCAGACGCGCAACTGAAACGCCGTCCCGCGCAAATCCACCTGCGCCGCCTGCGGTGGGGCCACTTTTTCATCTTTGACAGCAACAACCCCGCTGACCGTCGCCACCGCCGCCTTCACCCAGCCGGAGAGAGCCGGATCGCGCTGGAGCACGGCCAGCGGAAACTCCGCGCGTAGGCTGGCCTCGGCCTCGGTTTTGGTGGCCCCCAGCGCAAGCCAGCACAGCCCGCGCTCCGTCGCCCCAACAACCATCCAGCCGAAGGGGGAGCGCGCGGCCGTATAGCCGATCCGCTCGCCTTTGCCGCCCCGCGCAAAGCGGGTGGGCGTCATGCCCAGTTGTGCGCCGTCGTAGCCGCGGCTCGAGGAGCTGAATCCAGCGTTGTAAATGGCTTCGGTCACAGTGTCTCCCTGCTTGAGCGCTCTGCGCAAGCCGGCCGCCCGCAGCGCCCGCTGGTATTGCAGCGGGCTTGCGCCCAGCGATTGCTTGAAGAGCCGCTGCACGGTGAAGGGGCTCAGGTTGACCAGCCGACCCAGTTCGGCCAGCGGAACCGGGCGGTGCAGGTTGGCCTCGATGTGACCGCGAATCCTGTCTACTGGGTTGCTGTTTGCCACATCCGTGGGCTTGCAGCGCAGGCAGGGATGAAATCCGGAAGCGCGCGCCTCCGCCGCCGAACGGAAGAAGCGGACATTGGCCCGCAGCGGCCGCCGGCTGGCGCAGCTCGGGCGGCAGAAGACGCCTGTGGTCGAGACCGCGTAAAAGATCTTCGCGTCGGGATCGCGGGCCAGAACCTGTCGCCAGGCTGCCTCGGGATCCATTGCCGCAATGGCAGCGCCAGACTGCGGGTGTTTCAGTATACCGCTCATGGAAACCATGGTCGTCGATAAAGGAGTTTGCAGGCTACCCGGTTCTTGCGGGTAATTGCCTTTGTTCTGAAGAGTGGCCAGCTCCCGGCTTCCCATGCCTTATTTCAGTGATGGATCGGTCAACTTCTCGTGCTCATGAATGGTTTGCGGATGTCCGCCGCTGATCCTGTCCACTACCGCATCATCCGTGGCCTGGGTAATGCCGCGGGCCTTGCTGAATTCCGCCTTGGCCAGGTCCATCTTTCCCATCGACCGGTAGAGCCGCGCCAGACGCCAGTGCACATTCACATCGTCCGGTCTAAGCTTGTCCGCCAGCAGCAACTCTCGCAGCGCCTCATCCTTACGGCCCGCATCGGCATACAGAATGCCCAGGTCAAGGTGCGCCAGAGAAACCGTCGGTTCAATCCGATTCGCCTTTTCCAGCAGCGGAAGAGCGATCTCCGGGTGGGTCAGTTGCATCTGGGCGTCGGCCAGATAGGCCAGCGCCAAAGCATGATTCGGATTGTTCGCCAGTTCGGCTTCGAACTGGGTCACTGCCTCCGGATACTGCCTTTGCGTCCACAAAATGTAGCCCAGGCCGAAGTGAACATCGGGCAATTTCGGATCGGCCTTCACCGCGGCGCGGAACTCGGTGATCGCGCCGAAGTAGTTCTTCAACGCGTCCTCGGCCTCGCCGGCCAGCATATCGGCTTCGGCCGACTGCGCGTTCAGCAGCAGTATCTCGTGATAGGTATCCAGCACGCACTGGTACTGCTTGGTCCACAGGCAACTGTGCGCCAGGGCCAGCCGCAGGGGCAGATTCTGCGCGTCGCGGCGCGCGGCTTGCTTCAGATAGGGCGCGGCCTCGGCATATTCCCCCAGCCCGTAATGCGCCATCCCGATCAGAACCGTCAGTTGCTGCGCCATGGGCGACGATGCCGGCTCGCTTTTCAAAAGCGATCGGAAGATCGGAATGGCTTCTTTCAGATGGTCGTCTTTGAAGAGCGCCAGGCCCAGGTTCAGCCGCAATCCGGCCAGCGGCGGACCCAGTTCCAGCGCCTTGCGGTAGAGCGGAACGGCTTCCTGGTAATGCTCCTGGCGCGCTTCCAGCAAACCCAGGTGGGCGTATGCCTCGGCGCTCGACGGGCGCGTCTTGAGGTATGCGCGCCATGCGGCCTCTGCCGCCGGGTTGTTGCCCTGCTGCTCCAGGGCCAGCGCCGTCTGCCGCTGTTCGGCAGCCGTCTGCGCCATGCAGCTTGGCAGCGTGAGCATCAGCGCAAGGGGGAATGTCAGATAGTTTTGCAATCGCATTCTGGGTCGCATTCTTTTGCTTCAGCTATTTTATTGGACGCAGGCAAGGCACGCGCAAAAAGAAAAAGGGCGCGGCAGGGATTGCCTGCCGCGCCCCGGTTGAGGGTTAGGTTAGAACACGAACTTGCCGCCGAGCTCGAACTCGCGCGGATCCTGTGCGGAGTTCACGAAGCCGAAGTCGTCGTTCTGCGGATTCGTATCTTGCAGTCCGTTGAACTGGGTGTGGTTGAAGGTGTTGAAGCTCTCTGCGTGGAACTCGAAGCGAGTCCGCGCGCCGAAGGCAAAGGACTTGGTGAGGGCCGTGGTGAAGTTGGTGCGGCCAGCGCCGACAACGGCATCCTTGCCGGAGTTGCCGAAGCCCAGGTTCGGGCCGCCATTCCAGGCGGCAATCGGCTGTGACCAGCCAGCCTGGCTCACATATTGATAGCCGGTGACTGTGCCGACCGTGGCCTGGCCCTTGGTGTAATGCGGCTTGCCGCTCAGGTTGGGACGGTTCCCGTAGTCGCCGCCCAGGCCAACCGTGTCGCCATAGGCATTCTTGGGGGCTTCATTGCCGAACCAGGGCAAGCCCGTTTCACGGACCACTGTACCGGAGAGTTCCCATCCACCGATCACGTCATGAGCCAGACCGGTGTCATGCGCAAAGATCGGCAGGTGATACTCGTAGTTGATGCTGAGGACCTGACGGCGATCCAAAGCGCCGGAACCCTTGGAATACTTCGCGTTCCAGGGATTGTAGTTGGGGTTGTTGTTGTCGACGTCGACGCTGCCGGATGTGGAATCGATCTGGTGGGCATACGTGTAGTCGATTTCGAAGCTGAGGCCGTGACGGCTCTGCTGACGCAGGCCGATCTGGGCGCTGTTGTAGCTTCCCGTCTGTGTGTTCTGCTGCAAACGGATTAGTTTAAAGCCAGGATAGGTGGCGTCCATTTCCTTCTGCCAGCTGTTGAGCCCATTATTCGCAAATGCCTGGCGAGTAGCCAGCGGCGTGCTGAGCGGGAAGTTGTTGATCGGCTGCCAGGTATTCTGGTGCCAGGAGATGTTGCCGACATACTGCGTGGTCAGGATGAGCGCGGTAGCAATCTGATGCTGCACGCCCAAGCTGTACTGCGCCACGGCAGGATGCGGATAGTAGGTGTTCAGGGAGTTGTAGTCCTGCGTGAAGAGCGGTGCGGAAGCTCCCGTGCCGGTCTGCCAGTTGTAGCTGGGGCTGGTGAATTCGACGTCATCGGCCGAAGGCGTGCTGATAAAGGGAGCGGAACCGGCGGCATCATAGATGTCGTTGCCCTGAACCCGCTCGTAGAAGGTGCCCGCGCCGCCGCGCAACACGGTTTTGCCATTGCCAAACAGGTCATAGGAGAAGCCGATGCGAGGCATCACAGTCTTGTAATCCTCACGGACCAGCGAGCGCGAGGTGCCGTTCTGGCCGGCAATTTGCACGCCGTTCATGTAGAACGGAGTAGCCGATGTGGCCCCAGCCGCGGTGAACATTTGCAGGCCGGCGCTCGGTCCCGCGCAGGTGGAGGAAGCGGCGGTGCAGAAAGCGCCGGTGTTCGTATCAAGCGTGGGCTCAAGCGCGGTTTGGTACTGCGAGGGATCGAAGTTGGAAACCTGGTTGTTGCGTTCCCATACCTGCGGCATGGCATCGTAACGAATGCCATACTGCACGCTCAAGCGATCCGTCACATGCCAGTTATCCATGGCATACGCTGAAATGTTGTTGTTGACGTAATGGTTGATGGGGTTGGCGCTGGACTGGCTGAAGTTGGTAGCCAGACCCATCAGGAAGTCGGCATACGAATCTCCAGTGAGCGTGCCGGTGGGCGTGAAGGGCGTGTAGGTCGACGTTGCCGTGGCAGCGCCGTTCCAGCCGTCGCCGAACTCGTAGTCGCCCTCGGAATCCTTGCCAATGACCTGGTTCTTGGTGTAGCGGTTGTACTCTCCGCCAAACTTGAGGTTGTGTCTTCCCGCGGTCACGGAAAGGCTGACGACTTCGTTATAGTCCTCGGCGCCGTTGGTCCAGGGATCGTTTCCAGGGCCCCACGTGTTGCCAATCGTGTCCCACTTGATGTCGGGAAGGCGATTGCCGATATCGTTGGCTGCCGGGAAGTAAGTTCCCGTGCTCCAACCCGAGGGCTTGGTGAAGCCGGCCGCAACCGTCGACACCGGGATGATGGCAATCTTGTTGCCGTCGTAATTGAGCGCCGCTTCCAGTAGCATATTCGGCGTGAGCGAGCCGGTCAGCTTGATGGTCGAGCTATACGACGGGTTGCTGAAGTTGGAGCCGATGGTCGGGTAGTTGTCGCCCTGCCACTCAGGAGTGGCCTGGACCGTGTCGTTGGCATCATGGATAAAGTGACCGAAGATCTGCCACTTGTCGTTGATGGTGTGATCAATGCGGAAGAGATCTTCGCGAACATTGATGGGCAGATGGCCGCCCGACGGCGTGTAGGTGTCATTGGTGGTGTTGTCTGCCTTGGGAAGATTCGCGGTGGCATTGAAGCGCAGGGCGTTGGCATCCAGCAATGCGGCTGGAATCACGTTGCCTACCAAGGTCTGGTAGTTTTCAGTCTGATTAGGACCGGGATTGTTCCACGTTGGCAGGGTATTGCCTGCGCCAACCAAGGTGGCATTGATCGCGGGGTCTTTGGTCATGGGAACAAAGAGATGCGTCGCGGAATTGAATCCCGCAGGGATGACAAAGGTCAGATCCGATGCTGTTGTGACAATATCCGCACTTGGCATCGTCTTGATCGGATTGGTGGACTGGCCGTTGACCATCTTGCGCCACTCTTCGTTCACGAAGAAGAAGGTCTTCTTCTTGTCAGAATTGTAGACGTGAGGGATGGAGACCGGGCCGCCCAGGTTGGCGCCGAAGATGTTATAGCGCAACTCCGACACGGGGCTGGGAGCTTTGTTGAAATAATTGCGCGCATCCAGTGCGTTGTTGCGGTCGAACTCCCAGGCTTCGCCGTGGAACTTCCGCGTGCCGCTCTTGATGGACATGGTGATGGTGCCGCCGGAGGCGACGCCGTAATCCGGAGGATAGTTGCTGGCCAGCACCTGGAACTCGCTGAGCGCGTCCTGGGAAGGCATGACGGACATCTTGCCGCCGGAACCGCGGTCGTAGGCTTCGCCGCCGTCCACCAGCCAGATGTTGTGCGCCTGGCTGAGGCCGTTGAAGCTGATGGCGTAGTTGGCATTGACGGAGAACGGGTTCTCCATGTCAGGCAGGTTGCCGCTGACGCCCAAACCCAAGGCAGCCAGACTGATCACGTTACGGCCGTTGGTGGGCAGGTCGGTGATCTGCTCCTGGTTGATCAGTGTGCTGACCACGTTCGAGTCAGCCTGAACAGTAAGCGCGTCGGCTTGGACCGTGACGGTCTGCGTGGCTGCGCCGACGGTGAGCTTTACGTCCACGCGGAAGGTGTTGGAAATATCAACCACCACACCGTTCTGGGTGTAGGCCTCAAAGCCCTTGGCGGTGACCGTCATGTTGTAGTGTGCGGCGTTCAAGCCGGCGATGTTGTACAGGCCGGTGTCGCTGGTGGTGGCTGTGCGTACCGTGCCGGTAGCCGGATCGGTGAGTACGACCTGTGCTCCCGGAACAACGGCTCCAGTCTGGTCTGTGACGACGCCGGTAACGTTGGAGTTGGCCTGCGCAAATGCTCCCACGCACGTCAAAACCAGGAACAGCGGCAACAGGAAAAACCAGTTTCTCGCTTGTCTCATGTGACCTTCCTTTTCAAGTGTGTTTCTGTTTGGTGCTGCGTACTTCGTTCGCTTCCCCGTTCACCAGGTATGAAGCCGGTATGAAAACATCCACAACCAGTCGATCCCCGCAAACTTGCCCAACTTTGAACAAGCTCCGAAACCGCCCGGAATCTCTGTGGAATGGAAGAAAAAAACACCCATTCTCCGTTTTATGGAATTCTTTCACTCAAACGTTTGAGCTGTCGTAGTCAAACGTTTGAGCACAGAGTGAAAAAAACCCTTACCACTGAGCCGCGCACATTACACGCCACCCGGCAATCGGTTGTCAAGCCAAATTTCACCGCTTCCGTGAGGATTCCATATAGATTTTAATAAAATCTTTATTTCAAGGCAGATACGCACATATTCGAGAAATAGCAGATTGGACTTCGTCCGGCTCATGCGAACTCCCGCAACGCTCTTCTTCCTGACTGCGGCTTTCTCCTCCCCGCTCGTCTTGGGATGCGACCAGGATCGGAGGCGCATCCACGCCGAAATGCGCAACAGGCCAAAATCTACACCGAATGGGATTTTCTGCGTGCCGCACCGCTTTTCGCCCTGCCGAGGGGGCGGACGGGAATCGTGGAGCGGCGTGGGCGTTCGCTATTGTGCCGGGGAGGGAGCTGCGCCGGGTTTGGCGGGGGGAGTGAGCACAAAGCCTTTGCGGATCAGGGCGAAGCCTTGCTGGGGGAGTTCAGCCTGGAGAAGCTGGTTGTCGGGGCCGGAGAAGATCTCCGTAACGGCGCTGCCGATGGTGGCTACCAAGTGATGGACAACAATGGGGTTGCCGTCGAGGGTGCCGCGCTCGTCGGCCTCCGTGGCCAGTTGCACGGGCTGGATGGAGGCGGCTTGGCTGGGCGCGGCGCTTTGGGAACCTGTCTGTTTGGGAAGAATGGCCCAGAGGTCGCGGTTGTTGTGGGTGACGCCGAGGGCCAGGAGAGTTTCCAGCGCGCCGGGGTCGAAGTCGGCGAGGAAGACGGCGGCCGGGTGCGCGTTCAGCCGGACGGGCGAGGCGCGGCCGTTGGCGGAGATATTGACGAGGATCTGCGCCGGATCGGGCGCTGCTGTCACCGAAACGGCCGAGCCATTGACGATGGCGCTCAACTGAACGTGCTCCAACTGGTTGGCCGCCGAGAGACGCTCGGTTTTGGAGAGCTGGTAGTCAAGTCCCTGCATGGCCACGCGAACCAGCGCCGTGGAGCCGTAGCCCTGTGGCGTGGCCATGAACCTGAAGCTGGCCGTTCCCACCGGCTGGCCGTGCTGGGCGACGGTGAAACTGGCTGACTGGGCGCGGGCGGCTGGCGCGGCAGAGGCCAGGAACGCGGCCAGCGCTGCGAGGGGAAGAAGGGCGAAATCGTGCACAGGTCTCTGCATGGCTCTGAGGGGTTAGACACCGAGCCGGCATAAATGTTGCGGCGCGTAACCCGCCGGACAGGGCGCTCGGGGGATTTGGCCTGGATGAGCAGGGGCCGGCTGAATCAGGGCCGCGAGGGAAGCACATAGAAAAGAATGGCGAAGTAATGGGCAAAGCTTCCGGCCAGCACAAACAGGTGCCACAGGGCATGGAAGTAGCGCAGCCGGTCCAGGGCGAAGAAGATGATGCCCAGCGTGTACGCCAGGCCGCCTGCTCCCAGCCACAGAATTCCATGCCCGCCAAGCGAATGAAGCAACGGAACCACCGCAACCACCACAAACCAGCCCTGCGCCAGATACACCAGCGCCGAGGCCAGCGCAAACCGGTCCACGGCAAAGCTCTTGAAGATGACCCCGGCCACGGCCAGCGACCACTCCACGCCGAACAGCGTCCAGCCCACGGGTCCGTGCAGCGTGACCAGGCAGAAGGGCGTGTAGGTTCCGGCGATCAGCAGGTAGATGGCGGAGTGGTCGAGGATGTGAAAGACGTGCCGCGCCCGCGTCCGCACCAGCGAGTGGTAGAGCGTGGAGCACAGATACACCAGCACAAGCGTCCCGGCAAAGACCGAGCAACTTGCCAATTGAACCACCGATCCCCGCGCTGCCGCCGCGGCAATCAGGTAGATCGTTCCCGCAATCGCCAGCGCCGCGCCGATGCCGTGGGTGATGGCATTGGCCAGAATGTCGCCTAGCCTGTAGTGGGTTTGCACAGATTGATGATAGCGCCAGACTGCTGCGGTGGGGCCAGCGGCTCGCTATCCGCTCGCAGGGGGTTCGAGGTTTCCCACCTTTGAAGCAAAGAACGATTCAAGAATGGATCACCCCGAGTTGGCAGAACTTCAAACGGTCACGGACCCCAAAGCAATGATCGCAACCTTGGCGCGTTTGCCGAGGCGGACGACGATGCGGGCGGGAAGCTTTTCAACCGCGAACATATTGCTGCTCGCCGTTGCGCCGTCGATTTTGACGGCCGTCTCCGCGATCTTGCGATTGGCTTCGGCGCCGCTGGCTGCCAGACCCAGATGCACCAGCAGCTTGGGAAGGCGAATCTGGTTTGGCTCTGGACCAGCCACATCCGCAAAGGAAACCGAAACCTCTTCGAGGTCCTCCGCTGTCTCTTTCTGTTGGAACATCTTTGCCCAGTTTTCGTCGGCTGCTTGGGCGGCGGCTTGGCCGTGGAAGTCAGCGGTGATGGCGCGGGCCAGTCTTTTCTTCATTTCCATCGGGTGCGCGCGTCCGGCCGCTACCTCGGCTTTCAGCGCATCCACTTCGGAGCCGCGCAGGTCGGTGAGAAAAAGAAAGTACTTCCACATCAGCTCGTCGTTGATGCTCATCAGCTTGCCGTACATCTCGGCGGGCGGCTCGTTGATGCCGATGGCGTTGCCCAGCGATTTGGACATCTTCTGCACGCCGTCCAAACCCTCCAAAATCGGCGTCATCAGGACGATCTGCGGCTTCTGGCCGTATTGGCGCTGCAGCTCGCGGCCGCACAGCAGGTTGAACTTCTGATCGGTGCCGCCCAGCTCCACGTCGGCTTCCAGGCAGACGGAGTCGTAGCCCTGCATGACCGGGTAGAGGAATTCGTGCAGGCTGATGGGCTGCTCGGCCTGGTAACGCTTGTGGAAGTCGTCGCGCTCCAGCATTTGAGAAACCGTAAAACGCGCGGCGAGGCGGACCGTGTCCTCATAGCCCAGCTTGCCCAGCCACTCAGAGTTATAGCGGACCTCGGTGAGTTTTTCATCGAGGATTTTGAAGACCTGCGCCTTGTACGTTTCGGCGTTGGCGTCAATCTGTTCTCGGGTCAGCGGCTTGCGGGTAACGTTGCGGCCCGTGGGGTCGCCGATGAGCGAGGTGAAGTCGCCGACGAGAAAGATGACCGTGTGGCCGAGCTGCTGAAAGTGCCTCAGCTTGCGCATCAGCACCGTGTGGCCCAGATGAAGATCCGGCGCGGTGGGGTCAAAGCCGGCTTTGATGCGCAGCGGGCGTCCGGTTTTGCGGCTGTCTTCCAGACGCTCGCGCAGGTCGCTGGCGCGGATGATCTCCGCTGCTCCCTTTTGCAGCAGGTCCATCTGTTCGTCTACGGGCAGGAAGGGGTTCATGTCGTATTTCAGTATAAAGTCGCCAACCGGGCGCATCGCGAAAGATGCCGGCTCTATCCTTCACGTCAGGGAGCTGACACGTCTGTTCGGTCCAAATCGGAGTTACTCGCTCGATTGGTCTTCGCCCGGCGGTTTCTCGGTGATCTGCTCGCCGGCCAGCCGCTCCAGTTGGTTGCGCCAGTCCAGCGACTCGACAAAGCTCTTCGACTCGCGCCAGCCGGGCTCGACGATGACGTGCAGTTCCAGATAAACGCGCGTGCCCAGCAGCGACTCGATCTGGCGGCGCGCGCCGGTGCCGATCTCCTTCAACTTCGAACCGCCCTTGCCGATCAGAATCGCCTTCTGCCCGTCGCGCTCACAGTAGATGGCCGCCGCGATGCGGGTGAGCGGCAGACGCGCCGGAGCCTGGTTCTTCTTCCCCCCCGGCGACGAAGACCGGTCGCCGGGACCCCCGGTCTTGCGCGGCGGGGCGGGCGGCTCGGCCTCTTCATAACGCTCAATCACCACCGCCGAAGCGTAGGGAACCTCTTCGCCCGTCTCTACCAGAATCCGCTCGCGGATCAGTTCGGCCACCATGAAGCGCTGCGGCTGGTCGGTGTACTGGTCCTTGGGGTAGTAGCGCTCGCCGGTGGGCAGGCTCGCGACGATTTTGTTGACCAGAATCTCCATGCCATCGCGCTTGCGGGCGCTGATGGGAATGACCTCGGCAAAGTCGAACTGGCGAGTGAGCGTGTCAATCAGCGGCAGCAACTGGTCCTTGGCGACCAGATCGATCTTGGTCAGCACCAGGAAGACCGGGCAATCCAGCTTGCGAATCAGGCCGAAGAGAAATTCGTCCTCGCTGGCCCAATTGGTGCGTTCGCGCTTGGGAGCGGCAGGTTCTGGAATCCCAGGTCCTGACAAACGGAGGTCTTTCGGCTCCCCCTTCGCTTCGTTCAGGGTCTGCTCGGCAGCACAGTCGTCAGGCTCGGCGTCACCGGCTTCATTGGCCACGCCATCGCCCACCGCGGGCAGTTGCTCGGCCGCCGCCTCCAGTTGCACGCGGCGGGTGGCATCCATCAGCACCAGCACCAGGTCGCGCGTCTCCAGCGCCTCGTAGACCTCCTGCAACATTCGCCTGTCCAGGTGCGAGCCGGGCTTGTGTACGCCGGGCGTATCGACCAAGACGATCTGCGCTGCCGGGCGTTGCCCCTTGCGCGCCGGCACCTCGACCACCCCGGCGATACGGTTGCGCGTGGTCTGCGGCTTGGCAGAGACGATGGCCACTTTTTCGCCGGTCAGGGCGTTCAGCAGCGTGCTTTTGCCGGCGTTGGGCCGGCCCAGAATGGCGACAAATCCAGATTTCAAAGGGTTTTATGCTCCTGACTAAGTTTACGGCATTTGCTGTTGGCCGGCATGGATTCAGCACGCATGATCCGACGCGAACCAGAGTTCATTCTTGATCTAGATTCGTTTATAGACGAAAATTGCGCAGCCTCTCGGCGATCCTCCAAGCGATGGGGTTGCGGCTGGCGGTAGAAAAGGTGCGGGCGGCATAAGTTCAGATTGCGGCGGAATCGTTGCTTTCCACCCGCGCCGGCGGGAAGACGCGGAGGCGTTCGACGCGGCGGTCGGTGGAGGCGACGATCTCCATGCGCAGGCCGGCGGATTCGAGGAGCACCACTTCGCCAGCCAGTGGAATGCGGCCCTCGATTTCGCTGACCAGGCCGCCCATCGTGGCGGCTTCGTAGGCCTCGTCCAGCTCGACCGGCGCGCCGAATAGATCTTCCAACTGATCGACGGGAAACTCCGCTGGTAGCAGCCAGACGCCGCCCGGTTCGCGCTGCGGCTCCTCAATGGGAATCTCTTCCTCGTGCTCGTCACGGATGTTGCCCACTATCTGTTCAAGCAAATCCTCGATGGTGACCAGGCCGCTGACCCCGCCGTACTCATCGATGACGATGCGCATGTGCTGCTTCTCGCGCTGCATCTCGCGCAGCAGCTCGTAGCCGCG
>VFSW01008353.1_pt1 | contig 14885 bp, 14 predicted proteins | sample 5358111 | NCBI WGS metagenome assembly VFSW01 (sample SAMN11554181, study PRJNA540505) | mine drainage metagenome | isolation source: sediment from site ElyBrook_90M | place: USA: Ely Copper Mine, Vershire, VT | collected 2017 | reverse complement strand
TCGCGCTCGCGAAAGAGCGACTCGGTCCAGATCTTGCTGGTGGTCTCGAAGCCGTTCTGGCTGAAGACCATGCCCCCCACGCCGAAATCACCCAATTCGTGCTCGTTGGTGAGGTAGGTCACCTCGGTCATATCGCGCACGCCGGCGAGACGAAGTTCGTGCTCCACGTTGAAGCAGTATTCGAAGGCCGCCCCCTCACAGGTGCACGTTCCGTGGCCGACGCCGACCACGAGGCGTTGGCGCTCCCCCGCGCGGGCCTTGGCGATGACGTCAAGGAAGCGCTGCGCGGTGTCGGTGGCGTGCGCGACCGTGCACACCGAGAGCGAATTGCCGTCTGGCCCCAGGCCCGGTGTGGCCGCGAAGTTCAACTTCGGGCCCGTGGCGTTGATGAGGTAGTCGTAGGTGATACGACCCTCCTGACCCTGGCGAGCGGGGTCGGTGTAGCGGACACTCACGTAGGGCTCGGATTCGAGTTCAGAACCATAGGGATGCAGTTCGGTGGCGAGCGCCTGGTGGAACTCGATGCCCTTGCGTCGATAGACCGGCGCCAGGGGGAACGTGACGTCGTCCGTCGTCATCTTGCCGACGCCGACCCAGATGTTCGAAGGGATCCAATTCCACTTGGAATTGGGTGACACCACCACCACCTCGTGCGCGCCCTTGAGACGACGCTTCAGATGTAGCGCCGCGGTATGTCCCGATATCCCAGCGCCCAGGACTACTACTCTCGCCATGTCGTACCTTCTTCATTCCTCGCGGTTCACGCTCCCCGCCCCCTAAATTTCTCATACCCCATGGGGTATTAAAAGGGCGGTAGTAGTGCCGAAAGTCCCGCAGTCGAAGGGTCGGCGTCGGGTGATCGCCAGGATCATCACATATCGCAAAGGTGACCAACGCCCCTATGGCGGTCCGGGGGGCGGCGTCGAGACTGTCTGCATGTCCTTGATAGCGCCAGACGCCCGCCGTGTTGAACTGCACGCGGGCGACCACCGTCGCGAAGTGATGCAGCGACGATTCAATGATCGCCCACTTCTCGTCTTCTGGGAGATGACCAAGGCATGCGACCTGGCGTGCGCGCACTGTCGCGCTGACGCCCAGCACGAGCCGGGTCCCTGTGAACTCACCACGGACGAGGGACGCGCCATGATCGACGAGATGGCCCAGTTGGCCAGTCCGCGACCGATCTTGATCCTCACCGGCGGCGACTGCCTCAAGCGCGACGACCTGCTCGAACTCGTCGACTACGCTCGCTCACTCTCGGTTCCCGTCGCCCTCGCCCCCTCGGTCACGCCGCTGTTGACGCCCACGCGCATGCGTGAACTGCGCGAGCACGGCATCAAGACCGTCTCGATCTCACTCGACGGGATGAACGCTGAGACCCACGACGCGGTGCGCGGTGTGCCCGGACACTTCGACGCAACGATGGCCACTCTCGCGCAACTCAAGCAGGCGGGATTCACCGTGCAGATCAATACGACGGTCATGGCGCGCAACGTCGAGCAGATGGCCGACATCGCGCAGTTACTCCACGGACACCACATCGACATCTGGGAGGTGTTTTTCCTGATCTCGACCGGCCGCGGCACTGACGTGAACGCCTCGACGCCCCAACAGAACGAGGATATCTGTAACTTCTTGGTCGATGCCTCGCAGTACGGGTTCACGGTGCGGTCCGTGGAGGGGCCCTTCCTGCGCCGCGTCAACCAGCAACGCCACGAGGGCCTGGCCGGTCCGGCCACCACCGACCTCTACGAACGTTTGCACGCGCGCCTCGGTGAACTGCTGGGTGAGCCGACGCACGACGTGTGCGCACCCAGTGCCGCGACGCGCGACGGCAACGGCATCGTCTTCGTGGGCGCGACTGGCGACGTCTATCCCTCGGGCTTCTTGCCTTTGCCGCTCGGCAACTTGCGCGATGGGTCACTCATCGACATCTATCGCGACACGGCGTTGATGAAGTCGATCCGCGAGGCGCAGTTCCACGGAGTGTGCGGGGAGTGTTCGTTTCGCCAGCTGTGCGGCGGCTCACGATCTCGTGCTTTCGCCACCTCGGGCGATCCGCTGCAGTCCGACCCGGCGTGCATTCTGGTGCGTTCCTCCCCGACGTCCTGACTCCTCTTGAGGGAGTACAGAAGCAGCGGTGCCGATTCACCGCGTCCACGTTCGCGCGCGAGCGAGCGGTCACCGACGACCCGTGGTGGCGCGGCACAACGTGCGACCAGCGACCTGCGACTCGGTCCAGTGCACTCTCTTCGAGTGCCGGTCAACGAGACAGATTGTTGAGCGGATGTCCGAACGCAAACCCAAAGCATGAGTGAACCATTAAGAATGTGCGCACCGCGACGCCGACATCGCTCCTTATCTAGATGCATACCTCTCTCGTATTCTCTCGACGCCGTCGCTTGCCCGTGGAACGGCTGGCACGGTGATGAATCGAATTGATTCAGCCGCGATCATCGAATCTTGGTCAATTATCCATATTTTCGAGTGAAAACAAAGAATGATGACAATCCCCAATTATCAACGGGAGATAAATTTTCTCACAATTTCTCATTTGACTGATGGGTGTTTCCGTGCGATGCTGACCTCCGCAAGGGCGGATAGGCGGCAGTGATGAAGTCGATTTGTTGTGCTCAATCCAGTCCCAACGGCGATGACGCAACCCTCCCCACCAGCGACCTCCTTAATGGAAGCACGGGGATTTGTGAAGATGGAATTCGCGACCCAGCGACGTCGGCGCGCGAAATCTCCTACCTGTTCGGGTACCGGCTGTCGGATCGCCTAGGCCGGGACGACCAAGTTCTCAATCGTAATTCGCCGTCGCCTCAGGGCGAACTTCTTGGCGAGCAGAGTGTTGCGGTATCGGCGGCCGGGGGCATACCTCCCGTGGCGTCAGTCCCGTTTCAGCGAGGAGCACCTCCATGGGAGTTCCTCGACAGCAAAGGGTGGTGCGGTGATCCACGGGCCGTGACTGGTCGCCTGACCCGTGGGGAGCGAGTGGCGAACCCGACTCCCGCAGTAGAGAGATATCCAATCCAATCTGAGGAGAAAACATGCAACGTCATTTAATACCGAAGGTAGTGGGAGCCGCAGTACTCCTTGCCGCACTGGGAGGAGGAGTCGCCTCCGCCTTCACCGCGGGCAACAACGTGCCCGTCACTCTGGCTGGTGAGGGAGTCGGTGCCGTCTCGGGCTACAACATCTCCAACGTGCATTACACCCTCGTGCAAGCTCAGGGGCAATACGACAAGTTGGTCGACATCGGCGGAGTCAGCTTCAGCTTGGACAATCCTGCCTCTGCCGGTAGCGTGGGCTACGGACTGTACAACAGTGCCAACCAGACGGTGGGCGGCGGCGCCTGCACCGCTACGGACAACACCATGAAGAACTGGACCTGCACCGCACAATCGCCCAATGGATACGCAGCGGTGGGTGAAGTCTACGGCCTGGATGTTTTCGCAGCGAGCTAACGGGCAGCGCCCTAATGCCGGAGGGGTGCTTGCCACCCCTCCGGCATTGGACGAGTCTTTGTCATGAAACAGCCCAACCGATTTCGAGCGTGGAAATGGACGCGAGTGACCCTCGCCGCCGCGGCGACGGTCGTGATTGGTTTGTTCTGGATAAACTTCGCGCCCCCTCGTCTTGGCGGTGATTCGGTGTATGTAGTCACCTCGGGCATAAGTATGGAACCGCGTTTCCATACCGGAGATCTCGCAATCCTCCGTCCGGTCGCAACGTATCAGGTCGGTGAAATCGTCGGCTATCGATCACCACGCTTTGGCATTGTGATGCATCGAATAATCGGTGAATCAAATGGCCATTTCTTGATGAAGGGTGATAACAATAACTTTGTCGATACGTATCACCCCACCCCGAGCGACGTGGTGGGCAGGCTGTGGCTTCACATTCCTAAGATTGGACAACTTATCAACACCCCGAGAAATCGTGAGACTGGCGTGGCCATCGCTACCGTGGCGATGGCCGGAGTAATGGCGGTTCCCGCCGAACGTGATCGGCGGCGTCGCAAAAAGGACCGCCAACGTTTGGACGATCCGCCCAGCGGAGCCAACGGTTCCGCGGCACAACCACGTCGCACCAGTGGCGGGGGAATCGTCGCAGGGGCGCTTGGCACTGGCGGCCAAGTCGTGGCCTCTGTCATCATCGTCGTCGCTTTGGCGGCACTCACTCTCGCCGCATTCTCCTACACTCGTTCCACCACTACCATCGCCTCCGAAAACTTGCAGTACCAACAAGTCGGTACTTGGAGTTACCACGCTGCGGCGAGAGGGGACGTTTACGCCAACGGTGTCGCCACCACTGGCCAACCCCTTTATTTTTCGGTAACACCTGTCGCAACGGTGAACTTCACTTACAAATTCACCTCGGCGCTGCCGACCAACTTGAATGGCAGTGCTGACCTCACCGCACTCGTGACCGGCACGGACGGTTGGTCACACTCATTCGTCTTGGAGCCGAAGAAGTCCTTCACGGGACCGACGGTGCAGTTGTCCGGCACGCTCAATCTGCCCACAATTGAGAATTATTTGTCGAGCGTCCAGTCCCAGACAAGTCAAGTCGCCGGAACGGCACTGTCGAACTACACCTTGACATTGACGCCCGGGATTCACGTCGCTGGGTCTATTGCGGGAATTGCGTTGCAACCGCAGGTGTTCAGCCCTCCGATCAACTTCTCACTTCTGAGCAACGAGGCACAGTTGAATTATGGCGCGATCGGTTCAGCGACGCCGTTGGCACAGTTGATCCAGCCGACGAGTCCGGGAGTGGTCAACGCCCAGCACTCCGCCCCCGCAGAACTCTCGTTCCTCGGTCTGCACCCGCGAGTGTCGCTGGCTCGCAACGTGGCCCTTTGGGCACTGATTGGCTGCCTCGTCGCTCTTATCATTCTCGGACTGATTTTGAGAAAGGCGTACCGATCGGCCGAATCTCAACAGATTGGGGCGCGCTACGGTTCAATCTTGGTGGCTGTTCAACGTCCGGATGCGCTCGGGGAGGTCGGAACCGTACGAATGGCCAATATCGAGGATCTTGTCAAGATCGCACAGCATCAGGGCCGACTCATTTTGCACTGCGAATCCGAGTCCGGACGCGACTACTTCGTGCGGGACCAATCGCAGACATATCTATATTCAGTCAACGACCATCGCGACGTCTCACCTCCGATTCGCGATGCGGAGGCCAAGGCCCCTGACACCGTTACCAACCCCGTGATTGTTCAAGCCACCGCACTGGGAACCGACTAATGCGTCGACGATTGATCATGTTGCCGGCCGCGGGCGTCTTCGCTGTTGCAATGGGCGGAGTCCTCTCCGCCCATACCGCCGGCATCGTTGTACCCCCCACGCACGCGGGAATAGTGAGAATTCGAGTCAGCATCGATACCATACCGACGATCACCCAAGAAGAACCCTTCGGTGAAACGGTGGAGCCACAACAGTCCGGAGATGGATTCCGAGACCATTTGAGGGTCAACAACCGACACGGGGACGTAACTTTCACCGTGAGCTCACCGAATCCCGATCTGTCGGTATCGGCTCAGGGAGAAATTTCGACGCATGGTGGTCCGTTGCCGGTGGGCGACTACACGGTCTCGGGAACTGACGAGAATTCCTTCCACGGAACTGGCACTTGGAGTTATACGCTCACGGTCGTGGCCGGATCTGGCGACGGTGGCGGCAACGGCGGCAACGGCGGCAACGGCGGCAACGGCGGCAACGGCAACGGCGACGGCGGCAACGGCAACGGCAACGGCGACGGCGGCGGCGGCGACGGCAATTAGGGACCCCCACCGCTCTTCTGCTGAATACGCCACAGGGCCTCAAGTATTCAGCTCCTAGCTCGATTCTCCGAGAGCGACTGGATCGGATTGACTACACCGCCATTGACCTTGTGACTGCTCGTCTTTATCGACGCATGGCCAAGGGCATTCCACTGGGATAGAGGGCCACCAATGACGTCGTTGTTTTACTGTCCAACGAAGTGGGGAGACCACGCCGAACTAACCCAGTGAATGTGACGACCGATTCAAATAGTGAGACGGCGAAGTGGAAACTCAAGTTGTCGTTAGTTGGCTACCGCTTGAAGAAGTATCACGTCGCTCTTTCCCACGATGACATCAAATGTGCGACAAAACATCGCCAAATGGATTGATCTCGGATTCTATGGTCAATAATGTCTTCGCACTCCCAATTTCTCGGGACGTCGCACTCAGCCTCAGCTGAGGTGGTTCTCTCCAACATGCCCTCGTGGGGGAGGATCACGTCAATTATGAAGTCACCAACGGAATCCTCGGTTGATGTTCAAGGTTTCGTAGGATTGGCACTCGGTCGGTGACGATTGATTGATGCCACAAGTGGCATCAATCAATCGTCAGTGCATCCTGCATCGGAATCACGCTTGACTCCCAGTGGGGTCTACGCGACACCCACGTCACCTCCGGGGCTCAACTATTTAGTGGCGACGGTGATCTTCAATGTTCGAATCGTACTGGTGGACTTCGTTCCCAGACACGAAACTTATGCCGCCCCAAGCAGACCTTCGGTACAGTACTCCCAGCCCGTTTTGATTCCCCGCCTTGGTCCCCTTGGCGAAAGGCCAGTCGGTCCACCTGGGATACAACCGCGCGCATTGTCCCCCGAAGACCCTTACCCTCGAGACAATGTTCGAGGGATTAGCGACCCGTAACGCCGTCAATCACCTGGCGCATCATGTCGGCGTGGCCGTTATGACGCGCCCACTCCTCAATTAGGTGGACGTAGATCGAGGCGAGTGACACTTCGTTCCCCCGTACTTCAACGCAGTGATCGAGCGGCACATCTTCGACTGCCGCGTCGCACATCTCCCACTCGACGTAGAGGTCGGCGATGGCCTGCGGTGCGCTCTCTGAGTTGAGGTCATTGAAATCCTCGTCGGAAGCGCTGAAGAGCGGTGCGACATCTTCACCAGCGGCGCGTATTCGCAGCCACGTTCTTTCAACCTTTGTCATGTGTCGTACCAGACCCAACAACGACAGCGTGGAGGGGGGAACCGGTCGCAACGCCAATTGCTCGGCATTCAATCCAGCACAGATTCGCAGCAATGTGAGCCGGTTCTGATCCAGGTATCCCTGGAGGATTGGTCGAATGTCGCCGGTGTCGGGCGCGGGTCCATCGGCGGGCGGTTCGGGCGAGATCCACGTCACTCCTCGATCCTACCTATCGTCCATCGACCGCTTCTGCGCGGGTCGGTCACAGTTCATCCGAGGGTCGTTCGACCGCTGGGCAACGCTCAAAGTCGTCCGTCAATACCGGATCAAAAAGCTTCGAACAGTGAGTGGCTATCCACTACGACTGCGAGCAATGCTACGCCCCTCGGCGACAGAACGAACAGTTCGAGGGCGTCATCGCGCAGATATCTCACACACTGATCGGCCCCGAAACGGTGCGTCGTCGCGAGAGCCAGCGCACCACCGGTACGAGCGCGCCAGGTGCCGTGAAGTCTTGGGGCGCCTCAGGAGAGTTTCACGTCATCGACGTACCCAAACGAGGCGAGACCGATTCAATTCTTGGTATTCGACGAGCGGGTGCTCACCCGAGGTACCCACCACGATTGAATGGGCCAGTTTGGCGAGAACCCCACCGAGCGTCCACGACTGTCGCCGAGGGCTTCGACCAAATCAGACCACCTTTCCATCGGGCGGGTCCACTGAACGGGATAAAACACCAACGGGTGGAGGTGATGGGATTCGAACCCACTGCCTCTACATTGCGAACGTAGCGCTCTACCAATTGAGCTACACCCCCGAAGGACTACCTACTTTAGCCCAGGGCGTAGCGACGTGGCTCACGACGCCACGGTTGGTCGGCGCCGGTCGTTTCCCACGCCGCTTCCTCGTCGTATTCCTCGTCGTCGTACGCGCTCTGTGCTGACTCGTCGAAGGTCGAGAACGCCCTCGTCGTGCGACGTCCGAGCAACGAGGAGATCTCGACGTAGCCCTGGCTGACGGCGAAGAGCGCCGCGGCCACGTAGAACACCAGCGCGGTCCACGAGAGGACCGCCACGTACTGCAAGAGCGACAGCCCGAGGAGGAAATCCAAGCCGGTGCTGAGCACTGCGCTGAGGCCCAGACTCGTGAAAATGCGATTGCGCCGAACCCTCATCGACACGCCGAGCGGCGCCGCGGGGTACGCGTAGACCGGAGTTTCGTAGTCGCCACCGCTCCGCGCGAGGGGTGCCGCAGGGGCGCTGGCGTAAGCGGCGTAGCGATGTTGCGCGAGCGCACCTGCGTCGTCCCTCGAACTGTTCGCGCCCACCGTACCCTGCGTGCGCGGCTGGTCGTAGTCGTAGTCGCGGTCCCAATCGTCCCAGGACGTGCGACTCTCGAGGGTGGAGTAGGTGTCGTCGTCCTGCACCACGGTGAGGCGCGGACGCGAGCGCTCCGCCTCGTGCTCGGGTTCATAGGCCTGCTCCTCGTAGAGGTAGGCCTCATCGAGGCGGCGGGCGGGCGCCACCGAATACCCTTGGCGACTCAGAACCTCGTGTTCGGCGTGGAAGTGGTCGATGGACTTCTCCGAGCGCGCGTTGCGAAACTTGACCACCGCCCACGGAGTGAGAATCGCCAGCCAGAAGAGGGCGACGATGAGGGCTAGCATCGGGCAGCTTGCGCGGTAGCACTCATAAACATTGAAGTCAAATGTACTGCCGAATCCCTTGAAATTGGTGGATGTTCAAGGTTATTAGGCCTCGTGCAGTCCGCACTCTTCCTTGTCGGCCCCCGCCCACCGGCCAGAACGCCGGTCCTCGGGATTGAGTGGCTTGATCGTCACGGGCGCGCAGCCAATGGACGCGTAGCCCTGCGCCCACAGCGGGTGCTCGGGCAGATTGTGCGCGCTGAGGTAGTACGCCACGTCGTCGTCGCTCCAGGTGGCGAGGGGATTGACCTTGACGAGTCCGAACTTGTCGTCCCAGTGCACGATCTTCATCTGGGCGCGGGTGGGCGCGTCGACGCGCTTCACCGCAGTGATCCACGCCCCCTTGCCCGCGACGGCGCGCGCGAGGGGTTCGACCTTGCGCAACTCGCAACAGCGTTCGGTGCCGCAGGGCCACGTCTGCGCCTCGGGACCCGGTTGGGTCCGAGTGACGTTGAGGTTCCAGTCACGCTCCATGCGCGCGAGGAACTCCGTGGTCTCGGGGAAATGGCCTCCCGTTTCGAGGAAGATGATCTCGGTGCGCGGCGCGACCTCGTGGATCATGTGCAACAACGCCACGTCCTCGAAGGAGCACGCGAAGGCGACGTCGGTGGCGAAGCGCGAGAAGGTCCACGCGAGGATCTCGCTCGGGGACGCGTGGGTAAACTCAGTGTCGGCGGCTTCGAGTTCGTTGAGGATTTCTGGCGATGGCATGAGCATAAGTTTGGTGGAAGGAAAAGCCTTACATTCTCTAGTGGTTTAGTAGAGTACACTACAGAGTACTCGTTCTATGACTACTTCACTCCTGCAGGCTTCTGATATGACCGACCATCTCGACTTACTCGAATCCCACGCCATCTTCATCCTTCGAGAAGTCGTCGCCGAGTGCGAGCGGCCCGTGCTCTTGTTCTCGGGCGGCAAGGACTCGGCGGTGCTACTGCACCTCGCGGCCAAGGCCTTCGCCCCCCAGGCGCTGCCCTTTCCGGTGATGCACATCGACACCGGCCAGAACTTCCCCGAAGTCATCGCCTTCCGCGACCACGCCGTCGAGCGCTGCGGCGCTCGGCTGGTCGTCGCGTCGGTCCAGGACTCCATCGACCAGGGCAAGGTCGCCGACCCCGGTCCCCTGGGTCCGCGCAACCGACTCCAGACCGTCACCCTGCTTGACGCCATCACGGCCAATGGCTTCGACGCCGCCTTCGGCGGCGCGCGTCGTGACGAGGACAAGGCCCGGGCCAAGGAGCGCATCCTCTCGTTCCGTGACGCCTTCGGCCAGTGGGACCCGCGCCAGCAGCGTCCCGAGCTCTGGCAGCTCTACCAGGGCAAGGTGAATCCGGGTGAACACCTGCGCGCCTTCCCCCTGTCGGACTGGACCGAGCTCGACATCTGGCAATACATCGAACGCGAACAGATGGAGCTCCCCCAGATCTACTTCGCCCACGAACGCGACGTCGTGCTGCGTGACGGCATGTACCTGGCGGTCGGCCCCTTCGTCGAACCCCGTGCGCACGAGGTCGTCGAGCGCCGGATGGTGCGTTTTCGCACCGTCGGCGACGCCAACCTCACCGGGGCGGTCCTCTCCACGGCCTCGACCCTCGCCGCCATCGTGAGTGAGATCAGCCTGGCGAATGTCTCGGAGCGCGGCGCGACCCGTGGCGACGACAAGTTCAGCGAGACCGCCATGGAGGATCGCAAACGTGAGGGCTACTTCTAGATGAAACTCGCCGCGAAGGACCTACTGCGTCTGGCTACGGTGGGCTCCGTCGATGACGGCAAGTCCACACTGATCGGACGACTGCTGGTCGACACCCGACAGTTGTTCGACGACCAGCTCGACGCCGTGGTCGCCGCGTCGGAGAAGCGCGGCGTGGGCGACCTCGACTTGAGTTTCGTCACTGACGGCCTGCGCGCCGAGCGAGAACAGGGCATCACTATCGACGTGGCCTACCGCTACGCCTCGACACCGACGCGCAAGTTCATCATCGCCGACTGCCCCGGCCACCTGCAGTACACCCGCAACATGGCCACCGGTGCCTCGACCGCCGACTTGGCTCTCGTGGTGTTGAACGTGGCCCATGGCGTCAAGGAGCAGACGCGCCGTCACTTGTGCATCGCGGCACTGCTGGGCGTCCGCACGATCATCGTCGCCGTCAACAAGATGGACGAGGTGAACTGGTCCGAAGCCGCGTACCTCGGTGTCGTCGACGAACTCAGTACCCTGGCCCACGAACTGGGCTTCGAATCAATGACGTCCATCCCCGTGTCCGCTTTGCTCGGCGAAAACGTGGTGGAGCGCTCGTCACACCTCGACTGGTACGACGGCCCCTCGGTACTGCAAGCTCTCGAAGCGTGTGAGGCTGGGTCCTGGACGCACACCGGTGCTGGAGCCCGGCTCCCGGTGCAGTGGGTACTACGCCAGAACGGCGGCGGGCGCACCTACGCCGGCATGCTGAGTGGAGCCACGTTGCACGTCGGCGACGAGGTCACGTTGCTTCCCGCCAACATCACCACGACCATCACGTCGCTGACGTCGGGTTCGGGGCCGCGTCACGCCGCCACCGCGGGTCTCGCCATTGACGTTGGTCTGGCGGACGAAACCGACGCCGGTCGAGGCGACTTGCTCGCCACCGCTCCCCTACCCAACGTGACCAAAGAATTCGTGGCGACGGTGTGTTGGTTTGGCGACCAGCCCCTGCGCAGCACCCAGCGCCTGCGCCTCAAGCACACCTCCAAAGTGACGCCCGTGCGCCTCAAGGAAATCTCCGGCGTAGTGGACATCGAGACCTTGAGCGTCAATGAGGTCGGCGAGCTCACCACCAACGACATCGGGCTCGTGACTCTGCAGACCGCGGACTGGCTGGTCGTCGACGACTATCGCGACAACCGTGTCACCGGTAGTTTCGTCCTGATCGACGAGGTCACCAACGCCACGGTCGCCGCGGGCATGGTCGGGCGCGCCGCCGTCGTGTTGGCGGGGCGGCCGCCGTCGGCGGGGGAGACGTGGAGGGTGTGGGGACGGGGCGGGGGGGAGTGGGGGGGCCACTGACTGCGCAATTCCCCGATCTCGTCGCGTAACGCCCTACGCACGGCGAGGTCCGCCTCCTCCCCCAGACCGAGTGAGTCGAGGAACGAGATCGCCACCGCACGATCGTGCACTTGGCCCAAAACGTCCTGGATCGTCTCGAGGGTCTGGGCCACCGCGTGCGCGTCTTCGCCGAGGTAGAGGGCGGCGATCTCGAAGTTGTAGCGGCACTTCTTGGTGGCGATACGCACTTGGTGCAGTCCCTCGTCGCTTCGGCGCACGAAAGGGTCACCAATGAAATCAAAGTAGGTGCACGACGCCCCCCAGAGGACCGGCACGAACACTTCCGCGGCCGCGGCGTGCGCCAGCGCACCCAGCTCGGGGTGCCGGCTGAGTTTGCTCAGTCGCTTGACGATGCGCGCGTAGCGCGGGGAATCGAGCAATTCGACCACATCACGACGACGCCGGGTGCGGCGCCGATTGAGCGTCTTCATCGCCGCTTCGTGCAACGGGGTGCCCGCCACCAGGTGAGTGGACAAGAGTTCGCTGAGGACGTCGAGGTCACGCAGTCCCCCCAATACCGCCCCCATCCACCGGAGTTCCTCACTGAGTTCGCGCCATGGTTCGCGCGGTAAGACACTGCGCATGGCTCGAAGCTCCGATCGCAGGCGTCGCGCACTCACCCGCAACTGGTGTACGCCATCGGTGTCGGAATCCTCGAGCGCCAGAGGTTCGTTGTAGGCGATGGCCTTGACCTCGCGGCGAAGGAATCGCTGCACGATCTCCCCGCTGTCGAGCGACGGGTCGGGGGTGAATCTCTTCATTGCCCGGTCCCGACGATTCTCCCCGAGGAACGTCGACAGCGGGAACGGTCTCGAGCGTGACACGTTCTCATGGTCATCCCCTCTTCGCCCCCACCGCAACATATACCGACGGACGCGACCGCGCCGATTCAGTCCGGCGCACCGTTACCGACGGGCCGGTCCACTGCGGGTCGGTACCCCGCATCCGTCAACATGTGGCGCAGGTCCACGATCAATTGCACGTCGATGTCCTTGTGCTTGGGACGGTCGAGGTAGCGTACGTCGCTTCCTACACGCACCTCGAACTTCCCGTCGCGGTGTTCGACGATCGAACCTACCGCCGCGAGCAGCGAGGCGACGTCCGCCCACTCGATGTTATGGCTCGTGGGATGCTGAAAGATCCTCACCAGGGTGTCGCGGTGATGATTGTTCAGCTCGATCGGTTCGGGCGTTGTTGACATGATTACCTCCACGCACTTGAACCTAACCCGGCCGATCGTGCGGGCGTGCGCTCGGCCGAGTTCAAGGGCGTGACCAAAGACCCAACCTGGCGCAGTGCGCGGACGTCACTGCTCATTCGCGCAGGACTACTCAGAATTGCCACAGCATGGCCACCAACGCCACGGCGACGATGGCGAGGAGCGTATCCATGGAGCGCACCAATTGTCGCCCCCGCTCGACGCTGGCGTGGCCGTCGTGCGCGATGACTTCGGCCACCGTGCGTTCCAGCGGCAGAGTTCGCGCCTCGAGGTGGCCGGCCGCGGCCAGATAACACAAAAGCCCGACGCCCACCCAAGGTCGCGCCAGCGACACTGACGAGTCCCCGATCAGTGACATGGAGAGACCGGTGAGAAGCATGAGGTGCAGGACACGGGCCGCCCAGTTTCGCCGGGAGGGGAATTTGCGGCGCTGCTCGTCGTCATTCGCGCCGTTGACGACGGACACCGCCGCGAACCTCATCACGACGAAGACCGCGATCACCGCCACCGCGCTCAGAACGTGTGCGACGAAGAGCAGATCGTAGGGGACACTCTGAGCGATCATGCTTGAAAGAGTAACGCCCTCGCCGCGCGGTAGGGATCCGTGGCACCTCTCATCAAGGCCTCAATCTGTTCTTCGTAGCGTTGCGCGTTGGCGCCGGAATGCACGGACTCGCGCAACAACGCGCCCAGCACCCGGTCGAGTTCGTGGGCGAGGTGACGGCGACGACGGAGGTCCTGCACTTCGCCGACGAGGAAATGGAGATGACGTTCGAGCTCGTGCCACAGGTCCTCCACGCCGCGGCCGTCGCTCGCCACCGTCTCGACGATGGGCGGACGCCAGGGGGTCACCGGACCCATGTCCATCATGCGTTCGAGGTCACGACGCGTCTCGGCGGTATCCGTCCGATCGGCCTTGTTGATGACGAAGACGTCGGCGACCTCGAGGATGCCCGCCTTCTCGGCCTGAACCGCGTCGCCCCAACCGGGATTGAGCACCACTACAGTCGTGTCAGCGGTCGAGGCGACGTCGACCTCCATCTGGCCCACCCCCACAGTTTCGAGGATGACCAGTTCGAACCCCACCGCCCCGAGCACCCGCACCGCGTCGGGCACCGCCAGCGACAGTCCACCCAGATTGCCTCGCGTGGCCATCGAACGGATGTAGACGCGCTCGTCGGTCGCGTGACCTTGCATGCGGCAGCGGTCCCCCAGCAGCGCCCCGCCACTGAAGGGCGAGCTCGGATCGACGCAGAGCACCGCGACGCGCCCGAAGGATCGTTCGCCGCCCAGGGCGCCGTGGCGCAAAGCGGTCGTGATGAGTTGGTCGGTGAGAGTCGACTTGCCCGCGCCGGGGGCGCCGGTGAGGCCAATGACGTGCGGCCCCGGGTGCGTATAGACCAGGGCGGCCGTGGCCAGATGCATCTCTCCCGCACTCTCGACGTACGTGATGAGCCGCGCCAGGGCCGCGCGCGAACCCTCGCGCGCGGCCGCCAGCAATCGGTCGGGCGCCCGCTCGATCACTCGGCCCACGCGACATCGGCCCCGAGACTCTGCAGTCGACCCGCCAAGTCGTCGTATCCTCGCGCCACGTGCTCCATGCCGGTCACGATGGTCGAACCCTCCGCGACGAGACCCGCGAGCACCAGGGCGGCGGCGGCCCGGATGTCGCTGCCGTGCACCGCGGTGCCCGTCAGGTGGTCCACCCCGCGAATCATTGCGTGGTGACCCTCAGTCGTGATACTGGCGCCCAGTCGCACCAACTCATCCACGTAGCGAAAGCGACCCACGAAAAGGTTTTCGGTCACCACCGAGACGCCGTCGGCGACACTGAGCATGGTGGTGATCAACGGCTTGTAATCGGTGGCGCCACCCGGATAGGGCAGCGTCGCGACGT
>VFSW01008352.1_pt1 | contig 14886 bp, 10 predicted proteins | sample 5358111 | NCBI WGS metagenome assembly VFSW01 (sample SAMN11554181, study PRJNA540505) | mine drainage metagenome | isolation source: sediment from site ElyBrook_90M | place: USA: Ely Copper Mine, Vershire, VT | collected 2017 | reverse complement strand
GGCGGGCAGGGTCCGGCGCACGTGATTGCCACCGAAGCTGAGTTAAGCCGCGCGACCGGCGAGGCCACCTTCCGGGGGCAGGCGCGGCTGTGGCAGCAGGCCAACTCGGTCTCCGCGCCGGTGATCGTGCTGGACCGGGAGCGGCAGTCGCTGCTGGCCTCGACGCGGAATGCGGCTAATCCGGTGCAGGTGGTGCTGGTGGCGGCCGGCGGCCCGGAGTTGGGTCAGGCGAGTAGTGGCGCAATCGGCAAAGATGCAGGGAAATCCAGCCAGACGACGGTGATCCGGGTGCGCGGAGGCGATCTGCGGTACTCTAACCCGCAACGCACGGCGGTGATGCGCGGCGGGGTTCTGGGCACGGTGGTCGCCGACACGGGAACGGCAACCTCGGTCTCGCGGGAAGTGGACGTGACGCTGATGCCGGCGGGGCGGAACGGAGGCCGGGGAACGGGGCAATCTTCTCCAGGCCAGGTGCAGAGCATGACGGCGCGAGGTCACGTTGTGGTGACCAGCGCGGGCCGGCGGGCCAGCGGGGAACAGTTGGTCTACACCGGCGCGACGGACGAGTATGTTCTGACCGGGACCGCGGCTGTGCCGCCCAAAATGACTGACCCGGCGCGGGGAACGGTGAGCGGCGGGGCGTTGATCTTCCATGGCCGCGATGACAGCGTCCGCGTGGAAGGCGGGCGGGGCAAGACCACGACGGAGACCACTGCGCCGCGGTGAGATATTGACCGCAACGCGCTCAGGCGGGTCATAATGTCTCAGTACGCAGATTTTCCGTTTTTATCGTATTTTTTTGGATGACTTCTACCATGGCCCACACAATGGATACACTGATCGCCGAGGGAATCGGCAAGAGTTACAAGGGACGGCAGGTGGTTCGCGGCGTGGACCTGACGATCTCGCGCGGCGAGGTGGTGGGTTTGCTGGGGCCGAACGGGGCCGGCAAGACCACCAGCTTCTATATGATTGTGGGCCTGGTGGCTCCGGAGTCGGGACGGGTGCTGGTGGGCCAGACCGATATTACCCAGATGCCGATGTACCTGAGGGCGCGCAACTTCGGGATCAGCTATTTGCCCCAGGAGCCGTCAGTCTTCCGCAAGCTGACGGTGGAGGAGAACATTCTGGCGGTGCTGGAGGCGCAGCCGCTGGGCAGCCGGGAGCGGCGCACGCGGGCCGAGCGGCTGATTCAGCAGCTCAGTCTGGGCCACATCCGGACGACCAGGGGCTATGCCCTTTCCGGCGGCGAACGGCGGCGGGTGGAGATTGCCCGTTCGCTGTGCATCCAGCCCAACTTCATCCTGCTGGATGAACCGTTCAGCGGCATTGACCCGATCGCCGTGCTGGAGCTGCAAAAGATCATCTTTGATCTGAAGGCCGGCGGCATCGGGGTACTGATTACGGACCATAGCGTGCGCGAGACGTTGAGCGTGACGGATCGGGCCTATATTATCGCCGAAGGGAAGATTTTTCGATCCGGGACGCCCCACGAGCTGGGCAATGATATGGAGGTTCGGCGGGTTTACCTGGGGGAGGGATTCTCTCTGAGCTGATGCAGATGTTGGCGGAGCAAGCGGGGCAGGCAGGCAGGGTTCCGTCAATGCCCACACCAGCCGAAAGTTTGCCAGAATTCCAGACAGAGATTCCCGGATTGAGGGCCGCCCGATCCGGGACAGTTGCTTCGCCGCGCGGCATTTTATCCTTTAGTCTTTTTCGCACCCCCGTACACTGACGGTGGGTCCAAACGGGAATCGAGTTCCACTTATGGCGCTGCTGCAACCAAAACTGAGCCTCAAGATCGCGCAACGCCAGATCCTGACTCCGGGCCTGATGCAGATGGTGAGCGTGCTGGCGCTCAACAAGCTCGAGCTGAAGGAGATGATCGATGCCGAAATGGTGGAGAATCCCGTCCTGGAAGAGATTGACGAGACAGTTCCAATGCTGGATGCGGTTGCCGGCCGCGAGGAACGCCTGGAGCGCGGCCTGGAACGCGGGCTGGAACTGGGGGCCGAAGAGCGCATCACGGAAGAACCGGCGGCTCCACCCCAGGACTCTTTCAATGAGATCGATTTCGGATCGTACTTTCAGGATTACCTGGATCCCGGCTATCGCACGCAGCCGGAGTTCGAAGAGAACGAGAAGCCCTCATTCGAAAACTTTCTCTCCCAGCCTACGACTCTCACCGATCACCTGGCGTGGCAACTGGGGTCTCTGAAGCTGGAGCCCAGCCTGCGCGAGGCGGCGGAGTTTGTCATCGGCAATCTGGACGGAGACGGGTACCTGGCCGGCAGCGAAGAAGAGCTGGCGGAGGCCTTCCGCCCGGCGCGGGAGCAGTTGGTCAATCGATCGGTGCTGGAGTTGCTGCGCCGGGGCATTGAGCTGGTGCAGCAACTGGACCCGGCGGGGGTGGGCGCGCGCGACCTGCGCGAGTGCCTGCTGATTCAGATTGCGGCCCAGCAGAACGAGTTTGCCCAGTTGTATGTCCGTCCGACGGCTGATCCGGACGAGGATATTCACCGCGGCTTCCGGGCCGAGGCCGAAGCCCGCCTGGAAGAGCGGCGGCGCAGCATGGAAGTGGCGACTTTGATCGTGGACCGGCACCTGGCCCTGTTGCAGAAGCGGGATGTGAAGGATCTGGCGCGGGCGGCGCAGGTGACCCCGGCCGAGGCGGACGGCGGAGTGGGGTTCATTCGCACCCTCGATCCCCGGCCTGGGCGCCAGTACAACCGCGAGCAGACGCGGCTGATCGAGCCGGACGTGGTGTTTCTCAAGCGCGGCGACACCTGGGTGGTGTCCATGAACGAAGAGGACATGCCCAGCCTGCGGCTGAGCCTGCGCTACCGGCGGATGCTGGCCGCCGAGGGCACCGACAAAGAGGTAAAGGATTACGTCAAGGAGCGCTTCCGCTCGGCCATGCAACTGATGCGCAACATCGCCCAGCGGAAGAGCACCATTCTCCGCACCTGCGAAGTGATTGTGCGCCGCCAGCAGGACTTTCTCGAAGAGGGCATCGAGGCTCTGCGGCCGATGATGATCAAGGAAGTGGCCGAGGAGATCGGCGTTCATCCCTCCACGGTGAGCCGCGCCGTGGCCAACAAATACGCGCACACGCCGCAGGGAGTCATCGAGCTGCGCTTCTTCTTCTCCGAGGGATCGAATGGGCCGGAAGGCGCGGACACGCCGCTGCTGGTGCTGAAGCGCAAGGTGCGCAAGCTGATCGAAGAGGAGAATCCGCGCAAGCCGCTGACCGATGACCAGCTTGCCGCCCTGCTGCACGCCCAGGGCATCCAACTGACCCGCCGCACGGTGGCCAAATACCGTGAAGACATGAACATTCCCAGCACCCACCAGCGCCGGCGGCGCGAAGGGTGACGACGAGGGAACAGGGAACAGGGATCAGAGAACTCCTACGGCGCGCAACTGCTCCGCGGATGTCTTTCAGAAGATTCCTTTTCATCTGATCCCGGATCGTTTATCGGGGAGAACTGTTTCCTGTTCCCTGTTCCCTGTTTTTCCGCGATTGTCCATGCACCGTGCGGGCAAATGCTATAGAATCCGTATTCTCCGGCCGAGATTTTCGAGCCGCGAAGACTGAACAAGAAGCGGAGGCTGACCATGGAAGTGGAGTTCACCGCCCGGCAAGTGAAGATCTCCAAGGCGCTGCGTATGCAGGCTGAGGAGGGGATGGAACGGATTGCCCGGATTTTGGGCAAGAGCGCGCGCGCCAGCATCACTTTTGGCGCGCAGAAACGTTTGCAGATTGTCGAGCTGACCATCCAGGCCCGGTTGCAGACGATCGCGGCCGCGGGCAAGGCCGACACGCTGGAGTCGGCGCTGCGGGAGGCGCTGGAGCGGGCCGAAAGCCAGGCGCGCCGCCATCGCGACCGCCGCCTGGAGAGCAAGCGCCTGCCCAAGGAAGAAAAGGAGCCCGCGGCGCCGCCCGTGTCGCGGAGCAAAACCCGGGCCGCCCAGCCGGAGACCGCTCCGCCGGAGGCCAAACCGGCGCGCGCGCGCAAGAAGGCTGGCGCGGTGATTCCCGTGCACTCGTTCCCGGCGCGCAAGACGGTCGTCGAGCCGCACATTATCTCCAGCGCAGAGGCCATTGCCCTCCGGGCCATGACCATCGAAGAGGCGGTCAAGGAGACGGAGTTCCGCGACCGCGACCTGCTGGTTTTCCGCAATCCGTCGGGGGATCTGTTTGTGCTGCATCGCCGCCGCGATGGGCAGATGGAGCTGGTGGAGCTTCCGTAGCTTTTTACGCGCATTCGAGGCGTTGACGCCAACTCTCCGCGACCGTTCTTGTGACGGGCGCGGGAGTTGGAGGGATTCGTGCGTGCTGCGGTGTCTTGCTCGGCGCGGAGGTTTCCGGCAAAGGGCAAGTTTGCACAATCATTTCCTGAGGGGTTGAAGCCCGCGCTCATTTGGCAAGGTTTATGCACAGGCTGAAGCCCATACCCTGCAACCGACGCCGCTGCCCTTCAAAGTGATCCACTGCCAGGTTTGTGCACAGGTGAGCGGCATGGCTGGAATTTGGTAGCATGGTGTACTCGCTTGAGGACTGCTCATCAACAGCGGCGGGGAAGCGCAGCAGGGGTATGGGGACGTTCCCTGGAGGGTTGTGCGTTTGGATATTCCCGACAATCCGGGCACCGCGGACCCGCGGCTGATGGAGGATGTGCTGGCCAGCATTCCCGAAGCCGTGGCCGTGGTGCGCGCCAGCCGGGTGCTCTATGTCAATGAGGCCTTTACGCGAATCTTCGGCTACAGCGCCGAGGATGTGGCCGGCGGCATTCTGCGGGAGTTCATTGCGCCGGAGGATCGGCTGCACGAGATTGCGCTCCTGCACCAGACTGTGGACGAGTTCGGGGCCGCATCGCTGGAGACGGTGCGCAGGAACAAGGCCGGCGGTCTGGTGGATGTGTCTCTGGAGATAGGGCCACTGCGGGTGAACGGGGCGCCGTCCGGCTACGTGATCGTCTTTCGCGACGTCGGCGAGCGCAAGCGGATGGAAGCCAAGCTGCAACACGACGCGCTGCACGATAGGCTGACGGGGTTGCCCAATCGCGCGCTCTTCCTGGACCGTCTCAATCAGGCGTTTACGCAAAGGTCGCGCCGCCGCGGCCAGAATTGCGGCGTGCTGTTTCTGGACCTGGATCACTTCAAGGAGATCAACGACACGCTGGGCCATGCCGGGGGGGATGCGGTGCTGCGCGCTGTGGCCGACCGGCTGCGCGGCGCGGTTCGCCCCGAGGACACGGCGTCCCGCCTGGGTGGCGACGAGTTCGCCATCCTGGTGGAGAGCATTCTGACCATCGCCGACATTGAGCTTGTGGCCACTCGCGTTCTGCGCGAGATGGAGCGCGAGTTTGATGTGGATGGCCACACGATCCACGTCGGCGCGTCGCTGGGCGTGGCCGTGGCCGGGCCGGACCACACGGCGCCGGAGCTGCTGATCCGCGATGCCGACTTCGCCATGTATCGCGCCAAGCAGGAGGGCGGCGGGCGCTTCGAGATCTTCGACAAGAAGCTGGAAGAACAGGCGGCCAACCTGCAGGAGCGCGAACAGGAGCTGCGCCGGGCGCTGGAGCAGCGGCAGTTCGAGGTGTGGTATCAGCCGATCTTCCAACTGCGCTCCGGCAAGCTGGAAGGCTTTGAGTCGCTGCTGCGCTGGCGCCGCGCGGACGGCTCGGTGGGTAACTTCTGCGAATTGGTTTCGGTGGCCGAGGAGACTGGACTTTCCATCAGCCTGGGCCGCGAAACGATGGAGGCGGTCTGCAGGCAGTTGCGCCGCTGGAGCAAATCCCTGCCGCAAATGAAGCTGACGCTGAGCATCAATCTGACGCAGCGGCAGTTCTATCATCCCGACCTGATTGCGCAAGTAAAAAAGATGCTGGCGGCGAGCGGGGCCGATCCGGCGCGGCTGCTGTTCGAGGTAGGCGCAGCCGCGGTGAACGAGAATCCGGATGCGGCCTTTGCCATTTTGGAGCGGCTGCTGGAGTGCAATGTGCGCCTGGCGCTGGACGACTTCGGCGCGGGGATGACGCCGTTGAACCATCTGGTCCGACTGCCGATTGACGTGCTCAAGCTTTCTCCCTGTCTGACACAGTCCGCCAACCGGACCGGCCGTCAAGCGGCGGTTCTGGAGACGCTGCTGCAACTGGGCGGCAAGCTGGGCGTGCAGGTGGTGGCGCAGGGAATCGAGACGCGGGCAGAGTTGGACGCGCTGCTCCAGAAGGGTTGCGCGCTGGGCCAGGGCCCGCTGCTCTCAGCCGTGCTGGAGCCGGCGCAGGCCGAGCGGCTTGCCGAGCTGGGCTGCTGGGCGTTTGCGCCGGAAGCTTCAACCGGAATCTGAAGTTGCGGCTTTGCTGTGCGCACAGGTTGCATTTCAGTGTAGGATGTGCCCATGAAGCCTTCCAAGCCACCCTCGCCAGCAGCCACCGTGCGACGGGCTGCCGCCAAGCCTGCCAGGGGGCCGGCGAAGAGCCTGGCCAAGGGTCCGGCCAAGGGTCTGGCCAAGCCCAGCAAGCCGGGCAAGCCGGAAAAGGAGCTGGTGATCGTCACCGGCATCTCCGGCGCGGGCAAGGCCTCGGCGCTCAGGACCTTTGAGGATCTTGGCTTTCATGCCGTGGACAACCTGCCCCTGGAGCTGCTGCCCGATTTTGCCGCCCTGGTGGAAAAATCCTCCGACATTCAGAGCGCGGCGATTGTGGTCGATGTCCGCGAGGGCCAGACCCTGGACCGGCTGCCGGAGATTCTCAAGCAGGTGAAGAAGCTGCTGCGGACGCGGGTGGTTTACCTGGACGCGCAGGACGCGGTGCTGGTGCAGCGCTACTCCGAAACCCGGCGGCCGCATCCGCTGGGCAAGCAGGAGACGGTCTCGCGCTCCATCGTCGAGGAGCGGCAGTTGCTGGACCCCATCCGCAACGTGGCCGATACGCTGATCGACACCTCGACGTTCAATGTGCATGAGCTGCGCGCTCACATACAATCCCACTTTGGCCACGGCGAGCAGACCAAGCGCCTGCTCGTCTCCTGTCTCAGTTTCGGCTTCAAGAACGGCGTCCCGCTGGATGCGGATCTGGTCTTCGACGTGCGCTTTCTGCCCAATCCGCACTTTGTTCCGGAGTTTCGCAAGCTGACCGGGCTGGATCCAAAGGTGGCCGCTTATGTGCGCGGTTTTCCGCAGACGGTTGAATTCATTCGCCGTGTCACCAACCTTCTGCATTACCTGCTTCCGCATTACGTGGAGGAGGGCAAAAGCTACCTGACGGTAGCCTTTGGCTGCACCGGCGGCCAGCACCGCAGCGTGATGATGGTGGAGGAGATTGCCGCTGAACTGGAGCGAGACGGCTATCAGGTGAAGGCGCTGCACCGGGACGCGCAGCGGTGACCGACAACCTGATTCTGGTGACGCTGCTGGTGAAGCTGGGCGTGGCCGCCTCGGTGGCCAGCGTGCTGGCCAGGGTCAGCACCTTCCGTCGTCTGTTCTTCGCGGACCAGCGCCGCCCCCGTCAGACGCTGGCTTTGCTGGCGTTTTTTCTGGTGCCGCTGACGCTGGGCGTATGGGTACGCATCGCGGTGCCCAACTTTCTGGCCGCCGACATCTCCTTCGAGGCGGTCATCCTGCTGGGCCTGCTGCTGGGGCCGGGCTGGGCCATGCTGGGCGGCGCAGTGCTGTCGACGCCGGCCGTCTTTCACCACGAATTCCTGGCCCTGCCCTTTGATGTGGCCGTGGGCCTGGGAGCGGGCATGCTGAGCCGCATCGTCCGGACCGAAGAGATCTGGTCGTTCACGCCTTTCATTGACCTGAGCCTCTACCGCTGGGTGCGTCGCAATCTGCGCCAGCCGCGCATCGACCGCCAGTTTCTCATGCTGTTTCTGATTGTGGCGGCCGCGGCCTGCAGCTCCTGGGTGGCCCACGCCTTTCCCGGCCGGCTGTTTGCCCTGCTGGCCTCTCCATGGTGGCTGCAGGCGCTGGTGTGGCTCAGCGCGCCCATCGTGGTGGGCATTGCCATCAAGGTATGGAACACGCTGCGCCTGGAGCTGAAACTGGAAGAGCAGAAGCGGCTGCTGCTGGAGGCGCGGCTGGACGCTCTGCAACGCCAGATCAATCCCCACTTCCTGTTCAACACGCTCAACTCCATCGCCTCGCTGGCGCGCCTGAAGCCGGAACTGGCCCGGGAGATGACGGTGAAGCTGGCCAACATTCTGCGCGCCCTGCTGAAGGACCACGACAGCTACGTGCCGCTCAGCGAGGAACTCAAATTCACCGACGACTACCTGGACATTGAAGTGGTGCGCTTTGGCGCCGACAAGCTGCGCGTGGAGAAGCAGATCGATCCGCGCACCCTGGGGGTGCTGGTGCCCAGCATCCTTCTCCAGCCGCTGATTGAAAACAGCATCAAGCACGGACTGGAGCCGCGCCTGAAGGGCGGAACCGTGACTCTGCGCAGCAAGCTCGAAGGCGGCCGGGTGCGCATTGAGGTAGCCGACGACGGCGTGGGCATGGGCAACCGCCCGGCCTCGGCGCTGCGCCGCAGCGGCGCCGGCATCGGCATGAAAAACGTGCAGGAGCGGCTGGATGTGCTTTACGGCAGCCAGGCGCAGTTCAGCGTGGTCAGCAATCCGGGGCGCGGCACGCTGGTCGCGATCGAGATTCCGGCCAGCCTGGGGAATGATCGCGGATAAAGCCGGCGTTTCTGTTTTTGCAACGGGGACGCAATGCTACCGCAGCACCGCCGACAGCGCCAGCGTCATGCCCAGCCCGGCCAGCGACAGAAGCGTCTCCAGAACCGTCCAGGTGGAGAGGGTTTCCTTCAATTCCAATTTGAAGAAGGACTGGATCATCCAGAAGCCGGGGTCGTTGACGTGCGACATCATCAGCGAGCCGGTGCCGGTGGCCAGCACCAGCAGTTCGGCCGGCACGCCGAAGCGGCCGGCCATGGGAGCCAGAATTCCCGCGGCCACGGCCATGGCCACCGTGGCCGAGCCCATGGAAACGCGCACCACGGCGGCCAGCAGCCAGGCCAGCACCAGGGGCGGAATGTGCGCGCCCAGAGCCAGGCCGACCGTAGCCTGGGCAGCGCCGGAGTCGCGCAGAATGCCGCTCAAGCCTCCCGCCGCGGCCAGAATCACCAGCACCCCGGCGATGGGCTCGAATGCCTCTCCGGTCAGCCGGCGCAGCAGCTCGACGCCGTGATGATGGCCGGTCTGAATGTGGCCGCCAAGCGTGACCAGCGCCACCAGCACACCGATCAGCAGAGCCACCTCCGCGGTGCCGGTGAAGTGCAAAATGCGGTTGGTCAAGCTGCCTGGGGTGGTCAGCATTTCTGCCCAACTGCCCAGAAAGATCAGCGCCACAGGCAGCAGAACGGCGGCGGCGGCGCGCAGTGGACCAGCGGGCGCGGGAGGCAACTCAGGCGCGGGGGCGGCGTTGCCGGCCTCTTCCGCCGGGGTGGATTCGAGCGCGACGGTGAATAGCGTCGTGCCTTCCTCGGCTGCCGAGACTTCGCCTTTGGCCCTCCGCCGCTCCCAGCGGCGCATCAGAAACCAGCCCAGGCCCGGACCGGCCAGCGCGGCGGCGGGCAGTCCGACGACCAGCCCCCACAGTATGGTGCGGCCCATGTCGGCGTGGTATTCGGTCACCGCCAGCATGGCCGCGGGGTGCGGCGGCAGCGTGCCGTGGACGATGGAAAGCCCGGCCAGCACCGGCAGCGCCACCAGAATGGGAGGTCGGTGGCTGCGCCGGGCCGCATCGGCCACAATCGGCAGCAGCAGCACCAGCCCCACCTCAAAGAAGACCGGCAGTCCGACCAGGATTCCCAGCCCCAGCAGCGCCCAGGGCAAGTACCGCGGACGACAGCCCTCGACGAGCGCTTTGCCCAGGGAAGAAGCGCCGCCGGAGCTGGCCAGCAGGCGGCCCAGAATCGCGCCCAGCCCCAGCACAATGGCAATGTGGCCCATCAGATTGCCCACGCCGCCGGTAAACGACAGCGGAACCTGGGTGAGCGGCATGCCCGAGGCCACGCCCAGGGTGAGCGCGGCTGCGCACAGAGCCAGCGCCGGATGCAGCCGCACCCGCGCGATCAGCAACAAAAGAAGAAGAACAGTCCCGGCGGCGCAGGCCAGCAAGAAGTAGTTGTGCGCGGAAACGGCGGCAAGGCTCACCGGAAAATTATTCCACACTGAGCCATGGTGGGCCGCACAGAGTCACCCCGCGCACGAATAGAGAGCGTCTGGCCCCACCGGAGGTGGTTTCTCACGCCGATGCGGGTTGCGCGAGAAAGGCCTGGATGCGCGCGAACTCGTCCTCGCTCAGCCGGAAACTGAGCGCCGGGGCCAGGCCCTCGACCTGCTGGCCGCTGCGTCCGCCCACAATGGCCGCGGTGATCGCCGGGTGATGCAGCGTCCAGGCGACGGCCACCACGCCGGGATTCACGCCATGGCCGTGGCCGATCTCGCGCAGCAGCTCCACCAGGCGGAGGTTGCGGCTGAGGCGCGGCTCGGTGAACTCGATCCCGCGCTTGCGCCAGTCGTCGGCCGGGAAGGCCGCCACGCGCTCGGCGGTCATGGAGCCGGTCAAAAGGCCAGAGACCATCGGCGAATAGTTGATGACGCCGATATTGTTGGCCGCGGCGAAGGGCAGAAGCTCCTGCTCGACAGCCGGCCGCAGCATGGAATAGGGCGGCTGCAGGCTGGTGATGGGCGCAATCCGCTGTACGCGCTTCATCTGCTCCACGGAAAAGTTGGAGACGCCGATGCAACGAATCTTTCCCTGCTGGCGGAAGCGCTCCAGTTGTGCCCAGCCTTCTTCGATCTCGTCTTCGGGGTTGGGCCAGTGAATCTGGTAGAGGTCGATGGTTTCCACGCCCAGCCGCCGCAGCGAGCCCTCCAACTCCTCGGCCAGCGAGCCGGCCTTGAGTGAGCGGTAGATGGTGCGGTCCTCGCGCCAGCGCATGGAACACTTGGTGAAGATCAGCGGCCGCGCGCCGGCGTGGCTCCGCAGTGCCTGGCCGACGATCTGTTCTGAATGGCCAAGCCCGTATACCGCGGCGGTGTCGATCCAGTTGACGCCCAGATCAAGCGCGCGCTGAATTGCAGCCACCGAGGCGCTGTCTTCCTGCGGCCCCCAGCCGAACTCCCAGTTGCCGCCGCCAATGGCCCATGCGCCGAAGCCTATCGCGGTAAGTTGAAGGTCGGAATTGCCGAGTGTGCGGAGTGCAACAGATCCAGTCGTAGTCATCACATCTGCTTGGATGCGCGGCAAACGGATTGGCTGCAACTTTTACGCCTGCGCACTCAGCGCCGCCCGCGGCCGTGAACAAACCTGAGCATGCGCACCAGCAGCAGCAGGATGGCGAAGGCCACCGCGCAGGCCAGGATCAGGCGGCGGGAGCGCGGACGGGAGGGGCGCGACTTTGTTGAACGCGGCCTTGCTTTGCGAGTCATGCGGTGCGAGTCCTACGGCGCCAATGCCGGCGTGAAGATGCAGCGGAGGTTGAAAGTTGTGCGCGAACCCATCTTACCGCGCGCCGCGGCGGACAGGCGGATGATTCTTCCGGCGCGCACTCGGTTCTCTTGCAATCTTCTAATGACGGCGGAAAATCGGGTATTACTTTTGGAGTTAACGGTTCAGCTCGATCCCGACGATAGGATGCCCATGAATGTGATATGCCCGGCGCTTTTAGATGAGCGCCTGAATGTTATCGCAAGAGGGCATGCAGCGGAAGAGGCTCCACATGAAGGGCAAACTGCTGATTGTCGAAGATGAACCCATTGTGGCTCTGGACTTGAAACAGGAGATTGAGCAGTTGGGATGCGAAGTGGTGGGCGTGGCGGAGAGCGCCGATGAAGCCATGGTGGCAGCCGGGGTCTGCCGGCCGGACCTGGCGCTGATGGACGTGCGGCTGGTGGGCGGGGTGGACGGGGTACAGACGGCCGGGCTGCTGCGCAGCGCCTATCATATTCCTGTGGTTTTTCTGACCTCATACAGCGACGAAACCACGATTACGCGGGCGGCGCGGGAGATGCCGTATGGGTATCTGACCAAGCCTTTCCAAAGCGGAGAGCTGAAGGCCACGCTGCAGGTGGCGCTGCACAAGGCCAAGGTGGACGCGCGGGAAGGCGCGGCGCACCGGGAGATGGCGGCCACCGTGGGGGGAATGCACGAAGGCGTTCTGATGGTCAGCGGCGAGGGGCGCATCCAGTTCATGAACGCGGCGGCCGAGGGTCTGTCCGGATGGTCGCTGGCCAAGGCCAAAGGGCGGCTGCTGCGGGATGTTTTGAACCTCAGCGATGGACGGCGAGAGGCTGCCGGCCTGTTGGACAACCTTAACAAGCTGAATAACCGGCAAGAGGGAACTGCGCTGGAGGAGTTCGGCTGGACGCTGAAGCATCTGCACGGCGGCACGGCATGGGTGGATCTTTGCCTGACCCCGATGGCCACGGTTGCCGGCCAGCGCCGGGGTATTGTGGTCACCATCCGCGATGCCTCTGAACGCATGCGTTCCCAGGCCATCGACGAGACGATGGAGGGCGGCAGCAGCTTTGACCATGCGCCCATGGCCATGGTGCAGTTGGATGATCAGGGCTGCATCATGCGGGTGAACGAGGCGCTGTTGCAGGAGGCGGGGCTGAAAGCCGAGATCCTGGTGGGCCGCTCGCTGACCGGGTTGAGCATGGACCCCGACCCGCGCATCTCCAAAGACCTGATGCAGATGCTGCTGCGCGAGGGGACCTTCATGGCCTCCGCGCGGCCCCCCGCGATGAACTGAGGCTTGTTTCTGCCCTCCCGGCGACGGCTGCCCGCCGCCGGGATCTTTGCGCCGCGCAGCTTCCGGCAATCGCCAGGATATCCTGCCGTTGCCTGCGCTGATCGACGGAGTATCCCGCTTTGGGACGCTCCTCCTTCGGTGTTCTGCGTTGGGACGCTTCTTTGGAAATTTCCAATTTTCCAGAGATCTTCACCTTATCGAAGACGATACCGTATTTGCAGCATGGTTCGCGTCCGCGGAGTGGCGGGACGGCTGGAAGCCAGGGGTTTGTTCGATCCTCTGAAATCTGAACCCTGGAGGCAGTGGTGTCTTTCATTCACCGTCCTCAACCCGTAACTTCCGCAACCGGTGGATGGATAGCGCCTGAACTGCAGTCTGCGGATGAGATGTCCGCGCTGTTGCGCGTTCTCTTCGAGGGGCATCCGGACATGGTGGTGTTGGCCGACGCCGAGGGGCGCATCGTAGGCGCCAACGCGGGCGTCATGGCGGGCTTCGGGTATTCGCGCGATCAACTGGAAGATCAACCGGTCGAGATACTTCTTCCCGAAGCGGTGCGCGCGCGCCACGTTGAGCATACGCGGCATTTCATGGAGTGTCCGTCGATGCGGCCGATGGGTTCAGGTCTGAACCTGAAGGGGCGCGATGCCGGTGGCAACGAATTTCGCCTGGACGTGATGCTGCAACCGTTGAACTGTGGAAGCCGGCAGTATGTGCTGGCCATCTTCCGGCGCTTGGATACGGACCAGGACCGCGCGCAGACGCTGATGCATGCGCTGGTGCAGAGTATCACCGACTACGCCATTTTCATGCTGGACCCGGCGGGACGGGTTGTCACCTGGAACGAGGGGGCGGCACGGCTGAAGGGCTACCCGGCTCACGAGGCGCTGGGGCGGGATTACTCCATCTTCTTTTTGCCGGAAGATGTGGAGGCCGGTATTCCCCAGCAGGAGTTGGCCGCGACAGCGCGGGAGGGCCGCTACGAGGCCGAAGCCTGGCGCCTGCGCAAGGATGGAACAAAGTTCTGGGCGCTTTTTACCTTGACCGCTATCCGCGGGGAGAGCGGGGAGTTGCAAGGGATTGCCATGGTGACGCGGGACATGACAGCGCACCGGGCCGCCGACGAGGCGCGGTGCAAGCAAAGCGCCGAACTGGAGCGTTTCCGCATCATCGTGGAAAATGTCGGCGAGTACGGGATCTACACGATGGACGCGGAGGGGCGAATCAGCAGTTGGAGCGCCACGTCGGAGCGGGCCACCGGGTATTCGGCGGCAGAGGCGCTGGGCCGGGAGTATTCCATGCTGGCCACGGAAGAAGACCGGCTTGCGGGTCTTCCGCAAAAGGAGTTGGAGGAAGCGGCGCGCAGCGGGCGCTCGGCGATAGACTCCTGGAAAGTTCGCCGGGACGGTTCGTTGTTCTGGGCCGTCGGCGCGCTCACGGCCATTCGGGACGAGTCCGGAAATCTGATTGGGTACGTGCGCGTGGGGCGGGATATGACCGGGCAGAAGATGCTGGAGGATACGCTGGCTGGTCTGACGTCCGAACTGGAGCGGCGGGTGGTGGAGCGGACCCGCGAACTGGAAGCCTCCATGGGGGAGTTACAGCGCAAGAACCAGGAGGTGGAAGCGTTTGTCTATATCGTCAGCCACGATCTGCGCGCGCCGCTGGTGAATGTGCAGGGGTTTGTGCGTGAGCTGGAGGAGAGCTGCAAGAAGCTGCGGACGGTGCTCGAAGTCTGTCCGGAGCGGGAGAAGTGCTGGTCGAGGGTGTTGCCGATTCTGAACGAAGAGATCGCCGGGGCGCTGCATTTCATCTCCGCCTCCACGGCCAAGTTCGAGCGGCTGATCGTCTCGCTGCTGAGCCTCTCGCGGCAGGGGCGTCAGGTGTATCAAATGGCGCGGGTGAACGTCTGGGAGTTGGCGACCAATACGATTGCAGCTTTCCGGCAGCAGATCATCGAGGCCGGGGCCGAGGTGATGGTGGGCAGTCTGCCGGCCGCGACTGCCGATGCAACCGCTCTGGGCCAGGTCTTTTCCAATCTGATCGGCAACTGCCTCAAGTACCGGAGTCCGGACCGTCCGCTGCGGGTGGAGGTGGGCGGGCAGTTGGAAGG
>VFSW01008351.1_pt1 | contig 14887 bp, 16 predicted proteins | sample 5358111 | NCBI WGS metagenome assembly VFSW01 (sample SAMN11554181, study PRJNA540505) | mine drainage metagenome | isolation source: sediment from site ElyBrook_90M | place: USA: Ely Copper Mine, Vershire, VT | collected 2017 | reverse complement strand
GCCGGAGAAGGACACGCCGCGCAAGCAGTCCGCGGCGGAAATGCCCGCCCTGGCGCCAATACAACCCCACAACCGACATCGTCCCAAAACGGCCGTGGGCCAATTAGTGCGTGAGGAGCTTGCGGAGATGGTTCGCGATGACCCCGAAAGCGCAGCCAAGATTCTGCGGCGCTGGATCGGTAGTGCTGGCTAGCGTCTAACACTCCGCTACCCTACTTCCCACGGTATTTGATGCTCACAACGCCCGACAACCTTCGGAAAGTAGCGATTCTGGTCGCCACACTCGACGCGCCAACCGCCGACGCGGTTCTTGATTCCGTGACCGAAGAGCAAGCGGCGCAAGTACGCAGGTTGATTGTGGGGCTGGGCTAACTCGATGCCGCCGAACAAGAAGCAGTTATTGACGAGTTCTTGCGGGCCGCTCCGCGGCACTCGTTTGTGCTGGCTGACGAAAAGTCGTTCGACCCGCGGCGTTGCGATGGGCCGTGCGAAGGCGTGGAATTCATCTCCTCGTTCACGGTAGCCGACGACGTCCAAAAACAGCCCTTCGGTTTTCTGGCCCAGGCACGCGGCGATAAGCTCTCGACGCTATTGGCCGGCGAGCGCCCCCAGACGATCGCCCTGGTGGTTTCACACATACCGCCCGATCGCGCCGCCGACGTACTCGGCGCGCTCGAAGGTGCATTGCAAGTCGACGTGCTACGGCGCCTGGTCGACTTGGATGAGGCCGATCCGAACGTGCTGCGGGAAGTCGAGCGTGGATTGGAATCGCGGATCTTGGAGCAGAGCCGCCACGAACTTCGTTGCTCGGCGGGGCTGAACGCCGTGGCCGGCATCGTGGAAGCGGCGCCGCCGGGGCTGAAAAAAGAATTACAGGCGAACTTGGCGCGCCACGACCGGCGCCTGGCCGGACGTCTGCGACCGCGGACCTGCGAATTCGCCGACCTCCAGCGGATGGATCACGACACATTGGCAACACTCCTTTCGGAAGTTGATCCCGATTTGACACTGCTGGCGCTGGCCGCCGCGCCGCTGGAGCTGGTCGACCGCGTGCTTGCGCAATTTTCGCCCCAGGTCGCCAAGGAAGTGCGCCGAACGATTGAAAGCTTGGGACCGACGCGTTTGGCCGACATCGATGAGGCCCAGCGGCGGATCACCGAACGAGCGCGGCAACTTTCGTTGGACGGACGTATTCAGCTGCCGAGGCGGAAGGATGAAGGCGGAAGGCGGAAGGCGGAAGGATGAAAGCGCGGAGCGCGGAGCGCGGAACCTTCATCCTTCATCCTTCATCCCTCATCCCTCATCCCTCATCCTTCATCCTTCATCCTTCATCCTTTCTTCCCATGCCCACCGTGATCAAAGCCACCGATCGGCAGTTCGGTAAGCAGGGCGTCGCTTTCGACCTCGACGACCTGGAACGGCAAACTGAAGCGTTCCGGTCGAAGATACGCGACCAGGCCCGCCAGATGCTGCTGGCGGCGATGCACGACGCCCAGGGCATTCGTCGGGCCGCCGAACGGGAAGGTATTCGAGCGGCGGAACAAGTGCTCGACCGCCTGGTCGAGGAGCGAGTCGGTCAAAAGCTTGAGACGGCATTACCCGCCCTGCGCGCCGCGATCACCGAGGTACACCATTCGAAACAGACCTGGTTGGCGAACTGGGAGCGGCAGGTCGTCGATTTGGCCGTCGCCATCGCGGGGCGCGTTTGCCGCATCGAATTGCGAACGAAGCCGGAGATCACGATCGGCCTGGTACGTGAGGCGTTGGAACTGGCCGCCGGCGCAGGAGGGGTACGGGTACTCTTGAATCCAGACGACCATGCCGCGTTGGGTAACCAGGTGCGAATTCTCGTTGACGAACTGGCGCGATTGGCCCCGGCCGAGGTCGTCGCTGATAGGTCGGTCAGCCGTGGCGGCTGCCGGGTGGAAACCCCGAAGGGCGCGATCGATCAGCAAATCGAAACGCAACTCGCCCGGATCGCGGAGGAGTTGACATGAACACGTGGTCGTAGCGGAATTCGTGAGAATTCCGAAGTGTGGCGTCTCAAACGGAACTCTTACGAGTTCCGCTACCCGATCCTGAAGGTCGAGGAATGCTGAGATACACGGAACAACTGGCGGCGATCCTGCCCTCCGCGCTCGAAGGGAGCATCGTGCGCGTCGTTGGCACCACGGCGGCCGTCGCCGCCTTTCCGGCGCCTTTGGGAGCACAGGTCGAAATCGACGTACCACATGGCGGACCGATCGAGGCCGAAGTGATCGGTTTCAGTGACGCCACGACTCTCGTTTATCCGTTTGCTTCGCTCGAAGGGGTACGTCGCGGCAACCGTGTTCGTCTGCGGCGCACGCGGAACCGCTTGGACGTGGGCCGCGAGGTGCTCTCTCGCGTGATCGACGCCCGTGGCCGGGCGATCGATGGGCGGCCGCAGCCCGTGTCGACCGAACGGATCGCTCTGGACGGCGCGCCGCCCAGGCCGGTTGAAAGGCCGAGGATCGACTCGCCCTTTACGACCGGAATCCGCGCGATCGACGGACTCTTGACATGCGGCACGGGACAGCGGATGGGTATATTCGCCGGATCGGGCGTGGGCAAGAGCGTGACGCTGGGAATCATGTCGCGCCAATCCTCGGCCGACGTCAACGTGATCGCCCTGATCGGCGAACGCGGGCGCGAGGTCAACGAGTTCATCGAGCGCGATCTGGGCCCGGAGGGACTGGCGAAGAGCGTGGTGGTCGTGGCCACGAGCGACGAGCCGGCGTTGCTTCGGGTGCGAGCGGCCTTCGTCGCCACCGCGATCGCGGAGTTTTTCCGCGACCAGGGGCAGAACGTTCTGTTGGTGATGGATTCGCTCACGCGCTTCGCGCTGGCCCAACGCGAGATCGGCCTGGCCGCGGGCGAGCCTCCAACGACGCGCGGCTATCCGCCTTCGGTCTTCGCCCTTTTGCCGAAGCTCGTCGAGCGCGCCGGCCGCGTACCGCGCGGCGGCATTACCGCTTTCTACTCGGTATTGGTGGAGGCCGACGACCCCAACGAGCCGATCGCCGACGCGGTGCGCGGCATTCTCGATGGCCACACCTGGCTTTCGCGAAAGCTGGCGACCAAGGGCCATTTTCCGCCGATCGACGTGCTGGAAAGCACCAGTCGACTGATGAGCGAGGTAACGTCCCTGGAGCACCGCGAGGCGGCGGCCGCGATTCTCGAGTTGCTCGCGGCCCATCGCGAATACGAGGACCTGATCTCGATCGGCGCGTACCGCCGCGGCGCGAACCGCGTGGTCGACTTGTCGATCGAAATGCTCGGTCCCATCCATGATTTCTTGCGGCAGCGAGTCGACCAGCACAGTTCGGTCGAAAGTGCCCGCGAAGCGCTGTTACAACTTCGAGCGCGCTGTGACCAAGGGACCAATTGAAAACAACCCCGGAGAACGCGACGTGAAAGTCCTTCAATTCCGTTTGGCGACGTTGCTGCGGCTCCGCGAAGCGGTGCGCGATGAACGACGGCGGCAGTTGGCCGAGACCTTGCGCGCGGCGGACGCGATCGTAGCGCGACGCGATGCAATCGACGGTGAGCTGGAAAGACTGAAACAGCGTCCAGCGACCTCCGCCGCCACGGTCAACGTCGATCGCTTGCTCGACGCCGACCGCTACGAAGCGCTGCTGCGCCTCGAGCGTGGACAGGTCGACGAACAGAGGAAGGCGATCGACCTCGAAATCGAGAAACGGCGCGAAGCCTTACTCGCCGCCGACCGCGATGTGCGCGCATTGGAGCAGCTATACGAAACGCACGAGAGGCGGCACCTGGCCGAGGCGGAGCGCCGGCGGATGAAGGAATTCGACGAAACCGCGCAGCGGCGGCACGTTGCTCCGGCATTTCTCGGCGGAGTTCCCACGTCGCCATTGGCGACCTGCCATACTCGGATCGGCCCGCAATGAGACATTCCGCTCACGTTTGCCACAAGCTTTAGCGGGTGGATCGCAGTCCACCTGCCCGTGGCGGAACTCGTAAGAGTTCCGATTGACGGTCGCAATTCTCACGAATTCCGCTACGTCATTCGCCCTTCATACCGCGATCCGCACCCCGGCGGCGTGTTCATAGACCTTGGCGACGGATGCGAAATCGTCTCCCCCATGTCCTTGGTTCATGGCGGTCGTGTATTGCTGAAACGCGGCGGCCGAGACGGGCAACGGCACGCGCAACTCGCGGGCCATTTCGAGGGCCAACGCCATATCCTTACGCATCAACTCCGTGGTGAAACCAGGCTGGTATTGGTCAGCCAATATGAACTTGCGGGCACGTGCGTCGAACAACGTCGAACCGCCGCTGGAGACCGAGACCACGTCGGCCATCATCGCCAGATCGGCGCCGGCGGCCTTTGCAAGCACGAACCCTTCACCAATCAGGGCCATAATGCCTCCGCCGATCATTTGGTTCACCAGTTTGATCGTCTGGCCGGCCCCCCGCGGCCCGAGGTTAAACACATTTTTCCCCAGCGCCGCCAAGACGTCGCGGCAACGCTCGAAATCGGCCGTCTCGCCGCCCGCCATGATCGCCAAAGTCGCCGCCTGGGCGCCGGCCGGTCCGCCCGACACGGGGGCGTCGAGCACCGCGAATCCCGCCCCCCTCATTTGCGCGCCAACGTGCCGGATCGTATCAGGCGCGATCGTGCTCATGTCGATGAAGGTCTTGCCTGGGGCGGCCCCTTCGATCACGCCGCCGGCGCCAAGGGCAACCTCAGTAACCTGCGCGTCGGCCGTGACAATGCTGATGATGAATTCGGCGTCGCGCGCCGCTTCGGCCGGGCTTGCGGCCTGGCGCGCGCCGGCCTCGATGAACTCGGCGGCGACCTCAGGCCGCCGCGCGTAGAACACCAGCCGATGACCGGCCCGCAACAGATTGCGGGCCATCGGCCGCCCCATGGTTCCCAATCCGATGAATCCGATGGTTGACATCTATTCTCTCCCACAAGGTGAGTACCGGGCAAAGGTCACGTTCTGCGTGGCGGAGCCACGGCTGACTTGTACTTCACGCGGCCGACAAGTATTCGATTTCCTACCGGAGTGTGCTAAACTAAAGGTTCAGTCAGGAGATTTCGAACCATGTCGATTACCACGCGATCACTGCCGGGCACAGCCATCGACCCACTTTACCCCGATTGCGACGGCAAACCTATGGGCGAAAGCGGATTTCACGTCGCGGCCATCATTCACCTGCACACCGTCCTGACGAGCGTTCTCGCCAGGGGAGAATGACACCCATCCGCTTCTCTCGGGGGCGGGCTGGACGGTTTGGGATCCAGCACTTGCCCTTCTGCCGCCCACACGTCAAGCTATTGGACATGACTTGGCCCTTCGCTGCTCGATTCTTGAGAGGAGACCCTTATGTATCACCGCTTTAGCTGGTTGATCGTGTGCTCGGTGGGGTTGGTCTTCGGTCCCTCATGCAGTAAGCAGGGCGTTCCGGCACGTGCGCCGGCGCCTGCTCCCGTAACGGAGCAGAGTCCACCAGCAAACGCGCCGGAGCAAGCAGAGGAAGTCTCGCCGCTGGTCGGCAAGACGGCGCCTGACATTGAACAGAAACTTCTCGACGGCAACGAGTTCAGCCTCAAGAGCTTGCGCGGCGAGCAAGTGGTGATGCTCGATTTCTGGGCCACCTGGTGCGGGCCTTGCGTGCAAGAAATGCCGATCTTGGCCAAGGTCGCCGAATAATACCGCGAAAGAGGAGTAGCACTCTTCTGCGTGAACCAACTAGAACCGGCAGACGAGATCCGTACGTTTCTCGACCAGAAGAAACTGGAGGTAACGGTTTGCCTGGACAGCGATGGGTCGGTGGGGCAAGCCTACGGCGCCAACGCCATTCCGATGCTCGTGCTGATCGACAAGGCGGGAGTCGTACAACGCGTCCACGTTGGCTTCAGCCCCAATATTGAGGCGACGTTGAAAACTGAACTGGATGCTCTCTTGGCCGGAACGGACCTTGCTTCCGAAGCCAAGCAAGGCGCTAAAGAATAAAGCCTCCTCTGGAATATTCGTGGGTCATTCTTGGCAATAAACCGGCTCGGAGGCCCCGGTCCTCCGTGTCCTTCGTGAACCGGCCAGTGGCGACGGCGATGTTCCGCTTTCTCTTCGGGTAAGCGCTTAACAACACCTTGTCCTCCGCCGTGGCCGCCCTGACCACGCCCTCCTTGCGAAAACCCAGGTCCAAATCCCCAGGCCGATAGCGACCAGGGCCACGGCAAGAAAAAGCTGCCGCGAGCTGAAGCGGAAGTGGCGGGTTGGTTGATCGTTGGGCATGGCGGGTGTTTCCACGGGTCAGAAATTGGCCGAATCATCGCACCTCCACCGTGACAACCAGATAATTCGCTGGATTGGCCTTGGCGAATTCCTCGACGGTCATCGAGGCATCGACGACAATTTGCCGGTCCCCCTCGACGTACACGATACGCGGCCGGCCTGGCGTGATTGTTCCGGGCAGGGTCTGCTTGGCGACGACGTTGATCGTGCATTTCACGTTCGTGGACAGCGGCCGCCTTTCATCGCTCTCGCCGCTCTCCGTCCAGGACATTATTAGATCAGTCGAGTTGTTCGTCTCGTCAACGAGCGACAACCAGAGCCTCACGTCTTTCCGAAACGGACCCTTGGTATTACAGCTATCTTTTCGGCTGAACTGTACCGCAGGAGGCTGCGATTGCGAAACTCTGCCAGCCTGCACCATGTGTACCGAGATCGAAAGCAACGTGTCCCTCGTAAAACTCCCAGTCACAACGGCGGCGTTCCTTCGAGAGGAAACAAAGTCCTCGTCCGCGAATTGGTCCTCGGTCGTTGCCGCCTGGACTAAGGCCACCTTGCGAATCAGCAAGTGCCATGTCCCTAACCCGACGCCGACCAGGGTGACAACCAGCAAGAGTTGCCGCAAGCTAAAGCGGAGGCGAATCGGTTGGTCGTTCAAACGAACCGTCAGGTAGCCGCACGAGCGGCCAATGAGGATGGTGGTGAGGATGATGAGCGATTCAAGCACGGTACTAAACGACCAAAACAGCCCTAAATTGAAGACATCCTGCCACCGCAGTTCGCCGATATGAGTCACGACATACCAAAATGCAAGCGGATTTGCATATTGTTCGAGTGCCACAACCATCACAATGGACGCTAGGCTGATGAAGACGGCCTTTCTTCCTGGTCGCAAAACGGCCCAAATCATTGTCACGGTAATACCGGTCACATGAGCACTGACAATGGCGATGTAACCTAACGGAAAATGAGGGACTCGCCACTATCGGCTGACGACGGAAAGAGCGATAACGGCCGTGGCAAGAATCAACACATCCTGGAGTGAGACTTTCCATCGTGTTGACTTGGCTGGTGTGGAACTCGCCGAATCCACTTGCAAGACTCGATTGGCCCGAAGACCAAAGAGAACGCCAAAGACCGCCAGCGGTGGAATCAATCCCCGCCATCCACTATTCACCAACGTGATCGCACTGATCCTATCGAGGAACGACAGAAGTACGGCCCCGGCCGTCGAAGCTGTCAGTCGCCAAGCCAAACGACTTGTGCCCAGCGCCGCCCAGCAACCGAGCAGTCCCAATTGGGCTAAATTGATGGCGTGCAGGACGGCATCGACAATGCGGGACTTTGGTGGCGGGGGGGCATCCAGGTCTACATAAACCCACCTGGCGAACACGACCCCGCCGACGACGTGGGCCACGACGAGGCCACCAAGCACGATTCGTCGTTTGCTGCTTTCCATCTGGCTCGACCTCCCGCCCGTGATTGTCGGCCACGTGAGCCCCTTGGGCAAGTCGGACGTAGGTCGCCCTCTTGCCGTCGCCAAGGAAGCCGGGGACAATCTGGGGAAGTCAGCTGACCACTCCCACCAAAATGCACCTTCGCTTCGCCAGCTACGCCGAACAGGCCAAGCGGTGGCCGCAATCGGGCCGCCGTATCCTGGCCCAATTCGATGACGAAACGATCATCGTCTACCAGGCGTATCGGCCTTCGATTGGCAGGTTTGCCGTCGAGCAGGGCCGGTTTGGCGGCGACTTCAAGTACACCCGAATGAGTTGGATTAAGCCCAACTTCCTCTGGATGATGTACCGCAGCGACTGGGGAGCCGCCAAAGGCCAGGAAGTCGTTTTAGCCCTGCGGCTTCGACGTGCGTTTTTCGAGTCACTCCTGGAGAAGGCCATTGCATCGAGCTTCGATTCGGCCCGTTTCAAGGCCCACGACGAATGGCAAGCCGCCCTTCAGCAGTCGAATGGTCGGCTTCAATGGGACCCCGATCACCTGCCCAACGGCGAACCTTGTGCCCGGCGGGCGATCCAACTCGGTCTTCGTGGCGCCGCGCTCGAAGCATTCGGCAAACACGAGATCATCGAGGTCATCGACATGAGCGAATTCGTCGCCGGGCAACGAGAGAAGCGGCACGCATGGCGGAGCGGTGAACTTGTCACGCCAAGCGAGGACGTGTTCCAGCCAGTGTCAAGGACGGCCGCCGAGGTCGTCGGGCTGGGTTAGACGACCGATGTCATAACGCTGATAAGGAAGATCGGGCGACCGACCTCGAACCGGTCGAGGCCCACATGACCAACGACAATCAAAATGTCGGCTTCGACCTGGCAGTTGAAGTAGTGCGCCGTGCCGCCACCGACCTTGATGAAGTCACCGGCATCCAAGATGATGGTCTGATTGCCGACCGTGAACGTGACCTGGCCGTTCAGGATGAAAAAACCTTCGTCGAAATCACTCAGCAAGATTGCCAAGGTGGAGCATCGATCCTTCACCGCTATGGATGAGCCGATTCGAATTGCCGGTGGCGACACGCCGATCGGCGGTCCCGTCTGGCCGATCTTGGAATCGCTACTTCGGTCGGTGCAAGAACGAGCCCGGCTGCTTTACGGTGATTTGCGGCTTCACCACGACGCAAGAATTGCCATAAACAGCCCAGAGGCTTGGTACGACCACGAACTCCTGATGGCCGGATCGAACCATTCGCCACATAGCCAGTGCTGATCCCGGTGCCAATCGACTGGCGACGGCCCAACCGCCCGTGCTTCGTCTCGATTCCCATGCCCCAAATCGGGTATACTGCCGGGCATGGCCGGCAATCCGAAACCCCGCCGCCGCTTGCTCCAGTTCAGGCTCAAGACCCTGCTCCTGATCGTTGCCGTGCTTTGCGTGCCGCTGGCCTGGGTCGGCGTGCGGCTGAACCAGAAGCGGCACGAGCGGGCGGTCATTGCGGAAATCGAACGCCTGGGCGGAAGAACCTACTACGACTGGCAAAGGGGAAAGCGTTGGGGAAGGCCACTGCTTGCAGTGAAACCGTATTCTGCGCCAACAGGTCCATACTGGTGCCGTCGGCTCTTGGGTAACGACTTCTTCAGCGATGTGGATTACGTCTATTTTCCACCTCCCTGGCACTCCAAGCTAAACGACGACGAGCTGCGACTCATTGCAACGTTTTCAAAGCTCGCAGAGTTGGACCTCTCCAGGAGGGCGGCAATCGATGACCACGGCTTGGCCTACCTGAACAGATTGACCAGCTTGCGTATTCTTGACTTGTCGGAGACCAACATTACTGATGAGGGGCTAGTAGGCACCGTCGCCAACATGACTGACCTCGAAGAATTGCACCTCGATTGGACCAACGTCGGCGATGCTGGCCTGGCGAAGCTCTCGAACTTGACCAAACTTCGTCAGTTGTTCTTCCAGCACACCAACCTGACGGATGCCTGTTTAGGTGATCTCCAAAAGTTCACAAGGCTCGAACGATTGTACCTCGACCGCACGCAAGTCACCGACGAAGGTGTTGCCCGGTTCCAGCAGGCCCTGCCCGATTGCAGGGTCCACCGATGACTACCGCTCCGAAACCCCGCCGCCGTTGGCTCCAGTTCCGGCTCAAGACGATCTTCGTCGTGGTCGCCGTCGTTGCCGTGCCATGCGGGTTGTTCAAATGGAAATGGGATCGAAAGCAAGCTGAGCGGAGGGCGGTGGCGGCGATTCGGGAACTGGATGGCTGGGCCATTTACGATTGGGAGGACGATGGTCAAGACACGCCGCCCGGCCCAGCTTGGCTTCGAGCGATCCTTGGCGACGATTTCTTTGCCGAAGTCGAGCACGTGGAGACGAACTTGTACCCGAACTTTGACATCGTTCACTTGCACGTCCTGAAGCGATTGCACACGCTTTGGATCTGGGGTTATGACTCAAAGCACTTTACGGACGCCGAGTTTGCGTTTCTCACGGAAATGAACGACCTTGAAGAACTGATGCTCAACGATGTTCAATTCACCGACGCCGGTGTTTCGACCATCAAGGCTCTGCACCGACTCACCAAGTTGCATCTGGATGGCACGGAAATCACCGATTCCGGTCTGGAGCAATTATGCCAGGTGGCCGCCTTGGAGGAGTTGGGGCTTGCAGGCTCCCGCATCACTGACGGCGGGCTGGCGCATTTGCGAGCATTGCCAGCCCTTCGTGAACTCGATCTTCACGATACCTCAATCACTTATGCTGGGCTGAAGTATCTCAAGCAGTTGAAGGGGCTGACTTATCTTGGCGTGCATTATACGCAAGTCAGCCCTGAAGGAATGGTCGAACTACAAAATGCGTTACCCAATTGCACAGTTGGTTTGGCCCCCCCTGAAGTTCTTCCGCCCGAGAGCGGCGACGTGGACATTGAGGAGCCGAATGGTGATCCTCGGCGCGCACCTCCTTGACCTCGATCAGGTCATCGTCCTTTTCCTCGGCGAGGAGCCAAGTGCCTGTTCCCAGCGCGGCAATCGGCCGCAATCAAATCGCGAAACCTGTCAAGGTCAACCACAAAAAAAACAGGAAAGTGACCCACGGATAGCGTGGCAATACCACGGATGAAAAACGAATCGGGAACGTCAAAAACCATCCGTGGTATTGCCACGCCATCCGTGGGTATTTTTTGCTCACCGTGTGCGCCGTTTACCTCCCGGCATATAAATCTTCGCGGGCAACAAAGAAATAGAACGTTAGTAATACGAATTGACCAAGCCGAAGCGACGGCCGTGAATACAATGGCCGGATGCGAACGGGCTCGGGGAAGGAAGTCTGGCTATTCGGCGGAGAGGCTCTGGGCGGCGATGCTCCGCGGCATGGCAGCGGTCTGTAGGTCAGGAGCACGCCGAGCCGGCCGCGGGCGGCCTGGGCCAGGCTGGGCCCTACAGATCGGCGCGGCCAAGCCCAGGCCAGTGCCGACGCCAAAGCAACACCCACCAGGATTTCCGCACGCCACCCCAAATCAAAGGTGCCAATTGGCACCTTTGAAGTTGCCTTACTGGTAACGACTTGCGCACGGCATGCCCCTCTACAGAAGGGTAGCCCGGCGTGTTTCAACTCCGTCGGTCATTGGATCGCGATGGCGCGCCCGTCGCAACGTCGGTCACTTAACCCACCGCTTTGGTCTGTAATTGGCCGCAACGCTAAAGAATTCGCCGACGCAAGGATCCTCGACGATGCCGGCATTTACGGAGAACGGACTCAGATTTGCGACTTCGCGAAATACTCGTCGGAGGAGAGCAACTGCGAGATGACCAACTCATCGGTGGCGCCGTTGGCCAATTCGTTGGCGAAGGCGGTCAGCCCCGCCGGGTCGGCCGGGCGATCCAGGAATTGCCTGAACAGCGCGTCGACCCGCACGCGGCGGTATTCGTCGCTTCCGAAAATCGCGGCGGCGATCTGCGTCACCGTCAGCCCGTCGGAGTGTTGCTGTTCGAAGAAACTCTTGCCGCCAGGGTCGACCGGCCGCCCCAACGCGTCTTCGTAGAGCGCGCCCAGAAACCCGTCGATCGTGCCCCCGTGCAGGCTCCAATATTCGGGCGAAGTGACGATTGCCTGGGCCATGGCTTCGATCGTGCCGCCGTCATAGAGGAAGGCGGTCCAACTCGCGTCGCCCCCGGGGTCGGGCGCGCGGTTCAGGTACAGCTCGTAGAGTGCCTGCACCGTGTCGCGCTGGAATTCGCGCGGATATGCAAGCTGCGTCATCGCGTAGGCCACCTGGGCCCGGCTCTCGCCCGACTGCAGCAGGCCCACCCAGTAGTCGAGACCTTGGATTTCCGCCTGGCGGAAGAGCAGATCGCGGTAGATTTCCTGAATGTAGTTCTGGTCGGGCGTGCCTACCGCGCCATCGGCCAGGAGCTGCTCGTGGATCACGGCCGGGGCGCCGACCGTGGCCGATGTGCCGCCGCTGTTCGCCGCTCCCGCCGTCTGTTCGATGCGGACGCTCATCGTGTAGTGGCCTTCGTCGCCGTAGGTATGCGTGCCGCCGACTGTGTACGACGAGCCGGAGAGGGAGACGTTCCCCGCGCTCGAAACGCCATCGCCCCAGTTGATCTCGGCGCTGAAATCGCCCGTAGGCAAAGCGGCCTGGTCGTCGGTGAACGTCGCCACGGGCACGCCGCTGAGCGAAGTGAACTCATAGCCCGCCACCGGCACGCCGGTGGCCGCGATGCCGCCGCCCCCGCCAGTCGAGGCCTGGGCCACTTGCGCCGTGCTGGTCACCGTGACGTCGGACGCCGAGTCGTGGTGCGGCGTGACCTGGACGGTGAACGTTCCCTCATTGGCATAGGTATGCTGACCGACAACCGTAAACGCGCCAGTCGAGGTGTCGAGCGAGACGGTGGCCGGGCTGCTGCCGCCGTCACCCCAATTAATGCTGGCCGTGTAGTCGGCCAACGCCTCGGCGCCACCTGGATCGGTGAACGTAGCGACCGTTTGACTGGCGGAACCGGCGCCTTCGGTGGCCGAGAACGTGAAACCGCCGGTGGCCACCAGCGACGGGTCGCTGACCACGGCCTTGCTTGACGCGGTTGTGGTGGATGCACCCTGATGCGCCACCACGACCTGAATCGGGTAGCTGCCCTCTTCGGCGTAGGTGTGTTGACCGACGACAATGAACACGCCGGTCGACGCGTCGAGCGAAGTCGTGCCCGCTCCGCTGCCGCCGTCACCCCAATTGATACTTGCCGAGTAGTCACCCAGCGGCTGGGGGCCGCCGGGATCGGTGAACGTGGCCACGGTTTGAGTGGCGGGGCTCATGCCTTCGGTGGCCGAGAACCTAAAATCGCCGTTCGCCACCAGGGCCGGGGCGGCCGTTACGGTACTGTTAGCCGTCGCCGTGCTCCCGCCGTTGTCCACGATGTTCACCACCGCGGTGTACTCGCCTGCGCCGGCGTACTTGTGGGTGCCGGTGACGTCGAACGTCCCGTTGCCGCCCTGGCTCATGGTTCCCGTGGACGACTGTCCGTCGCCCCAGGCGATCGTGGGAACGGCGTAGTCGGTGAGCTGCCCGTCGGGATTGGCATCGGTGAACGTGGCGACCACACTTGTAAACGGCACCCCCGCGGCCTCGTTCAGCGTGACGCCGGTTGCGGTCAGGGGCGCGTCCGCGACGTTGAATGCCCCCGCGACCGGCACGCCACCTTGGGCTGTCGAGGCGAAGTTCGTGACCCGGGCACTGCCGTCCGGGTTGACGTCCACGGTATTCACCGCCCCGCTGGGGTCAATCGTCAACTGGGGCGTCTTGCCATCTGAACCCAAAAGCTGCACTGCGAACGTGCTGCCGAAACTGCCGTCGCCTGGCTGCTCCAGCGCGGCGCCGGAAAGGGTGACATCGAACTGGAGCGTCGCGCCGAACGTCAGCGGCTGCGTGCTTTCGTTGAGCACGGTCGTATTGCTAAGTTGCAGGCTGCCCGCGAGCGAACCGGACGCGCCTCCCTGGTTCGCCGGCGTTGAGGTAAGGCTACCGCCGGGTACGGCGAAGTCGCTTATGGTCGCAACCGCCGATTGAGCGTTTGGCGTCGCCCCAGGATTGAATTGCAAAGCTAAATACCCCGTCGTCCCCTGCAGGGCCGACGTGTTGACCTCGACCGGAAAGGTGACGTCGCCTTGGGGATTGGTGCTTACGGCCGTTGCGCTAGCAGTTGCTGAACTGCCGTCGCTGTCGGTAATGGTGGTAACAACGGGGTAAAAGCCGTACTCGGCAAACGTGTGCGTCCCGGTAACGATGAAACCACCCGCGGAGTTGGCGGCAATTTTGCCGGCCGAGCTGCGGCCGTCGCCCCAGTAGATCGCGGCGGTGTATTTCGTGATCGGATACCCGTCTGTATCGGTCAACGTCGCCACGGTTCCGGTGAAGCTGGCGCCTTCCGTGGCTTGAATCGGTACTGCCGTGGCACCGATCTCTCCTGGCGCGGCGAAGAGCGGTATCGCGAGCTCCCCCACAAAAGCCGCGTCTTGCCCCGGCAGGCTGCCGGGTGTTGTCTGATACGCATTCGAGCTCGTAGGGAAGTTCGAGGCATTGGTCCATCCGGTCACATAGGCGTCGATTTGGCCGTTCCCCGCCGGCGCCAAGGCAATGCTCGAAGCTGATTGCCAGACCGCCGCTCCAGCGTTGTCTGGGGCGCCAAAGACGAACGAGCGGTCCGTGCCGCCCGATGCATTGATCTGGTAAATGAACGCCCTGGTGCTGTCTTGTGATTCAGGTCCAGCATCGGGAGGTTCCCAGGCGTTGCCGGCCGCGTCCAGATAGGCTGCGCCTGTCACATACGCATCACCGGCCGAGTCCACGGCGATGCGCTGACCACTGGTGGGAGGGCCATAGTCTGCGGCAATAAACACCCCATTGGAGCCATGAGGGTCGACTATCGGAAAGAGACCCTGAGCTTGAAGCGCTTCCAGAAAATAGTCCTGGTACACAAAGTCGGTTCCCGCGGGATTGAGCTTCACGACAAACGCATCGTCAGGAACGCTATATTCATTCGGGTAGACGTACCACCCCTGCGCGCTCGCTAGAAGGCGCGTATAGCCAAAGACATAAGCGCTGCCCGTGGAATCGACCGCGATACTGAGGCCCAGGGTATTAT
>VFSW01008350.1_pt1 | contig 14888 bp, 9 predicted proteins | sample 5358111 | NCBI WGS metagenome assembly VFSW01 (sample SAMN11554181, study PRJNA540505) | mine drainage metagenome | isolation source: sediment from site ElyBrook_90M | place: USA: Ely Copper Mine, Vershire, VT | collected 2017 | reverse complement strand
CGCCGCCCGCGCGCGGAATCGGCGTGATATGCACCTTGCGCGGGTCCGGCTTGTCTATCATCCCGATAGCGGGCGCTATCCGGATCATCAGCGGAATGAGCGCCATGCTCGCCGCCAAGGCAACCATGAAGATCAGTCCAAGAATGGTTGGAGATGCGGACAAGTGCGTCAATCTTTTGTGTTATAGGGCGGCCACGCCGCGTTAATTCGGAACATAGTCAGCCAATCGCGGCACCGCAACAGCGGTAAAAGCGCTCAGCCTGGCATCGGCCGACTTGAGCGTCTCCCCCGGCATCAGCAGTGTAACCAACCGCACCAGCGACCCGTCGGTGCGGTTAAGTGTCAATGCATCCCAGAAAATATACCATTTCACGAGATATTCATTGGTGATATCGCGGCCGCGCTGCTGGAACCAGTAGTAAACCAGTTGCTTATTGTCCCCGTACTGAATTACCGCGCGATTGACCCTCAATTGCTTCCCGGCCACTTCCACACCGGCAATATTCTCTTGAGTAAGACTGTTTATTTTCCAGCCGCCGCCGGGAATGCATGTCCGGGGCGAGTGCGCCGATTGACCCTTGGCCTGCGATGCATAATAAGCCACGTAAAAATTGATGGGGGGACCCTTGCCGTCCGAAAAGTCCATCATGAGATAGTCGCTCAACTTCAACTGATCGAGATAAATTTGCTCAATGCGTTCATTCTTCTGTAATTTCCACGCACCCAACTGCGTTGGAAACTCCGCGAAGTCCTTTCTGTGCGGCTCAAATTCGACACGCTTCGGCAGCAACGGAGATGCCGCCACCACCACCGCCAGAAACAGCAGTACGGCTAGATAGGACTTGGGCAACGTCCGCGGTCTGACCTGGGCATTTTCGGGCGTTGGCGCGGGAAACTCGACACCGAAAGCAACCCTCAGCGGCAATTGCGCATTGCCAATACGCGTCAGAATCCACATCTCTCCGACGAGTACCGCGGTACACGCCATAAAAACCACCCACCCTTCGAACTGATGCAAAAAACCCTCCGCCATGGATTGTCCCCAGTATTCCACCGCAACACCGATCATGCCGATGCGGAAACTGTTCATCAGCACGGTCACCGGTATGGACGACAGGAATACCACGGCACGCTTCCAGAACGGCGCCTTGAAGAAATAGGCGGAGATGAAGCCAAGGGTCATCAGCGGGAACAGGTAGCGCAGCCCGGAGCAGGCATCCACCACTTGCAGTTTCATGGTACCAAGATCGATGACATTGCCTTCAAGAAACACGCTGATACCCAAGAGGCGAATGATGAAAACACCGAAACTCGACGAGATCAATTGCAATACTTGAGAAATGTTCTGCAGAAAGAAACTCGGCAATGGGATCATGAACAGCAGGATCAGCAAAGGAACCCAGATGATTCCAAATGCCCGCCAACCGGTGACGGCGAGCACTACACCCGCCAGCGAAACCAGAAAGGACAATTGCACGACCAGGTACAGCGTACTCAGGTTACCCAGGACCAGCAGGCCAACACCCAGCAGCAACACCACAATGCCCGCCCATGAACCCGGGAACGGAATGCGCTCCAGCAATTCTTTCTTCTGCCAGATCAGGAAGGCGGTGATAAAGGGAATCATATAGCCGTAGCTGTATTCTTCCCGCTCCCCCCAAACTTCCACCAATTTCCGCAGACCCTGAAAATACACTATGCCCAGCAACGCGGCGGCGCATACTACCGAGACCCAGAACCAAAAAGATTCCTTCCAGACCACCGGTCCAGCAGTTGTCGGCGCCGAATTCATTTGCATCTCCGCTTTCAATGATCAGCCGTTTCTGAACAGCAATTCATACGCGGCAAGAAGATTTCGCGCCTCGTATTTCCATTCCAACTCGTTCACGACGCGGTTGCGGCCAAAACGGCCCATCTCGGCTCGCAACCGTGGATCGTCGAGCAACTCAAGAATCTTTTCCCCCATATCGATGGCATCATTCTTTTCGGCATATAAGGAAGCCCGCTGAGCGGAAAACCGTCCTTCCGCGAGATCAAACTGGACGATTGGCTTACCCAGCGCCATGTACTCCATGATCTTGTTCATGGTTGACTTGTCGTTCATTTCATTGGCGACATCCGGATTGACACAGACATCCGCCGTATTGAGCATTTCCAGCATTTCCCGGTCAGGCACGCGGCCGGTGAATGTAACATAATCAGCCACGCCCAGCTCAGCCGCGTAGCTCTTCATTTCCTCAAGCGCCGTTCCGCCGCCGACCAGACCGAAATGCACATCGGTCCTGCCCGCGTCATGGACAATGTAGCGCGCCGCTCGCAACAGATAATCGATACCTTCCTGCTTGCCCATCACGCCGACATAGCCAATCAGATACTGACGGCCATTTTTAAGAGCCTCCACCGGCGGAAGAATCCGCAGCCGCTCAAGATTCGGACCGCTGCGCACCACGAATACGCGACCAGGATCCATGCCACCGCGTTCTATGGCAATCCGCTTGTATGATTCATTGGTGGCGATCGACACATCGGCCGTCTTGAAAGTCCAGCGTTCCCACGCCAACATCACTTTGTAAAAAAAATCGCGGCGCCCGAATTTTGCCTCATACAGTTCGGGATTGATGTCATGATGATCGAACAGGAATTTCTTACCCAGCAGCTTAAAAAAGCCACCCACAATGAATATATTGTCCGGCGGATTGCACGCGTGAATCGCATCGAATCCCCGCGTCAGCAGCACCCGCCACGCCAGCACAAACTGCCAGAACAACGCCGCCGAATATTCCAACGCGTAACCAACCGCGCCATCCGCTTCAAGAGGAAGGTTATGCCGATAAATATGCACGCCCTCGATCACTTCGTACTTCTTCTCGTACCCCTTTCCTGTCGGGCAAATGATTGAAACCTGGTAACCCGACTGGCATAAGGTAGTGGCCTCCTGCCATACCCGCCGGTCAAACGGCGAAGGCAGGTTTTCAACGATAATCAGTACTCGTCGCGCGCGCGATTTTCGAGGCGCGTTGCCGTCGTCAGCCCCAGCCATAAATCACTTCTTTCCAAGAAAATAAACAGCCGGAAATAGCAATTTCCCAAGCCCGGATCTTTCTAAAAATTCCACCTTACCGGCGTGGCGCTTATACACCTCCCGGTAATATGCCAATGTTATTTCATCCACCCGGCTAAACACTCTTGCAAGCTCCAATCGCAATTCATCCGACGTATAGCCCGCATGGGCGCCGCACTCGTTCCTGAATTTCCCCTTCACGCGCGCCTTCCAGTCGATCAGATTCCAACTGAATTTCTGAGCCAAGGTTGCGTCTTTGCTTCCCAAATAACCAACCAGGCGCGACCGATTCGGCGTTCCGATACAATACGACCCCTCATCGGACAACACCCTTTTCATTTCATCGAGCGCCTTGCGGTAATCCGGTATGTGCTCCAATGCATGATACGAATAGACAAAATCAAACACCCCGTCCGCAAATTCCATGCGGGTGGCATCGCCCCGACGCAGCTCTGCCTTCGTCGCCGCCAAAGGGTCGAACTCAGAATCCAAGTCAATCCCCACAACCTCGGCCTGCAGTTCCTGCGCCAAAATTGCCGCCTCAAACCCCGAACCGCAGCCAACCACCAGCACCCGTCGAATAGGGCCCGCATATTTTTGGATAATCCCGGCCAATGCCTCCGTCTTGCCGTCGCTAAAAGGAGCCGTGAACATGGCGTTACCAGCAGATGCCATCGTACTTCCCCTCCACACTCCGCGCATCGGAAATGCGCACCAGATCAACCATCACTTGTCCTTGGCGCAACAACTCCGGCACGGCGCGGAATTCCGCCGCGCCGTTGCCGATCACTACCGTATCGGCATGGGTCAACACTTTGTCGATACTCTCTTCCATCAGCCTGGAGATATGGGGAATATGGTTCAGAATGTAATCGCGATTAGCCCCCACCAGGCTCGCGATATTCACATTGCGGTCATACAGCTTGACGTCGTAACCCTTACCCAACAGTCGCTCGATCAGATCCACCAGCGGGCTTTCGCGCAAATCATCGGTACCCGCCTTGAAACTGAACCCCAGGATGCCGACTTTCTTGCTGCCCGCACCCATGATCATCTTCAAACCTTTCTCGATCTGGCGCTCATTACTCGGCATGATCGCATTGATGATCGGCACTTCGATATCCAGGCTGCGCGCCTTATAGGCAAGCGCACGAACATCTTTCGGCAGACATGATCCGCCAAACGCAAAACCGGGTTTCATGTAATAGGGCGACAGATTCAGCTTGGTGTCCTTGCAGAAGATCTCCATCACTTTGTGACTGTCAATGCCAACCGCCTTGCAGATGTTGCCGATCTCATTGGTGAAGCCGACTTTCAGCGCATGCCAGACATTGTCCGTGTACTTGACCATCTCGGCCGTTTCCACATCGGTGCGCAACAGCGGCGCCTCCATTTTCCGATAGATGGCCGCCAGCATATCGCCGCTGCGGGCATCGGTTTCGCCGATGACGGTCTTGGGCGGATTGTAAAAGTCATACACCGCGGTGCCTTCACGCAGGAACTCGGGATTGTTGCAGACGCCGAAATCCGTGCCGGCCGTTTTGCCCGAGGCTTCCTCCAGCGCCGGGATCACAACGTTCCGCATGCTGCCCGGGAGCATGGTGCTGCGCGCGACCACAACATGGAATGCGGACTTGTCGCGCAATGCCGCGCCAATCTGTTCGCAGACGTTGCGGACATACTTCAAATCCAGTCCGCCATTCATCCGGCTGGGCGTCCCGACACAGATCATCGACATCTCGGAATCACGCACCGCCGCGTTGACGTCGGTGGTGGCCTTGAGACCGCCGTTGCGCGCCGCCGTGGCAATGATATCGCCGATATCCTTTTCGATGACCGGCGTCATGCCTTGATTTATCAGATCCACCTTGGGCTGATAAGGGTCAACGCCTATGACCTGATGGCCTTCCTGCGCCAGGCATCCCGCCGAAACCGCACCGACATAACCTAAGCCAAAAATACTGATTTTCATGCTGCCCCTCGCCGACCTTATCCAGATATTGTCGCTATAAGAACCACGCCCTCAACGATCCGCCGCCTGCACACTGATGGTCGTCGTGAGATGCGCGGGGATGTCACCTCGCCATCGTCCCCGCAGCGTGTATGCGGGCACCTTCACGCCCAAGGCCGGCGAGTACCAGCCCAATACCGGCATCTCGTTGCCGCGCACCGTCTCCCACTGCCATGCGTCATCCGTCGCGATCATCAATAGCGACTGCGCGCCGGATTTGCTGGCTATCCACCCGCCACCTTCCGGGTCTGCCGCGAGCATGACATCCGGCGCAAAATGAAAATGCACATCAAGCGCATGCTCGCCATTGCCCAGCACCGCATCGATCACCCGCACCCGCCTGTTGTCCGGGTGAACCTCCACGCGCCGCCGGTGCAGGGCACCGCGTCGCGCATAACCGTCATGACTCGCCACCACCCACTGGCCGGCCGTGGCATCCTCACCGTGTGACTCCAGCGTCGCCCGCGCATGCCGGGTCCAGAGAAACGGACCACCAATATCGGACTGGTCGCATCCATCGACCACCACGGTATTGTGGGCCGCCGTGCCCCGAAAATAGTTCCGCCAACGCGGATCGCTATGGTAGGCATAGGTGCCCGGATCCACCAGCCACCACGCCCCGTCCAGCGCCAGGCACAGACTCAAGGCATCCGCATGGCCATGGGCGGCAATCGAAGGATAACCGAGCGGCCCGGCATCAACCAAGACATGCAGCCCCCCGCCGCCCAGGATGGCGTATCCACCTTCGGGATAGAGCTTGGGATACGTGGCTTGAACCACACCTGCCGCAGGCTTCTGGCCGGCCCGCTCCGACAACTTTCCGTGCGCCATAGCATACCAGAACGCCTTCTGCGGCAAGCCATCGCCGGACTCCAACCGCTCACCCACCACCCAGTCCGTTGCCACCAACACATCGCGATAGGGACTCCGCGGCCAGGCCGCCTCGAACCGCGTCACGCAACCGTCATCGGCATCGCCGACCTGCGACGGCTCGCCGCCGGGTGGCGTGACCGCACGCAGAAATCCGGCCATGGCCGCAATCCGCCGGCGAAACTCCGCTGTAAAGAGCCGGTCTGCCCGCTCCCCCACCAGCCCGGCAAACAACAGGTACTCGAGCACCCACAAGTGGTAATAGAATGCCTGCTCCTTATCGACACCATCCCCGTGAATCTGTAATTCGGCCTCGCGTTCCAACTCGCGTTGCGCCAGATTTGCCCAGCGCGCGCCATCCGGTCCCATATCAAATACTTGGCAAGCCACCCACAGGCCGGTCAGTTCGCCGATCAAGTGGTTGTTGGCGGACGAGTAGCGGGATAAGTAATGACGGACAAAATGGGCCTGCTGGTAGATGACGGTACCGAGCCGATCGGCATCGACCACAGCGCCGAATAGCCCGGCCGCGCCATCACGCAAGGCCAGCAAGCTATGCACCACCGCCCAGGCGATCAGGCGTAGCGCGACTTCCAGCGCGCTGCACCAGTGAATGCCCATGCCGCAAGGATTGCTGTCGATCCAGCCGTCGACCTGTCCGACGACGGCGTCGCGATAGCGCCGCTCGCCGCTGCACGCATACGCTGCCGCCAAGGGAATGAGGTGCTGGTGACGGCCCAGCTCCCAGGTGAACTTGATATTCCCGACCAGGGCGTCGTCGCGGTAATTGAGCGCCTTGCCGTAGGTCAGCGGCGCACGGATTCCCGTCACGGGGTCGCGGTGCCAATCCACCGGATTGCCGACATCGAGCGGTGCGTGGCCGAATAGATCAAGCTTGCCCTGCACCAGCAGTTCAAGCGCCGCCGCATCGATCTGGAAATTCCTGGCCCACGCATCCCGCCACTGCGGCAGATCGGGAAACAATGTCAGCCGCGGCCGGACCGGAGCGCCAGGCACTGGCACACGGCCCGCTTCAATGGCCCGCCGGGTGATTTTCCCCGCAATCAAGCGTCCGCCGCGGTGTGCGATTTCGCGCCAGCCCATGGCACGCAATCTGTTTATCTTCCATGCCAGCCCTGTCACTGCCCACCCAGGCATTCGCGGTGCCAAATCTCGAGATTAAGGAGGCACCATAACAGCTTCTCGTGGTTCTGCCGACCCTGCACATGTTCTTCGAGAATTCCGGCGAGCGCCTGCGGCCGGTAGTAATCGCGCGTCCGGGAATCGGCCCCGGTCAGGTGGTCATAGAGATAGTCACGCATCGGACCCCGGAACCACTCATTCACCGGCACACGAAAGCCAACTTTGGGCCGCTCAAGAATGGCTTCCGGCAGCAACCGCTTCATGGCTTCGCGCAGAATCCATTTGGTCTGACGCCCCCGTACCCGGTAATGATCCGGCAGGGATGACACATAGGCGGCCAGTTCATGATCCATGAAGGGCATGCGCGCCTCGATCGAGGCCGCCATGGTCATGCGGTCGCCGCGCTCCAGCAAATTGTCCGGCAACCAACTGGTCTGATCGAAATAGAGGATACGGCGCAAGGCGCTGTTCTCCGGCGGGGTATCGAATTGCACACCGCTCCGACGATCCGCTGCCGGGCGAAATGCAACCAGCTCGTCGCGCTCCTTGCCGGAGAGCGCACCAAACCATCTTGGCATGCGGTCTTGCCGGTCTTCGAGCCCCAGGTTCACGATGGCGGTTTTTGCCCGCCTGGAACGATACGGCAAGGCATGGGCCAGTGGCTCGATCAACCCATGCCGCAACACGCCCGGCAGCATCTGATAAGCTGCCGCATAGCGCTCGAAGACATGCTTCGGATAGCCACCCAGGAATTCGTCGCTGCCCTCCCCGGTCAGCACCATCTTCACAGAACGCCTGGCCTCTTTGGCAAGCAGATAGATAGGAATATCCGAAGGCTCAGACACCGGCGCGTCACGATAGCGCACCAGCGCCGGCAATTCTTCCATCAGGTGATCCTGCGAAACGGTCAGTTCGTGATGTTCCGTTTCGAACTGCCGGGCGATCACCGCCGCATAGCCAAGCTCGCTATATTGTGCCTCGGCAAAGCCAACGGAGAACGTTTTGACCGGCAGTGAGCTATGGCGCGCCATCAATCCAACCACGGCGGAAGAATCAATCCCCCCCGAAAGGAAAGCGCCAAAGGGAACATCGCTCACCATCCTGATCTTGACTGACTCGTCGAGCAGCTCCAGAAAACGTCCTACCGGATCGGAGGGCAGCACAATCTCGACCAGAGGCAACTGATCGGGCGGGCTGTAATAGCGGGTTTCACGCAGCACGCCACGCTCCCAGACCGCGTAACTGCCCGGCGCCAACTTGTGAATCCCTTGATAGAGGGTGGCGGGGCCCGGCACGTACCGGTAGGCCAGATAGTCCCACACTGATTCGCGATCCACCTCAACCTTGATGCCGGGATACGCCAGCAGCGCCTTTATTTCCGAGGCGAACAACAGAACGTCATCACGCGCATGGATGAACAGCGGTTTTTTGCCGAAACGATCGCGTGCCAGGAACAAACGTTGACGCCTGGCATCCCAGAGGGCGAAGGCGAACATGCCGCGGAAGCGCTCGACGCAGGCCTCGCCGTACTCTTCGTAGGCATGCACGATGGTTTCGGTATCTGATGCCGTGGCAAAAACATGGCCGCACCGTATCAGTTCCTGTCGCAACGCCTGGAAGTTATAAATCTCGCCGTTGAAAACGATCTGAATGCTGCCGTCTTCATTGCCGATCGGCTGATGACCGGTGCTGAGATCTATAATCGCAAGGCGCCGATGAGCCAATCCAAGAATATACCGTCCATCGCTGGTTGCGTCCTGATAGAAACCCTCATCATCCGGGCCACGGTGAGCGAGCTCGGCCGCCATGCGACGCAGGCTATCTGCAATGTTCCCAACATGGGAATCAACGATTAACCCAGCAATTCCGCACATTTTCTATATATTTAAAGAAACGCTGCTTTGTATAATTCAGAGAACTGCTGGACAGATACTCGATAACTCTGAGGGCACGCAGCGCGATGAGTACGCTTTATGCACCATCATTCCAAATCCTAGAGGGGCGGCAGGTATATTAGTGGTGTAGCAAATGCGAGTCTTCCCAAGACAGTATTAAGCCGAATCGTTTGATGGTAAGTTGGAAAAATGGAAAAGTCCACATCAATATCCCCCATGATTAAGCTAACGAGGCTTAACTGTTGATGTGTGAGATCAAGTTACGTATATGTATATGTGTGTTGCGCGCCTAGCTAGAAATCAGTGACAACTATTCTGACGCGCGGGTGGAGGGGGAGGGTGATTGATCAACCATCACAATGGCTACCCATACTATCGGGGGATTCACGCAATGCACCTGGATACTCAAGAGCAGCGTAGTAAATGACGCCTCGGATATTATCTCGCTTGGTTTGAACGTTACGTTGGATCAGGGTTACTGAAATGTTTACAGGTATCTTTATCGGGGATTGGTTTGCTATACTTTTCTAAGAATGTAAAACTCAAACAATCATTGATGATGGGTTGTGGTTTTCTGCAATATGTGGGAGCATTTTACTTACTTATAATCAGTTGGTTAGCAATAAATTGACCAGCATTGATATACCAACGCTATTTAAGTTGGGGAACGTATTTATTGGCCCAGCCCATGAAACGATGACAGGTCTTGCTTCGCACCTTGATCGACTGTTTACATCCGTTTTGAAAACGGGTGTCATGCTCCTGCATATTCAGGCACGTAACGAGGCGAAGGCTAAACGCGCGATCATCACACTACCTACTCCCGTTTCTCGTCACCCTACTGAAGATCACCCAGGGTCAAGTCCGTATCCATGCAGCGTAGGGACACTCATCCAATCTGCTCTAAAGACTATATCAGCGATTACGTGACCTCAAGCCTGTTAGACCCCTAAGAAGAGAATCTCGATGAATAAACTGGCTGATAATTCACGACTACCGGACATCGAGGTCTGTATAGACTGCGGAGAGATGCAGGCTCTGCCAACATTTGTGCGTCAACCGAAAGACGCAAATATCGCAAAAAGGTTACCGGGCAGGTGGCCGTCGGTAGAACTAACGCCTTCCTCGGAAGACGCATACGGCATCTACAAGTGCAGTGTATGCGGGTCAGTATTCTTGCATCCATCGCACTATGAAGAGAGCCGTGCGTGCTACCAAACGCGACGCTATTACGACGGCTATTACCCCAATAATATTCACATTGGGGGGCATCCAAACAACGAGGAGCACCGCTTTCCAAAACTGAAGGTGAGGATGGAAAAGGCGCGGGCCAGCCAATTACTACGTCTAGCCCGGAGGTACGCGGACAAACTGTCGAAAGAGCCAGCGTTATGCGATATAGGATGCGCCACGGGATGGTTTGTACGCGGGTGTCTCGACATTGGAATCGATGCCTACGGCGTGGAAATATCACCGCACGCGCTACGAGCAATGGAGAGATGCGGTGTCGAGCGCATTTACCACGGCCCGTTCGAGAATTCCGATTTCGGAGGACGAAAGTTCGACATCATAACGCTCTTCCAAACCGCAGAGCATGTGATTGATATGGGACCGCTTTTGCGAGCAATGCGTGAACGGCTTACCCCTGACGGAATTATTATACTGAACTGCCCGAACGATGTGAGCGGGTATCGCCCCTTATTTTGGCGGAGGTATTGGTGGCTTGTTCCTCCCATGCATGTACGCTTCTTTAATTCGCAAACATTGGATATGTTGTTCCGCAAAAACGGATTGAAGGCGCTCGGCTTTGAGACCACAGGAAGTTTTGGGGGAGATGTGTTCATGGTCCTGGACTGGGGGGCTCGAAAAATTCATATCGGCATGAATCCCTCTGGAAAACTTTTCAAGATTTTTCGTCAAATATTCATTCGTGGGTTTATTCCTGTCGATTGGCTTATCCGAAAGACGACCGGGCACTCTGAATTGATTGCGGTAGCCACACGAGCAGATGAGATGTAAAAATGTAGACTCACCCTTGTGTTCTTCAAGGCCTTTTTTAAACAGAATTCTATCGAAAACACAAACCATGACCATTCTGATTAATGGCGTAGCTGGATTTATCGGTTGCAACCTTGCCCAAACCTTTCTCGCCCAAGGACGACGGGTAGCGGGCTTTGACAACTTCTGTCGAGGCGAGCGGCGCAACTTGGAAGGGGTGAAAAATCATCCGGCCTTCGCGTTTTTAGAAGTCGAACTGTCCGATATCAATGCGTTCTTTGCCGCGGCTGAGCGTATCCATGTCAACACACCGATTACCGAGATCTGGCACATGGCGGCCAACTCGGACATTCCCGCAGGAATCACCGATGCACAGGTAGATTTACGCGATACCTTCATGACTACCTTCAATACCTTGGAGGTAATGAAGCGCCTGAATATACCGACCTTGGCCTTTGCTTCAAGTTCGGCGATTTATGGTGATCACAATGGGGCGCATCTATACGAGGACATGGGCCCGCTGTTCCCTATCTCCAATTACGGGGCAATGAAACTGGCGTCCGAAGCGGCGATAAGTGCTGCCGTAGAGGCTTGGTTGAAACGAGCCTGTGTTTTCCGTTTCCCCAACGTCATTGGTACCCCGGCGACTCATGGTGCACTGCTCGACTTTGTACGAAAACTTAAGAAAATGCCTGCCAATCTGGAAGTTCTGGGAGATGGAACTCAGCAAAAATCCTACCTGCACGTGGACGAACTTATCGACGCCATGTTGTTTATTCGTGACCATGCTCCTGAACAGTTGGCCTACTATAACATTGGCGCAGATGACGACGGGGTGACAGTACGGTTCATGGCTGAACAAGTAGTGTCCGCAGCATCACCGGGCGCCAAGATCACCTATGGTCAGAGCAACAAGGGGTGGGTGGGAGATGTTCCGCGTTTCACCTACTCCATTGATAAGCTTCGTGCCTTGGGCTGGAGTCCGAAGCTCGGCTCAGCAGTGGCGGTAACGCAGGCAATCAACCAAATCATTGAGCAGGAAACTGTCAGATGAAGCAGGTGGTAATCCTTGCGGGAGGCAAAGGAACACGCTTGGCGGAGCGGCTCAGGGGGTTACCGAAACCTCTGGTAGATATCGGCGGCGTGCCCCTGCTTGAGAGGCAAATCCTTTTAGTCAAGCGTTACGGACTCACTCATGTACTGGTACTGGTGAATCACGCGGCGCAATATATTCTCGATTACTGTAATGCCCACGAGAACTGGGGCTTGGAGTTGGAATGCATAGATGATGGCGAGCCACGAGGCACAGCAGGCGCGACCCTCGCGGTCTTCGATCGCTTGGCAGATGAGTTCCTAGTAATGTATGGCGACACGATGTTGGATGTGGATCTGGCACGATTCCACGCCACCCACGCTACACACCCGGAAGCTGCTGCCACACTGCTCCTGCACCCCAACGACCACCCTCTCGACTCCGATTTAGTGGAACTGGATGACGCTGGTAGGGTAACCGTCTTCCACCCTTATCCACACGACACTAACCGCTACTACCACAACTTGGTCAACGCCGCCCTCTACTGGGTGCGCCGCAGCGGCCTGGAGCCGTTCCGCGAAAGGCAGGGCATGCTGGATTTCGGCAAGCACGTGTTCCCCGAGATGCTTGCGCGCGGGCAAGAACTCAATGCCTACATCAGCCCTGAATACATCAAAGATATCGGCACACCCGCCCGACTTGATAAAGTATGCAACGACCTCCTTTCCGGTCGCATCGAACGGGCAAACTTGGCACATCCGCAGAAGGCGGTTTTTCTCGACCGAGATGGCACCATCAACCGCGAGGTTGGTCATTTGACTCGGGCTGAGGATTTTGAGCTCCTGCCTGGAGTAGCCGAGGCAGTACGCCGGCTCAACCACTCCGATTACCGCACGATAGTGGTCACCAATCAGCCCGTGCTGGCACGAGGCGATTGCACGCAAGAAGAACTGCAGCGCATCCACGCCAAAATGGAAACAATCCTCGGAGCCCAGAACGCCTATCTGGACCGTATATACTTTTGCCCGCACCACCCGGATGGAGGATTCTCTGGCGAGGTTTCCGAACTCAAGGTGGATTGCGACTGCCGAAAGCCGAAACCTGGGTTAGTGGAAACCGCCTGTCGGGAACTGAACATCATGCAACGAGATTCCTGGATGGTGGGTGATACCCTAGTCGACATGGCCATGGCCCATGCTGCTGGGTTGCGGGGGCTGCTCGTGGAAACTGGCTTCGCCGGGATGGACTATCGGGCCGCTGGCTGGCCTGATTACACTGTTCCCGATTTACCCACAGCAGTGGATTTCATTTTGAATGGCCATGGCCGTCTGCTAACCCGTGCTGCGGAACTCTCGGGGGATATCCGCGCGGGTGATCGCGTTCTGGTTGGCGGCCTATCGCGTAGCGGTAAGAGTAATTTTTCTGCAGCCCTGGCTGAAAGTCTGCGACAACGGGGACTGCGGACGGTGGTACTAGCACTGGACCGCTGGTTACTGGATGCTAAGCGGCGCGGCGCGGGGGTGCATAACCGCTATGAGTTGACCACGTTAGAGTCGCTGATCACGGAACTGGACAGTGCGGACAAGGTCGTTACACTACCGCTACCTAGTTATAACAAGTTACACCGGCAGCGCTTAGCGGCGGCGGAGTCTGTCGAAATAGGGCCAGAGCACGTGCTTATCTTGGAAGGTACTATTGCGCTCGAACTGCGGAGTGCCTGCCCGACAGCGCATCGCTTTTTTGTTACTCTAGACGAGAGAGAGCGCCGACAGCGGGTAATTCGCGAGTATTGTTTACGCGGCCTCAGCGTGGTGGAAGCCGAGGCAATTTTAGCAGACCGTGACATCGATGAATCACCAGCGGTCAAGTCCTCAGCGACAGATGCTCGTGAAGTGTCGCTATGATGCAATTAAGATAACAAGGCACAAGAGAGCTGCGGAATCATGATTATCAGCAGAACCCCTCTGCGTATGAGTTTTGCGGGCGGCGGCAGCGACCTACCGTCATTCTACAGGCAGTTTGGAGGCGCAGTGGTAAGCACCGCCATCGACAAGTACGTATATGTGACTGTCAACCCAAAGTTCGACAACGGAATTCGCATTGCCTACTCAAAAAATGAGGAGGTGGCCAGTGTGGCAGAAATCGAGCATCGATTGGTAAAAGCCGCGATGCAGTATTTGAATATTGAAGGAGGAGTAGAAATCACTACCATAGCCGACATTCCGTCTCGCGGCACCGGACTGGGGTCTTCCAGCTCATTCATGGTGGGGCTGCTGCACGCGCTCAACGCCTTCAAGGGAATCTATGTACCCGCCGAACGGCTGGGAGCCGATGCCTGCCATATTGAGATCGATTTGTGTGGCGAGCCCATCGGCAAGCAGGACCAATACGCCGCCGCTTACGGCGGCTTTAACTTGGTCGTATTTCAGCAAGATGAATCCGTGATTGTCACACCCATCATCTGCAATCGGAATACAGTCAAGGTGATCGAGAGTAACATACTGGTACTTTATACCGGCATCACGCGTAGCGCATCGACGCTACTGAAACATCAGTCAGATGCAATGATCTCCAATACTGCCAAGCAGTACTCCATGCGACGCATGGTGGAGCTCACCTATATCTTGTGCGATGAACTGCAGAAGAATAACGCCGCTGCATTCGGCGAAATTTTGCACGAAGGCTGGATGCTTAAGCGTGAGATGGCCGCAGGCATCTCTAACGGCGAAATAGATAGCTGGTACGAGCGTGCACGCATTGCTGGCGCACAAGGGGGGAAGATTCTCGGGGCTGGAGCGGGGGGATTCCTGATGCTCTACGCTCCAAACGAAGACCATGGCGCTATATGCGCGGCGCTGCCGGAGTTGCGGCCTGTGC
>VFSW01008349.1_pt1 | contig 14888 bp, 12 predicted proteins | sample 5358111 | NCBI WGS metagenome assembly VFSW01 (sample SAMN11554181, study PRJNA540505) | mine drainage metagenome | isolation source: sediment from site ElyBrook_90M | place: USA: Ely Copper Mine, Vershire, VT | collected 2017 | reverse complement strand
ACGACGACGTCAGCGCGAACTCGCCCACCGAGGGTGACGACCTCGGGCCGTCGTCCGGGGCGAGACGGAAGGATGCGGGTGACGGGGGAGAGTTCGTAGAGGGTGGCCCCGAGGTCCTCGACGGTCTTCGCGAGACCGTGGACCAACTTGGCGGGATGCAGACGGGCGCAGTGGGGGGAGAACATGGCTCCTCGGGAACCCGCAATTCGCGCGCGCGATTCGGCCTCTCGGGCCGAGAGCCACCGGATGTCGTCGTCGCTGAGTCCGCGCTGGTGAGCGCCAGATACCTCGGCGCGCAGACGTTTCTCCTGGACTGCCCCGCGGGCGAAGGTGAGAGTCCCACCCCGCACGAAGTCAGCCCCGATGCCGTCGTTATCAAGGGCCCGTCCCAACTCGACGACCGCGTCGGTGAGGTGTCGCGTGAGGGCGAGCGCGTGATCGACGGAGTACTCCGCGCTTAGGGTTTCGAGGGAGACGGGAAAGAGGGCCGAGGCCCACCCCCCGTTTCGTCCCGAGGCCCCGAATCCGACGTGTTGCGCCTCGACGACGACCACTCGGAGGTGAGGATCGCGCCGAAGAAGTTCACGCGCGGTCCAGAGTCCGGTGTAGCCCGCACCCACGACAACGACATCGGCGTCGAGACTTCCGCTCAGCCGGGGTCGAGTGGGTGAGGCGGTCACGTCCTCCCACCACAGCGGGTGGGAGGACGTCACTAGAACCGTCGGCCCGCGGCGTCCGTGAAGACGTCTCGCAGGATCCCCACCATGAAGTCAATGTCCTCACGAGTGGAAATCAGCGGCGGGGCCAACTGAACAACGGGGTCGCCCCGATCGTCGGAGCGACAAATTAGGCCTCGCTTGAACATCTCCGGCGAGATGAAGCCGCGCAGCAGGTGCTCGGCTTCCTTGTCGCCGAAGGTCTCGCGCGTCTCCTGGTTCTTGACCAACTCGACGCCCCAGAAGTAACCCGTCCCGCGAACGTCACCCACAATCGGCAGATCGCGTAGGGAGTTGAGACTCTCACGGAAGTACCCCTCGTTAGCCTGTACGTTCTCCAGAACGTGCTCGCGTTCGAGGATGCCGATACTGGCGAGGGCCACGGCGGTCGACATCGGGTGTCCGGCCCAGGTGAAGCCGTGGGGAAAAGAGGTGTCCCCGTCCTGGAAGGGTTCGGCGAGTCGATCCGACACGATCATCGCACCGAGCGGGGCGTAGCCCGCGGTGATGCCCTTCGCCGCGGTGATGATGTCGGGAACGTAGTCGTACTTCTGTCCGCCGAACCAGGTCCCGAGTCGACCAAAGGCGCAGATCACCTCATCGGAAACGAGGATCACACCGTACTTGTCGCAGATCTCTCGGACCGCTTGCCAGTACCCCGGCGGAGGAGTGAAGCAGCCTCCGGCGTTCTGGACTGGTTCGAGGAAGACTGCGGCTACGGTCTCGGGTCCCTCACGAAGAATCGCTTCTTCAATGTGGTGCGCCGACCACAGGCCGAAGGCCTCGAAGTCGTCGGCGTGTTCGGTCGCTCGGTAGAAGTTGACCGCAGGGACTTTGACCGCACCCGGAACCAGTGGTTGGAACGGCTCGCGGTATCCCTCGAGTGAGGTAATCGTGAGGGCTCCCATCGTGGTGCCGTGATACGCGATGTCGCGACTGATGACCTTGTAGCGATCGGAATCGCCCCGCAGCTTGTGGTACTGCCGGGCGAGTTTCCACGCACTCTCGTTCGCCTCGGCTCCACCGGTGGTGAAGAAGACTCGATTGAGGTCCCCCGGCGCCAGCGACGCCAACTTCTCCGCTAACGCGATGGCGTTGGGGTGGGCGTAAGTCCAGATCGGAAAGAACGCCATCTCTCCCCACGCCTTCGTCGCGGCTTCGGCCATCTCGGGACGTCCGTGGCCGAGAGCGTTGGTGAAGAGCCCCGAAATTCCGTCGAAGTACTCCTTACCGTTCGCGTCGTAGACCCGAGTTCCCTCACCGCGCACGATGATGGGAATCTCGTGAGACTCGTCGTAGGCGCCCATTCGCGACATCTGGAGCCACAGGTGCCGACGAGCTCGCTCGGAGTACTCGTGGCTGGCCTGTTTATGGTTCTCGACGGTAACGCCGTCGGTAAATATTTGGTCGGTTGTCATTTCGCACCCCATGCGTACGTCTGCTTGGCCAGTTTTAGATAGAGGAAGGTTTCCACTTCGGTCACCCCGGGAATACTCCGGATCGAATCGTTCAACAGGTGGACCAACGCGTCGTCGTCGACGGCGATGACCTCAGCAATGAGGTCAAAACTGCCCGCCGTCATCACGACATAATTCGCTTCCTCGATGGCGGCCACTCGGTCCGCCACCGTACGTACGTCACCGTGTACGCGAATACCAATCAGCGCTTCGCGGCCGTAGCCGAGTTGCAAGGGATCGGTAATTGCGACAATCTGCATGACGCCGGCGTCTCTCATCCGCTGGACGCGACGACGCACGCCCGCTTCGGAGAGTCCGACTTCGTCAGCAATCGCCCCGTAAGGTCGACGCCCGTCACGCTGGAGGAGTTCGATGATCCGTCGATCCACCGCGTCTAGGGAGGTTCGAGAGGTCACCAGTTCCAAGGAACGGTTGGCGCTCGCGGACTTCGAAGTGTGTGAGTTCGCTGCTGACATTGTTTTCTCCCGCTCGGTGGCCTACGGCCCCGTGGCTGCGGATACGTACAGTATAGGGGTTCCAAACGACGGATAGCGTAATATTTTTACCCTCGACAGACTTAATCACGACGAAACATTTGCAAAGGCGTAACGGCTCTGGCAGAGTGGCGACACCGGAGAGCCGGTCGTTGCCGTTTACGGGGGAGTGCGCATGCGTCGTTTAGCTAATTTCATCGATGGGGAGTACGTGGCGCCGAAGAGTGGCCGCTACGTCGAACTTTTGAACCCGGCGACGGGAGAACCGTTCGCCGAGATGCCCGTGTCCGGCCCCGAAGACGTCGACGACGCTGTCGAGTCCTCGGCTCGCGCCTTTCGCGCCTGGCGTCGGGCCACGCCCTCCCAGCGCAGCCGGGCCCTGTTGCGCGTCGCGGACATCTTGGAAGCCAACGCCGCTCGCCTGGTGGACGTGGAGTCGGAGAACTGCGGGAAAATCATGTCGGTGACGCTGGCCGAAGAGATTCCGCCGATGCTCGACCAGATTCGCTTCTTCGCGGGAGCGGCGCGGATTCTCGAAGGGCGCGCCGCGACGGAGTACCTCGAGGGAATGACGAGCTATATCCGTCGTGAACCCATTGGAGTCTGCGCGGCGGTGACGCCGTGGAACTACCCGATGATGATGGCGGTGTGGAAGTGGGCTCCGGCGATTGCCGCGGGAAACGCCATGGTTCTGAAGCCCTCCGATACGACGCCGGCCTCCTCATTGCTCATGGCGGAACTGATGTCCGAAGTACTACCTCCCGGAGTGCTGAACGTCATCTGTGGTGACCGTGACACTGGTCGGGCCTTAATCGAGCACCCCGTTCCCGCGATGGCCTCCGTTACGGGGTCAGTACGGGCGGGTAGAGAAATCGCCGTGAGCGCGTCCCAGACCCTGAAGCGGGTGCACCTCGAACTAGGTGGGAAGGCCCCCGTCGTTGTCTTCGACGACGTCGATATTGCCGCCGCCGCCGAGGGAATCGCTATCGGGGGATACTTCAACTCCGGTCAGGACTGCACCGCCGCCACGCGCGTTCTGGTGTCCGATCGGGTTTACGGTGATTTCGTGGACGCTCTGGCGGCTCAGGCGGCGTCGACCAAGGCGGGTATGCGCGACGACGACGAGGCCTTCCTCGGCCCCGTGAACAACGTGAATCAGTTCGCTCGGGTGACCGGTTTTCTCGAACGTACTCCGGGCCACGCCACGGTGGTCGCGGGCGGTGGTCAGTTAGGTGATCGCGGCTACTTCATCGCTCCGACGGTCGTCGCGGATCTCCAGCAAGACGACGAGATGATTCAGAACGAGATTTTTGGTCCGGTCATTACTGTTCAGCGTTTCTCCGACGACGAGCAGGCTCTCGAGTGGGCGAACGGTGTGCAGTACGGCCTGGCCTCTTCGGTGTGGACCTCGGACCACGGTCGAGCGATGCGTTTCACCCGTGACCTCGACTTCGGTTGTGTGTGGGTGAACACTCACATTCCGATTGTCGCCGAGATGCCCCACGGGGGATTTAAGAGCTCGGGATACGGCAAGGACCTCTCCGTGTACGGATTCGAGGACTACACCCGAGTGAAGCACGTGATGCACAACATCGAGATGTAGCGGACCATTCGCTGAAGAGAAAGGGAGAGTGAGTGTGACCACCAATGACGTCGTCGGACCCTTCGGGGCACCGGTGCCGAACCGGGAGATTCCCGCCACGTTGAAAGCCGAAGAACTCAGTCTCTTCGACTCAACCGCGGTCGCGGTCTCGTCTGTGGCCCCTGCGTATTCGGCGTCGTCGACGATCTACTTGTTGATAGGGGTCGCGGGAGTGGGACTGGTCGCGCCGGCGGTCTTGATCGTGTCCTTTATCCCGGTCTTGCTGATCGCGTATAGCTACTTTCACCTCAATCGTCGGAATCCCAATTGCGGAGCTAGTTACTCCTGGCTCGCCGAGATTGTGAATCCGGCCTTCGGATGGATTAACGGGTGGGTGCAGATTGCCGCGTCGGTGCTCTTTTGCGCCCAGGCTCCGATTCTGGCGGGCCAGAACACTCTTCAGTTTCTTCACTCAACCCTGCACTGGTTCTCACCGGCCACCGTGGCGTCGACGGGCTGGCAGGCCGTGGTCGCGACACTGTGGCTGGCTCTGGTGACGTGGATCTGCGTGGTGGGAATTCGCTGGACGACGAACGCTCAGTGGGTCATGGTATTGATCGAGTACACGGCGGTGATTGTCTTCTCAATCGGCGGCATCATCAAAGTTGCGTTGCGTCATCCGGCCCACTCCGTGAACTTTTCGCTCAGTTGGTTTGATCCCTTCAAGATTCACGGCTTTAGCGCACTGACCGGAGGGATCGTCCTGGGGGTGTTTTTCTTCTGGGGATGGGACACGGCGATCAACCTCAATGAGGAGTCCCAGCGGGCGAGTCACATCCCCGGTCGGGCCGGGATCATCTCCATGTGGCTCTTGTTGGCGGTGTTCTTGGTGAACATTGTGGCCGTGCAGATGTTGCTCGGACCACAAGCCATCGCTCAACAAGGGGCCTCCTCCTTGTTCTACTTCGGTCAGCAGTTTGCCGGTTCGTGGGCGAGTTACGTCATGCTCTTCGCCGTCTTGTCCTCGACCGTGGCGACGACGCAAACAACGGTCTTACCAGCGGCGCGCATCACGCTCTCCATGGCCCGCGACGGCGTCTTTCCGTCGGTCTTCGCTCGCATCAGCCCGCGATTTCGCGTGCCGGTGATTGGAACGTTGCTGGTGTCGGCGTTCTCATTCGGACTGATTCTTCTCACGACTCTCTCCTCGTCGGCCAGTAGTGTCTTTTCCAACTTGACCAACAACATCGGCGTGCTGATTGCCTTCTACTACGGAGTGACGGGACTGGCGTGCGCCTGGGCGTTTCGAAAGGTCTGGGGTCAGTCAACGCGATCCACTCTGGGCCTGATCGTGCTGCCCTTCATCGGTGGGATCATCTTGCTCTTCACCTGTTTCCAAGTCATGAAAGCGGGAGGGATGGCCGCGCTGCCCGACATCCTCACCCTGGGATCATCTCTTCCATTAGTGGCCCTCACGTGGGCCCTCACGAAGGGTAAGACCGACTTCTTCCATCGCCCCCGAGTGTCCTACGACACCATCGACTGAGTAGCGTGGGGATGGGTCTCAACCAAGATAGAAAGGGTGATCAACGATGATCATCGGCGTACCGAAGGAAATTAAGCCCGACGAGAATCGGGTGGCTCTCACCCCGGCGGGGGTGCGTGAACTCACCAAGGCGGGCCACCGGGTGATGATCGAACAGTCGGCCGGAGTGGGGTCGTCTATCGAGGACTCGGCGTACGTGGCTAACGGGGCAACCATCGTGAGCGACGCTGACGAGGTCTGGGCGAGTGCCGACTTGCTAGTAAAGGTGAAAGAACCCATCGCCGCCGAGTACCCCCGTCTGAGCGCGCGAGAGAACCAAGTGCTCTTCACCTACCTCCACCTCGCGGCCTCCCACGACTGCACCGACGCGTTGATCGGCGCCGGGAACGTGGCGATTGCCTACGAGACGGTCCGCGCCGCGAACAACTCTCTGCCCCTGCTCACTCCCATGAGCGAGGTCGCTGGTCGAATGGCGACCCTGGTGGGGGCCTACCACCTGATGCGTCCCGGCGGGGGCCACGGCACTCTGATTGGGGGCGTTCCCGGAGTGCTCGCGGCGAACGTCGTCGTCATCGGAGCCGGCGTCGCCGGCGTCGCGGCCGCGCAAATGGCCGTGGGTCTCGAAGCTGACGTCACCATTCTCGATCGGAACTTGGACCGTCTGCGCGAAGTGGACCAGCACTTCTCGGGTCGCGTGCAAACGCTCGCGTCGTCCCACCTCAGTCTCGAAGAGGCGTGTCGACGAGCCGACATCGTCGTGGGTGCCGTACTCGTCGTCGGTGCCAAGGCGCCGAAGTTGGTCTCTAATCAGTTGGTGAGCGAGATGCGCCCGGGTTCGGTGCTCGTCGATATCTCGGTCGACCAGGGTGGGTGCTTCGAAGACACTCGACCCACGACCCACTCCGATCCGACCTATCGAGTTCACGACTCCGTCTTCTACTGCGTGGCCAACATGCCCGGGGCGGTGCCCACCACCTCGACCCAGGCCCTCGCGAACGCGACGTTGCCCTACGTCGCCACTCTGGCTGACCAGGGCTGGCGCACGGCGACGGCTAAGAACTCCGCTCTTTACGAAGGGGTCAACGTCGTGAATGGTCGGGTGACGTACCAGCCCGTGGCCGAAGCCTGGGGTCTCGAGTACTTCCCGCTTACCTCGATTTAGGCGGGACTGTCCTCGACCCACGGGCAGTGTCGGCAGCCGCTTGAACAGCACCGGCCCCGCTCGAGGTGGGCCGAGCGAGTAAGAACGACGAGTCTGGTCGCGGGATCGGTGTAGGTCCTTTCCCCACGTCGTTCCGCTGATGCGTGTGCTTGCAGTATGGCCTGGTAGTCGGCGCGTTCGGGCGAGCAGCGGCTGGGGTGAGGGGCGACGCTCACTGGTTCATTCGCAGGACGATTTTGCCGAACTTGCCCGGGTGGGAAAACTCCTCGTAGGCCCGCGGTGCGTCCGAGAGGTCGAACGTGTCCGATAGTTCCACCCGGAGCGCCCCCTGCGCCCAGTCAGTCATCAGGTCGCGACGTACCCCCTCGAGGGCGAGCGCCTTTTCCACTCGAGAACGCCAACGCAGGGTCGAACCGGTGAGTTGGAGACGGGTCGACATGATCTGGCGAAGGTCGACTTGAGCGAGTCGCCCCGCCCCCACGCCGATCACGACTATCCGTCCGCCGACTCCCACGCGGGGGAGGATTCGTTCGAGGTGGGCGGCCCCCACGAGTTCGAGTACCACGTCGACGGGGGCGAGATCGTCCAGTCCGTCAAGGTCTCGAACCTCGCTCGCCCCGAGGCCGTAGAGGCGCGCCGCGTGATCGTGGTGTCGGGTGACGGCGATGACGTGGGCCCCCCGTCGAGCCGCAATCTGTACGGCGAGGTGCCCGACGCCCCCACTGGCTCCCGAGATGACGACTCTCTCCCCCGAGCTCAGGGCGGCCTGGGAGACGAGAGCGTCGTGGGCCGTCACCGCGGCTTCGGCGAATCCCCCGGCGTCGAGGTCAGACACCGCATCAGGTACGCGCAAGAGGTGTTCGACCGGCACGACACAACGGGTGGCGTGTGCGCCCCCGCCCACGATGGTGGCTACTCTCAGCCCGACCCAGTCGCCCTCGACCGACTCACCCCGGGAGATCACGACTCCGGCGAGTTCGAGACCCGGGATGTTGGCCGGGACACCGGGAGGAGCGGGATAGTGCCCCGCCACCTGTAGACGATCGGCGGCGTTGATGCCGCTCGATCGGACCTCGACCAGAACCTCACCGGGTCCGGGGACCGGATCGGGGTGCTCGAGAAGTTCGAGATGGTCCTCAACAACAGTGGCAGCGATCACGGGGGTGACATTAAGGGTTCTCATCCGTTAAGTTGACGGAATGGACATCTACTCGTACCCCATCGCATCACTCGCCGGAGACCCCGGCTCACTCGAGCCCTTCCGGGACCGCGTTGTTCTCGTCGTGAATGTGGCGTCTAAGTGCGGACTCACCCCCCAGTACGCGGGTCTCGAGGAACTGCAGAAGACCTACGGCGACCGGGGATTTTCCGTACTCGGCTTCCCCTGTAATCAGTTCATGGGCCAAGAGCCGGGTTCGGCCGAGGAGATTGAGACCTTCTGTTCCACCACCTACGGGGTCACGTTCCCGATGTTCGAAAAAATTGAGGTGAACGGCGATGATCGTCACCCGATCTACTCCGAGTTGGTCCCGGTGCTCGACGCCGAGGGCTACTCCGGTGATATCCGGTGGAACTTCGAGAAGTTCCTCGTCGCCCCGGACGGATCAGTGACTCGCTTCGCGCCCCAGGTGACTCCGGAGGACCCGGCCCTCGTGGGGGCGATTGAGGCTGCCCTCAACTAGTCGAAGGTGTGATCGAGTCGCACGAAGGCGGTCGTGAATCCGAGCCGCGACCAGAAGGCACTCGCCCCGAGATTAGTGGTGTGAGTGCGCGCCTCGAGATTCGTGACGGGCGTGGGAGACATCTCGACGGCTCGGCGCAGTAGGAGTGAGGCCACTCCACTGCGACGTGCCGTCGGGGCCACCGCGAGATCGCTGAAGTGCAGGGTGTGGGCGTAGTAGCCCACGAGGGCGCCGAGATCCCACGCGACCACTTGACCCACGATCTCGCCTCCGCGTGAGGCGACGAGGTACGTCACGTCGGGATCGATCAGGAGTTCGGCGAGTCGCGTCGCACTGGACTCGTCCACTTGCTCACCCTGGGCGCGGTCAATTTCGGCGTCGAGATTGACCAGAGTCGCGAGATTGTGGGGGGCTGCTCGGAGCACGGTGACGTCGCCTGGTCGTGACGCGACCGACTCTGGAAGTTGAGAGCACGCGAGCGAGACGGCCACGGGTTCGTACCCGAGACCCGTCCAGGCGCGGTGATCGTCCAGGGTGGACCACACCGAGTGTTGACGGACTGATCGAGATCGCCACGTGGGACGCGCACTCTCGAGTAATCGAGCGAGCACGCCCACCGAGTCGAAACTGACGGCGTCGGGGCCGCTGAAGGCGTTCAGTCCCGCCTCCTCCTCGTCATCGAGGAGTCGGGCGCTGAGGTGGCCGTGCAGAGCCCCTCCAGAGTCGTCCACCCACGTGTCGGCGGCCACTCGAGCGAACGTGGACGCCATCTCTTTTTCATCGATTTCGGGGTTGATCAGGGAATTAAGGTGGTGGGCCCGCGCGAGATGACTGGCGACCCGACGTGACAGGGCGGAGGCGTCGTGAACGAACGCACGACGAACGGGAGCCACGCCCCAACTCTACGGTCCCTTTCGCCTGTGGCAGTCTGGACTATGGCTCTGTTGCGCGCGACCCTCTTCGACATGGACGGACTCCTCTTCGACACTGAGGTTCTCTGGCACGAAGCGGAGGTGGAAGTGTTTGGCGCCCTGGGGGTAAAGATCTCGGAGGTCGAAGATCGTTCCACCAAGGGAATGTTCGTCTCGGAGGTCGTGCGCTACTGGCGTGAGCGCTACCCCTGGGAGGGACGATCGAACGAAGAAGTCACCGAGCGGCTCCTGACTCGAGTGGGCGACCTCGTCGAGGAGAAGGGTCGCGAGTTGCCCGGGGCCCGACGGACCTTGGAGCGGGCCCGGTCTCGCGGTCCGATCGCTCTCGCCTCCTCGACCCCCCTCGCGCTGATTGAACGGATTCTTCAGCATTTTGGCCTCGCCGACGCGTTCGCTTCTGTGCACTCGGCTGAGTTCGAGTCCTACGGTAAGCCTCATCCGGCGGTGTTTCTCACGGCCGCGCGCAGTCTGGGCGTGCCCCCCGATCAGTGCCTGGTCTTCGAGGACTCGGCGGCGGGAGTGATTGCCGCCGTGGCCGGTCGTATGAGGGTGGTCGCCGTACCGACACCGGCCGATCGCCCTCTGCCGGCCTTCGCCCTCGCCGACCTCGTGCTCAGTTCCCTCGAGGAACTACCGGAGTCTCGGCTGGACGACTTCTTCGGGCGACCCTAGTTTTCCCCAAGTTCGGTACGATGGACCGACTCATGTGAGGAGTACCCGTGTTTCGCCCCGTCAGCGCAGATTTGGATTTTGTCTCCCTCGAGGAGTCCGAGCTCGCTCGGTGGCGCGAACACCGAGTGTTTGAGCGATCACTCGAGCAACGAGCCGGGGCTGAACCCTGGGTCTTCTACGAAGGTCCGCCGACGGCCAACGGTAAGCCGGGATTGCACCACGTCTGGGCCCGGGTCTACAAGGACCTCTTCTGCCGATACTGGACGATGCGGGGTCGCTACGTCGCCCGACGCGCCGGGTGGGACACCCACGGATTGCCCGTCGAGGTGCAGGTCGAAAAGCAACTCGGAATCTCCGGCAAGCGAGCCATCGTTGAAGAGGTCGGCGTCGCCGAGTTCACCCGACTGTGTCGCGAATCGGTCCTGACCTACGTCGGGGAGTTTGAACGACTCACCGAACGAATCGGTTACTGGACCGACATGGAGCACGCCTACTACACCTTCACCCCCGACTACGTGGAGTCGGTGTGGTGGCAACTTCAGCAGCTCTTTAACCGCGGCCTGCTCTACGAGGACTTGAAGGTCGTTCCCTACTGCACGCGCTGCGGAACCGCGCTGTCGAGCCACGAGCTCGGTCAGCCCGGGGTGTACACCGACGAACTCGATGAGAGTTGTTACGTACGCCTGGCCATCACTGAGGACGGCGGACGAGATCTCGCGGGAGCGACGCACCTGGCGGTGTGGACGACGACTCCGTGGACGTTGCTCAGCAATATCGCCATCGCCGCGAATCCCGAGATTACCTACGCCGTGGTCGACGGAACGGTCGTCGCCGCTGAACTGGTGGAGGCGGTCTTCGGAGAAGGTGCCGTCGTTCAGGGGACCTTCCCGGGATCGGCGTTCCTCGGGGTGCGCTACCAACGCCCCTTCGACGACGTGGCGGTGCCCGCGGGGACCAACGCGTTCTACGTGGTCGGCGCGGACTACGTGACGACGGAGGACGGGACGGGCCTCGTGCACCAGTCCCCGGCCTTCGGTGAGATTGACCGCCAGGTGACTCGCGCTCACGGGATGCCGACCCTTAATCCCGTCGGTCCCGACGGGTGTTTCACCGAGGAGGTGCCCTGGCTCGCGGGTCGCCCCGTCCGGGAAGCTAACCACGACATCAACGATGAGTTAGAGCGTCGGGGTCTGTTGATTCGTCGCATGGACTACTCCCACTCGCTACCCCACTGCTGGCGCTGTGGAACGGTGCTGATCTACTGGGGTAAGCCGTCGTGGTACGTCGCGACTAGCCGGTTCCGGGACGCCCTAATGGCGGAGAACCAAACCGTGGATTGGCACCCGGAGCACATCCGTGACGGACGCTTCGGCGAGTGGCTCGCGAACAACGTGGACTGGGCTCTGTCCCGCGACCGCTTCTGGGGGACCCCCCTGCCGATTTGGACCTGTGAGAAAGGTCACTACGTCTGCGTGGGTTCGCGCGCCGAACTTTCCCAGCTCGCGGGACGTGACCTCTCCAACCTCGACCCACACCGTCCGAGCATCGACGACGTGGTCTTCGCCTGTCCGACCTGCTCGGCGACGGCTCGCCGCGTCGAGCCGGTGATCGACGCGTGGTTTGACTCGGGGGCCATGCCGTCGGCTCAGGTGGGCTATCCCCACGTCGCTGGATCGGCCGAAGCCCGACAGTTTCCGGCCGACCTCGTGGTGGAGGCGATCGACCAGACTCGGGGTTGGTTCTACTCCCTTCTCGCGGTGAACACCCTGGTGTTTGGTCATACGCCCTACCGTCACGTTCTGTGTCTCGGACACATCGTGGACGAGAACGGTAAGAAGATGAGCAAGTCCCAGGGAAACGTCATCGATCCGTGGGACGTCCTCAACTCGAAGGGTGCGGACGCCCTTCGCTGGTGGATGTTCTCCCAGGGATCACCCTGGACTTCGACGCGGGCCTCGCTCGGTGCGATCGACGCGTCGATGCGAGAGACGTTGGCGACCTTGTGGAATACGCTCTACTTCTTCACGACCTACGCCTCGTTGAACTCGTTCAACCCCGCGGACCCGGCCATTCCCGAGTGGTCGTTGCGCCCGGCCATCGACCGCTGGATTCTTTCGCGCCTCGAGGACGTGACCGTACGCGTCACGACCTCTCTCGAGGGTTACGAGCCCCTCGCCGGTACCGACGCCCTGAGCGAGTTCATTGACGATCTCTCTAACTGGTTCGTGCGACGTAGTCGCCGTCGGTTTTGGCGCACCGATCCCCACGCCCCTCCCTCCGACTCCCTGGCCGCTCAGGCGACGTTGCTCGAAGCACTCCAGCGGGTCACTCTCCTTCTCGCTCCTCTGTGCCCCTTCCTCGCCGAGTCGCTCTACCGAGAACTCTTCGAGACGGGGCCCGAGGACTCGGTGCACTTGGCGTCGTGGCCCGCGGGCGACGCGAGTCGTCGAGACGAGGATCTCGAAGCGCAGATGCGAGTCGCTCGCCGCCTCGTCTCGCTCGGACGGGCCGCGCGAGCCGACGCCAAGGTCAAAGTACGCCAACCCTTGGCGAGGGCGCTGATCTTCTTGTCCCCCCACGAGGTACGTCCGCCGGCGGGAGTGGTGGAAGAAGAACTGAACGTCGACTACTTGGACTTCGTCACCGAACTCACCGACGTACTGAGTTTCGAAATCGTGCCGAACTTTCGCAGTGTCGGCCCGAAGTTAGGTGACGCCGTGAAGGAACTTCGCGGGGCGCTCGCCCAACTCGACCCGGCGGCGGTCGCTCGTGACCTCGAAGCGGGGCTCGGAGTCAGCGTCACGTTGTCCTCGGGGACGGTGGAGCTGGAGAACACGGACGTGGAGATTCGGGTGAAGGGTCGCGGCGGTTACGCCGTGTCCCGCGACGGGGGAGAGGTAGTGGCGTTGGATCTCTCCCTCAACGAGGACCTGGTCCGTCGAGGACTACTGCGCGACGTCGTGCGCCAAATCCAAGACTTGCGCAAGTCCGCCGGCTTCGACGTCGCCGATCACGTGCGACTCGCGATTGACGGACTCGATGAACTGGCCGACGAACTAGGGGTACTCGCCCAAGAAGTTCTGGCCGACGAGGTGAGTCTCTGCGTGGGAGAGGGCGAGCCGAGTCTCCTCGAGCTCGACGACGACCGTCGAGCTCGCGTGTGGATGACTCGCGTTTAGCGCACGTCGTTTAACTTCGCCAGCAAGGTGGCGAGAGTCGTACGCTCGGCGCAGTCGAGTCGTCCCGAGAGGACCTCGTCGAGGTAGTTCAGGTGAACGGTGAGGGCCTCATCGAGGCGACGGCGCCCCTCGTCGGTGATCGCCACGTGCACCGCTCGCCGATCGCTCGGACACTGTTGGCGCTCAACGAGAGTCGCCTCCACCATTCGGTCGACTAGCCGAGTCGTTCCACCACTCGAGTGGACGATCGCCTCGGCAACCTGGGTCATCTTCAGTCGACCAGTCGGTTCCCGGTCCAACTCCATCAAGACCTCGAAGAAGGCGAGAGGCATGCGGCAGTGCTCTTCCAGCTGGCTGGCGAGACTGCGAGCCAGGCGAGCGTTGGTCTCGAGCAGAAGGCTAAAGAGGGCGACTCGCTCGTCCTGAGGGGTACAGGGGAGAGGGGTCTGAGTCATCTATTCAGTTTACTCGGCATTTTCTGAATATCAAGATATTGCTTGACAAGTTATTGCAACTGCAACTAAAGTGAGTACCACTCACAACAGTCGTTGTACTAAGGAGATAACTATGAGCAACTTCCCCGCCGCCGGTGTGTACACGGTCGACGCAGCCCACTCCCGTCTCGGGTTCGTGGCGCGTCACCTCGTCGTATCGAAGGTCCGCGGTAACTTCACTCAGTTTGAGGGAACCGTGACCATTGGTGACACCCCCGAGACCTCCTCGGTGAGCGCGACGGCGCAGGCCGCCAGCATCACCACCAACAACGACATGCGCGACGGCCACCTGCAGTCGGCCGACTTCCTCGACGCGTCCAACCACCCGCAGATCACCTTCGTGTCCACTTCGGTGTCCCAGAAGGCGGGCAACGAGTACGCCCTCACCGGCGACCTCACCATCCGTGGCGTGACGAAGTCCGTCACCTTCGACCTGGAGTTCACCGGAGCCGGTGAGTCGATGCAGCCCGGCGTAAGCGTCGCGGGCTTCGAGGCTCGCACCGAGATTGACCGCCGCGACTTTGGTGTCAACTTCGAGGGTGTCCTCGAGAACGGGACTGCCGTGGTTAGCCACAAGATCGTCCTCGAGCTCGAGGTGGAGTTGGCCAGCCAGGCCGCCTAGTCGTCCACGATGTTCGGTCCAGCGCCGTGGCTCGTCCCCGGCGCTGGCTCGTTGGCGCCTCTACACTCGGGACGTGAGCGACGAAAGCCCCACCCCGCGCAGCGCCCGGACCACCCTTTCCGTTCTCGGGGCGCTCCTCGCGGTCATCTCAGTGTGGATCTGGCGCCAGCGATCAAATGGATCAGAATCGAGCGGAGAGTAGCCCACTCCCGTTAGCCTGATGACGTGGGTTTTTCTTCGCTTCGTCCCCTGCGCCACCGCAGTTTTGCTCTGGCGCTCGGTTCGAGTTTTATCTCCTCCATCGGGGGATGGATGCAGAGTGTCGCCCTCGGTGTGTACCTCATCGAACG
>VFSW01008348.1_pt1 | contig 14888 bp, 28 predicted proteins | sample 5358111 | NCBI WGS metagenome assembly VFSW01 (sample SAMN11554181, study PRJNA540505) | mine drainage metagenome | isolation source: sediment from site ElyBrook_90M | place: USA: Ely Copper Mine, Vershire, VT | collected 2017 | reverse complement strand
TCAAAACAGGGGTTTAACGGCTGAAAAAGTCAATACATAATTTCCCAGCCGCTCCCTAAAAGCAACGAATCCCCTCTCCTTGAGGTGTCGGATATTGGCTGAGGAGCGTCGAGTCAGACGGCGCTCCCCAGCAAGTTGGAACAGTACGCCCGGCGCTCGACCCTACGCGGTCCTCCCCTCCTCCCGCGTAGGGTCGAGTTTGCCGAACCAATCGGAACACGAGGTAGACATGGACAGCCCGATCTTTGCCAATCTCATCGCGGACGGCTATGAGCAGAGAGCGCCCGATCCAGAGACCGACGCGATCGATCGCGGAATTTGCGCTGAGTCCGTGTGTATGCAGTGCGAGAAAGAGGGGCTGCTCTATCAGCCGTACTACCATCCAACCACCGGCAGTTACCGCGCGTTCTGCGTCTGCCCCCCCAATGCGGCGACGTGACTGAATTCTAAAGCCCACGCAGCAACCCTCATTGTGTCCGGGAGGATGAAAGTGGAATACGATAAAAAGATGATCGCAGAAAAGATGGGCGACGACTTTGTAGATGCGATCTACGAAGGCACGACGGCGGATACGTTGACGACCGGTCTGGACGAAGCACTGGCGGACATCGCCCGCATCGTTTCGCTCAATGGAACCATTACCGTCGAGCACGCCGCGATGCTGCTGGGGTTGGACAACCCAGGGCGAGAATACCGTGTGGACCTGTTCAAGGCGCACCTCGCTTATTGCGCCCGGCGCGCGGTGTCGGTCGCCGCACGGGGCGGCAGGATCGCCATGACGCCGATGGACTACGCCCGCCAGTGGATGCGCGAAAACCCGCAAGTCGCACAAGCCCGCGTGTCGGTCAACTACCGGCGACCCAAGGGCAAGGGCGGACGCCGGGGCATGGCGTCGCAAGTCGTCGCGTTCTTCATCGCGGACGGCAAGATCGCCATGACGCGACGGAAGGCGTGGTGGCGCGATCAGCCGTCCTACACGCCGCGCTGGAACGGATTGTGCAATGTGTGTGGACGGGTCTACACCGATCTGGTTCTGCAAGACGCTTGGGCGGACGATCCCGACGCCGGAAAACTGTATCCGCCCCGGTATGACGGCGATGAGGACAAGTGCTTTTATGCGGATCAGGCGTACGTCGTTGCGTGTCCCGCCTGCGTCGAGCAGCACCACTTGCTGATTCAGTCCCGCGAGACGCCCTACAACACTTTCGATCGCTGGGACGAAGCCACGCGGCGGGCGTATCGTTCGCGCCTCCACCCGGTCCTGTGTCGTTATCAGCATTGCCCGGTCGAAGCGCAAATCAACGCGCTCGACGACGCGCCGCCAATCGAAGTTTGGAAACGCGACGATCCGCTCGCCGATCTTCAGGCATAGATGCTCGCCCAAACCGCGCAACAACTCTCGCTCGACCCGTCCGTGCTGCAAGCCGCCTGCCGTGATCTCCAGAGCGCCGACACGGCTCAAGCCACACCGCGCGCGGCGCGGCACAATGCGCGACGAAATAAGCGGACCGTGGTTCGGCAATTTCAGGACACACTGTTCGACCTTGGACAGATCGAGTGCTCGATTTGCGGACACGTCGATTGCGGACATACGGCGGCGGACCGCCGTTACCATCGCGCGCTGGATCGGCGTGTGCTGCCGCACCGCCAGGTGTCGATCGCTGCCGCGCTGAGCGAGCAGGCGTGGGAGAGTTATTCGGGCGACACGATTGCGGAACACGACACGATCCGCAAACCATTCCTGTTCGAGAGCAAACTCGATGGGGCAATCTTGGCGCGCCGCCTTTGGCGGCGCATAACGGATGCCCCATCGTGCAACATTGGCGGCACACGACAGAAATTCGAGGGCTACCGGGTCGTCGAGCGGAGCCAGTTTCACGAACGCACATTTCGCGACAGCGATCGTGCGGGATTTCGCAGAACGCCGTACTATGATCCGCGCCTGAAAGAGCAGTTCGCGGGCGATCAGCGACGGCACGCTCCCAAGGGATACTACCACGGGGTCCGCGTGAAACGCGGCGGAAAGGAATACGTGCTGGTCGGTCCGCCGGTCGAATTCGTCGTCTTGCCCGACGAGTCGCGACGAAGTAAGCGGACCTTGTTCGGTAATTTCCAGCCTACGACAGGAAGAAAACTGATGCCATCACCCACTCCCGATCTTGAAAAACAGAGAAAGATTTTTGAGAATGTCCGGGCAGAGATTCGCAAGGCGCTGGACGAGATTCGGACGCACGATCCCGAGCTCGCCGCCCATCTCGAAGCCAACATCATCTTCGATGATGAAAAACTAACCGTTCCAGTATAAGGGAGATGTTCCGTGGAACACCCGAAACCTGCTCTGAGAAAAACCACCAACTACCGTCGCGGCGCGGACGCCGAACGCCGCGCGATGAAAGAATTCCTGCACCCCCATCGCAATTCGCCCGACCTCTTTCGCTTGGGCTGGTATGCCGCCATGCGGTCCGCCGGCTCGCACGGACCCTGGGACATCAATTTGCTCGGTCCGCACGCGGTCTTGTATGTCCAGGTCAAGCGGGTGGACAATCCCTTCCGGGCGCGGCGGCTGCTCATCCGCGAAGCGCGGCGAATCGCGCGCCGGCGCAAGTCCGTTCCCCCGGGCGTGCTTCGCGCCGTGCTCGTCTGGACGCCGACCCGCGGCTGGCTCGGCGCGATCAAGCCATCCGACGAAGAGCCGATCGTGTTCTTCTAAAAAGACGACGGGGCTTCACCGTCGCAGAATACAACGAAGGAGAAAAACCATCACAAGCCAAACTGTTCAACCGAACGAAGGCAACCCGATCCTGCGCTGGGTGCGCGGCAAGATCGTCGGAACGCTCAAGTTCGCGTTCTACCATCCCATCGAAGCCGTGTTCCTCGCGTTCCTGCTCTGGATCGCGCTCACCGGTCTCACGGACGCGAACTGGAGCGCCGTCCCCCAGAACGGCGTCGCGCAGACCGTCATCGCCGGCGAACAACAGTCGTTCCACGACGCGATTGGCGTCCACGTGCCCGCGATCGGCAATTGGGCGCTGGACAAGATCGCGAGTATCATCAACTTCACCAGCGGCGTCGCCGCCTTGTGGATGGCGCAGTTCATGACGCGCTTCGAGCAAGCGTTCAACCACTCCCAAGCGCAGCCCATTTCCTGGAGCGCAACGCCCACGCCGGTCGCTCCGATGCCGGCGCACCACAAGTGATCGAGCGACCGAAACAAAAGAAGTGGGACTATCCATGATTGACCAAGCGTATGTTGGGTGTCCAAAGTGCGAAACCCTCATCCCGATCCATCTGGTAGTGAGCGGGCAACTTGAAGACCACACAGAGGTTGAGTGCCCTGCTTGCGGCGGTACAATCGTCGTTGAGATTTCGTATCTGGAACAGGAGCAAGATTGAAATGCCGCGCGAGAAAAAGCAAGAACGATAATGGACCACTTTCACACTCCAGCGATCCACTATGCCACCGCGCGCAAGGACTATGTATGCGCGCGGTGTAACCGACCAATTCGACGCGGGATGGTCTATGCACGGTTAGAGCGTCCGCCACTTCAATACCACTCCGAATGCGCGCCCCACACTCCGCATTACGGCGACGATCATATCGTCGCCAACTGTGAGGCAGAAGAATGACCGACTGGACAGCCACCGTCGCGCAAGCGCACGCAGGACTGGCTCAACTCACGCACGCGCTCGACCAACTCGCGGTGCTGCGCGACGCGGCGACCGCCGAGATCGCCGAGTACTTGCGCGCCGAGTCCGGCGTCGAACTCGACCGGGACGCGATCCGTGCGACGCTCACGCGTCCCTACACGCTCATCCCCGTGAGCGAGCACGAAGCCACGCTGATCCACTGGCGCGGCGTCAAGCTGCCGATCTTCGGCTGGGTCGTCAAGCAAGAACCGGCGTTCACCATCTCGCGCGTCGCGCGCGGGATGGACTTGCTCACGCCGTTCCCCGACTGGCTGAAACGCGAGATGGGCTGGACGCCGCCCGAACACGCCGCCCAGATCGACGGCACACGCACCGTCGTGCGCGTCACTTCGGGCGACCTGGGCAGCTTCAAGCGCAAGTACGGCGCATACCTCGACGGCAAGGTCGAGGGCGGTTTCAAGATTCGCGGCGGCGCGGCATGGATCCGCCTGGTGGCGACGCTCGTGCGCGACGGCATCCTGCCCTACACGCCGCAGCCCGTCGCCGCCGAGGACTGGGACGCACACGCCGAATCCTCCATCACGCTGCGGGACTATCAGCAGCCGTTCGCCGAGGAATTCAAAGCGAAAGGCGCGACCTTTTTCAATCTGCCGCCGGGTGGAGGAAAGACATTTCTCGCGCTCTATCTCCTGGCTCACTTGAAAGGACCACATCTCATCCTCGCGCCGAGCGTGATCCTGGGCGAACAGTGGCAGGCGCGCGTGAAAAAATACGCGCCGAACGCGGACGTGACGATCCTGACGTACGCGAGCGGCAAAAAAGCGCTGGAGCGAGAGTGGACGCTCACGATCTTCGACGAAGTGCAGACCCTGCCCGCCGATACGTTCAGCAAGCTCGCCTTCTTGAAAACGCGCTATCGGATCGGACTGAGCGCGTCGCCGTGGCGCGAGGACGGTCGGCAATATATGATCGCGGCGCTCGCGGGCTTTCCGTGCTCGATCCGTTGGGCGGAACTTATTCGCGCTGGCGTCTTGAAGCGCCCCCGCGTGGTGATTGCCACGGTCGTGAACGACGCGGCGAAGACCGCGTTCACGCGCACGCTGCTGGAAAAGCGGCGCGGCGGACGCGCCCTCGTCTTCTGCGACTATCTGGATCAGGGGCAACAACTCGCGAACGCGCTTGGGCTGCCGTTCGTCTCCGGCGAGACGCCGCACAAATTCCAGCGCGTGCAGGAAGCAGAGGCGTGCGTGGTCTCGCGTATCGCCGATCGCGGACTCGATTTCGAGGACTTGACGCTCGTCGTCGAGGTGGCGTTTCTGGGCAAGTCGCGCGAGCAGGAAGCGCAGCGATTGGGACGGCTGTTGCACAGCCAAGCGAAGGGCGAGCACTATCTGCTGTTCACGCCGGCGGAAGCGGAGAAATTTCGCCCGCGTATTTTCGGCATCGAGGCGGAACTCGCCGGCGAGATCGACCTGGAATTCCAAACCATTGGCAATCTGCCAAGCGCCGCCCGTGCCGAGCGCGCCATTGTCGCGCATCCCTTGCGGCGAACGCATCCGACCCCCGGCGCGCCGCGAGCGCAGACCGATGTAGACGCGGCGCTCACGAATTCGGCGGTACGAAAACTGATAGCGGAAGCCGAGGCGCGGATTGGCGTCAAGTCGCGCGGCTATGTCGAGAAAGCAATTCGCGTGTGCTGGGATTCGCCGGTGACGCTCGAAGAACTGCGCGCCGGCAAGGGAATTAGCGAGGAACAGTTGAAACGCTACAAAGCGGGGTTCCGCGAGGCACAGAAAGCCGGACTGGTCGCCGACGTGGGCGAAGGGCGTTTTCTCGCGGATCGCGCCAAGATCAAGAAACTGGTCGATCTCTCAGAACGGTTCGCCAGGAGATGAGATGATCTACCGCTTTGCTTGGAGGAACAATTCCAAGCGCGCGACGCTCTACGGTCGCCCTTGTCGCGTCTTGGCGCGCGGCAAGATGAATTCTGCGCTGGTCGAATTTGAAAACGGACAGCGCGAGGTTGTCAGTCGGAACGCGCTGAGGAAAAACCGACCATGACACAATTTCTTCATTTTGTGCACGAACTTTTTCCCTGGTATGGGTGGCGTCGGTTTTGGATGAACGTTCTGGTTTTCCGTCTGGACCGGCAAAGTCAGAAGCCAAAGAAAGCAAGAAGGTGAACCGATGACACCTGTAGACCTAACCACGATCAACGACGACGACCTGCCCGACGAGTTGCTGGCTTTGCTAGAGCGCGCCGACCGACTGTGCCGCGCCACCGCCGGCGCGCAACCGCATCGCAAATCGAGATCGCCGCGATGACCGATTGCCTCATCATCGAATGCTCGGCGCGCAAGCGCGATCCAGAAACCTTTCCGCATGTCGTCATTCCAACCGATGACGGAAACGTGCCAGCTGCCGCCGCGTGGAACGTCTACGACGGAACACAGATGCGAATGGTCCGGGCGCACTATCCGTATCGCGATTTGGAAATTCTCATTCTCTCCGCGCGGTTTGGTTTGCTCACACTCCAGGCCGTCATCCCATTTACGATCAGCGAATGACGCGAAACCAATATCGCGATAGGGCTTGGGTTGAAGGTTGCATCGCGGAACCTTGGGAATGGATAACCGAATTTGGCGAACAGGAATACACTGCCGTCTACCACTCAATGTCGAAACCCTATCGCGATGCGCTCAGCGCCGGCTTGCGCGAATTCAACATCAAGCCGCGCGATGTATACGGGGGCAACTACAGCACGCAGGGACGCCGGCTGACCGCGCTCCGGGCATTTCTCGCCGGTCGCCATCTCGAGGGCGCAGCCACATTGCCAACCCTTTCAATGCCAGAGATCGCGGCAGTCAATCTCAGGCTGCCCATGTTCGATTAGATAAGGGCGCTTTCTTACTGACCGCACCAAGATCAAGAAAAAGGAGCGACGTGGACAAACCACCTGAAGGAAAATGGCAGTGCGTCATTTGTGGAAAAATCTGGAACGCCGACCAGGTTCTCATCGACCCCCAAACGATTGGAGGGCGTAGGTCTTGCGGAGATTTTTCCTGCGAGGGCACGGTCGTTCGCCTGGATGATCCAAAAGCAAACAAGGAAGTTGAAGACGATGCTCCAAATCGATGACGCGGGCTGGGGCAGTCCCATCGGCGGGGTACTGATTGCGGGCTATCGCCCGGAGACAGGCGAATTCGCGGTGGCAGAGATTGCGGTCGAGCACTTCCAGCCGCCCAAGTTCCAGCAGCACACCTACCTGGACGCCGCGGTCGACGCGACGCGCCAAGTCCTCGCCACGCTCGCGAGTCCTGCCAACGAACGCGTCGAGATTTGCAGTGGCTTCGTGCACGGACACACCCACGCCTGGCTCGCAGAAAGCGGACGCCCCTGGCAAATTATCAAGGTCGAGGGAATGCTCCAAGAGTTGATCGAGAACGCGCTCGCAGACTACTTGCGCGGATTGGGCTTCGAGCCGCCCAAGTCCACCGAGCAGTACGGGGCGCTCTTCTACCAGTCGATCAAGTGGCTGAAGGACGGTCGCATGGATCGGGCGGGAATGAACGCGGAACGGATGCGCGTGGCGAAAACAGGCTGGGCGTCATTCCCATTCTACCGCGATTACCCATACACCCAAGCCAAAGACCTCGCGCGACGCGCGAAAAACCGCAAAGGTTTTGTACGGTTGCGCGGAGAGGACTTCTGAATGGGTAAGATAATCCAATTTCCAATCAAGACCAAGCCAGTCGCCAAGATCACCTGGAGCACACCTGCATCTGCGATGACCGCAGGTGCAGATGTCGTCCGCTACCCCACACGAGTCGAAATCTGGACAAGCGATGGTAGGGTTCTGTATTTCGACAACATCGCACAGGCGCGGCAATGGGAGGAGCAGCAACACCAAGTTGATCGAGCGGCAGGATAATCGATCCCGAATGCAATTGATTCAAGGAAAGGGAAAATGTCCACACGTTATCGAAAACGCAAGTGCACGCGCTGCGGAGCACCGGTCAACCAGCGGATCGAGGACGCTCTGGCTAATCAAGAGCCGCTGTGTCCCGAACACGGGCGCGAGCAATCCGTTCGGAAAATGCACGCTGGGTTCAGCGCACTGCGCGCCGAGATCGCGCGGCAAACGATTGATTTCCTCCGCGCGCGCGGTGTCGTCATCCCCAACGACATCGCCGAACAAGCCCTCGCACAGGCACGCGTACAGGGACGCCAGGACGCCGAGCAGGTTGTCGCCGTGTTCGGACAACAACACGAGGGAAAAAGATCATGACTAGATACCGGAAACGCCGGTGTCGCATCTGCAACACGCCGGTCAACCAAGCCAATGACGATCTCAGAGAGCCGCTTTGTTCGGAGCACCGCCTGGAACAGCTCGGTCGCGATCTCGCCACAATTCGGGCGCAAGTCTGCGCGCTCTAGGCCCAACGCGCCGCACAATTCTACGAGGCGCGTTTTGGGATTCCCGCCACCGACGCGCTCCAACAGGAACTCGCGAACGCGCTGGAATCCGCGTAATTTGAATCCGCCAGGCAACATTATAGAATAAGAGAGGTAAACTATGCGCGCCCCAACTCAAACGTTCGATCAGTATTTCCAAACCCTCGTCGAAGAACTCGTTCCTCTCCAGGAAGCCCTCGGCACAGCCCCTCGCGAGGCGCGGCAAGAGGCAACAGAGGATGCCGCCGCCTTGCTATTAGCCGCCGCCTTGAGCCGCAAGGATCAAGCCCTGGTTCGCCAAGCCGCGCGCCGACTCCTACAACGCATGACCGCGGCAGAATATCTCCGCTTATCCGAACACTACGCCGCCGAGTCCGAACACCCGGTCCTGGCGCGGGTGTTCCGCGACCGAATGGAACATATCGTCATATCGATTGCCGACGCCCCGACCACAGTCCCGCTCCGCCGGCAGCGCCAATTCGCCCAGCATCTCCGCCAATGGAGCCACGAAGAAGTGAACGCCCGACTTACCCAGGCGTTGCAAGACCGAGGAGAAGAATGAGCAGTCTGCTCGTTCGACCAGCCAGAAAGGAACTCATGACCGCTAAAAAGAAATCCACCCGCTCGCGCTCGAAAACCCCACGCGCGGAACGCGCCCGTCCCGCGTCTACTTTTGCGTTCCTGGACGATTTTGCCCGCGCCCTGGAAAGCCAGGATCGGAGCCCCGCGACCATCCACGGCTATCGCAACTCCGCAAAGCAGTTCGCCCAGTGGCTGTCCCAGACGCGCGGCGAATCCTACGCGACGATGCAGGCGTTCGTGCGCGCCATCACCCCCACGGATGTCCGCGCCTACCGCGCCTATCTCCTGAACGTCCAGCACACGCCGCCGGGCACGATCAACCACCGCCTGACCACGCTGCACGTGCTCGTGCGCTGGGCGCGTCACGCCGGACTGATCGAGGGCGATCCCGTCAACGGCATCAAAGCGGTGCAGCAGGTCAAGCCCGCCCCGCGCTGGCTCGACCGCCAAGAGCAATACGCCTTGCGCCGCGCCGCGGAGAAGGACGGCGACCCGCGCAACCTCGCGATCCTGCTCTTGCTCCTGAACACGGGCTTGCGCGTCTCCGAGGTCGCGGGCTTGAAACTCGACGATCTCACGCTCTCCGAACGCAAGGGCGAAGTGGTCGTCCGCGGCAAGGGGACGAAAGTCCGCACCGTCCCGCTGAACGCAGAGGTTCGCAAGGGCTTGCGCGAGTATCTGGCGAAGCGACCGAAGGTCGAGCACGCCGCGGTCTTCGTCGGGCAGAAAGGCGCGCCGCTGGGTTGGCTCGGCATCGAATATCAGGTCGGCGTCCTGGGTCGCCTGGCGGGATTCGACGAGCGCCTGACGCCGCACATGCTGCGGCACACCTTTGCCAAGAACCTGGTCGATTCGGGTGTTTCGCTCGATCAGGTCGCGACGCTCCTGGGGCATCGTTCGCTCACGACGACCGCGCGCTACACCCAGCCGTCGCAGCAGGATTTGGCGAAAGCGGTCGAGAAGTTGGAGGAGAAATAAGGTCCTCTTCTTGACAGAGCGCGCAAAGTCTCGTATGCTATGAGTGTCAGGTTCGCCAAGAGCGCGGGGTCAACCACCGCGCCATTTTTTGGCTTGATGCGCGAGCGAATTTCGCTTGCGCGCGCAAGGAGAAAAACCATGAGCTCATTCCAGGTCTACTTGCCTAGAGACCAAATTGCAGAATTCTGCCGTCGTCATCATGTCCGCCGACTGTCCATTTTTGGATCGGTCTTGCGCGACGATTTTCGGTCTGGCAGCGATCTCGATGTGTTGGTCGAATTTGAGCCAGGGCACATTCCGGGCTTGGCGTTTTTCGGAATGCAAGCCGAACTGTCGGCCACCTTGGGGCGTCCGGTGGACTTGAACACGCCGCAGTTTTTGAGTCCATATTTCCGCGATCAAGTTCGGAAGGAATCGCAGGTCATCTATGAGCAAGCATGAGGCCATGGTTCGCTATCGACACATGCTTGATAATGCACGCAAGGCGCGTACGCTCACGCAGGGAAAAACGCGCGAAGATTTGGACAACGAGTGGATCAACACACTGGCGCTTGTACGTCTACTGGAAGTAATCGGCGAAGCCGCCAACCGCGTGCCCAACGAAAAACAGAAACGGCATCCGGAGATCCCATGGTCAGAAATCGTCGGTTTGCGGAATCGGTTAATTCATGGCTACGACTCAATCGACCTAGACATTCTCTGGCAAATTGTTAGCCAAGATTTACCGCCATCGATCCAGTCCCTCGAAGCCATCCTTGCTGCGGGCGCAAGCGCGTAACTCGCGCGAAAAAAGAGAGGTGAGGCATATCGCGGACCCGCAAATACAACCCACTTTGTTCGCGTTGATCGTCCAAGTCAAGCACCACTCATTCTGAGAAAAGGAGAAACTGTCATGCCAACCAAGACCGCGAAAAAGCCCGCCAAGAAGACCGCGCGCCCAGCGACCAAGAAGAAAACCGTTCGCCGCGCCAAGCCGGTCAAGCCGGCAGTTACTGCGCCGGTGGCTGAACCAACCCCCGTGCCCGGGTTGGAGTCGTCGCCGCCACCCAGCGCGTAGAACCATAGCCGCGGCAGACGAAAAAGCCCACAGGAAAATTCCTGTGGGCTTGGCGTTTTAGAGCAAATTCCTGGTGACATATCACATCTCAAAACCCGGCTTGTTTTTGCACTTCGAAAACGCGATTTCCCCGAAGGATTTTGACTTATGTGCAATCACCAGCGAATTCCACTTGAATGTATGGTGGAATGCGCTATACTGAGCAGATGAACCCCTACTCTCAGGATTTGCGGGAGCGCGTGCTCGCCGCTATCAAAAAAAACAAACTTTCCCAAGCCCAGATTGCAGACATGTTCAAGATCAGCCGGTCCACCCTCGAAAAGTGGTGGCACCGCCAACGGGAGACGGGAGCCTGTGCCGCGCGTCCCCATGGTAGTGGGAACCCACGTGCCTTGGCTGGGTGCGAACCCTTCTTCCGCACTCAAGTGAAGAAACAACCCGATGTGTCACTCGGTGAACTCTGTGCACGGGTGGCCGCCACCAAAGGCGTGCAGGCCAGTCCCAGCATGATGTGCCGCGAGTTGCACCAGTTGAATCTCCCGCGTAAAAAAGTCATTCTACGATAGTCAACGCGAGACGCAGCGCGTGAAACGCTTGCGGCAGGAATTTGGAGAACAGATCCGCGCGGTCAGCCAGACCCTGGCTCAACGTTTCAAATTTATCGATGAATTCGGCGTTCATGTTGGCATGACGCGTTGGCATGGACGTGCAGTGCCGGGCAGGCGCGTGGTCGAAAGCCCGCCCGGCTTTTCGGGTACGCACTACACCGTCGTGGCCACTTTGGGCTTAACGGGAATCGCGGTACCCTGGATGTTTGAGGGTGCCATGACTGGACTTGCCTTTGAGACGTATGTCGAACAGGTATTGCTTCCCACGCGGCACCCCGACGATCTGGTGCTGATTGATAATCTGTCGGCGCACAAACGTGATGCGATTCGTACTCAAATTGAACAGCGGGGCGCCCACCTACACTTCTTGCCGCCGTATCCACCAGACTTGAATCCGATTGAACTCTGTTGGTCGAAGGCGAAGACGGCGTTGCGTTCCGCCAAGGCGCGTACCTTGGATGCTTTGGTCGAGGCACTATGCAATGCTTTGGGGGCGATCAACCCCGTTGATGTCCGGGCCTGGTTTGCCCACTGCGGCTATACCGTAAACACATAAGGAATTCGCTCTAGAACTCGATGCGCTTCGCGTGCCGCCACTCCGGTGCGATTTCCGAAGAGAGCACCATGTAGCGCGGGTGCCGCGGCTCGTACGCGGGACCGTGGAATCACATTCCCAATTCGTTCGGCACGGCGTCTGAGACACGCCATCGTCGTCCAAGTGTTGGCAGGGTTGCGATATTCGCGGCAGTACTGCTGCGACAGGATGTGATCGAACGTCGCGGCGCGAAGCGTGGCGGTGAGCGAACGACCGCAGTAGACCAACGTCATTCGGTCGCGCGCAAGTATATGCTGGCGCGACCAGACCGCGCCGCGCTGCGGGAAATTCTCGTAGGCGATGATCGACAACATGCAACGGCTCGTCGCATTGAGCACGAGAACTTGAACCACCACGATCAACCCCTTTCTGAACAAATGCGCTCCCCGGCGAAGATGAAACGAACTGCATTCTCCGGTCCAACACACCTGCATCATGCCATGGTTCACGCAAACACCCAACCTCGCACAGTGCTGACCCTCTGATGGCAGGTTCCTTTTCTGTCTATCGACAGTTGGGTACCTCTCAGCATAGGATTAAAGTACTATTATTGGGGGTATTTTTAAGCGAATCCTTCACCTCGTACCCCGTAGTAGTGCTTGTGGCGAGACCGCCATCCAAATTGCCGTATGGGAGGAGAAAGGATCATCACGTCGCAACAAACGCCGTTCGAAGAATCGCTGGAAGAAATTAAGCCAATAGGGCGTTCTCGACTGCAGGCTTGCCCTGTGACCAGATCGAGGGAGATACAATGGCCTTAGGCAGACTTGAGGAACAACAAACGGATGCACAGGTGGCTGGGATATTTTCCCTGCTGTCCGACGAAGAGCTGGTGCAGTTAACGATTGCCGCCGGTCGTGAAATGGACTTTGAGAGATACCTCCTGCCCAACGAACGCGAAGAACTCCACGCGCTCAAACGAGAACTACTCTCTCGCCTCCGACGTGGAAATCCGCGGTAAAAGAGGTGGCATCGCTCCCCTTACCCTCGAACAGCTAGGATGAGATGACTACTCATTTTATTTCGTACGAACACCTGATTGCCTATGCGGCGGACGAACTCGATGAGGCTCAATCAGCCATCGTTGCCGATCATATAGCTACCTGCGCCGACTGCGCCGCAACCGTTAGTCGCTTCCGTGTGGTCCGCGCGACGATACGCGCGGATGACACGGAGACTCCCTCCGCGGATACCCTGGTTCGAGTGCAAAACATCTTCCCGCATGAACCGATCGGGAAGTGTTCGGACGGTTCGATCCGAGTCACTTTGAATTCGCAAAATACCGAAATTGAACCGCTGCTCGCGCGCGTGCTGGCACTCCTCTGTGAAACCCTCGGCACCTCGGCCGCGTGGGTACCCCTGCTGGATGACCGAGGTCGCCTCGGTCGGCGCGGCAATTTTCGGCTTGCCGGCGCGCACAATCTCCCGCCGGCTTTGGAAGCCAACGACCGCGCCGAGATGCACTGGTCCGGCTGCGCCTGCCAGCGCAAACTGCTCGCCGGCGAACTGATGGCGGCGGTGAACCTTGTGGAGTGTCAACGGCTGCAACGAGCCCAGGGCGACACGCGCGGCTTGCGCTACCATGCCTCTATCCCTCTCCGCGTCAGAGACCGCACGCTGGGTCTCTTGAACCTGACCACACCTCCCGACCGCGTCTTCGGCGATGACGAGCTCCGTTTGCTTTCAGCGTTCACCGACCAGATCGGTGTAGCGCTTGAGCGCGCGCGGCTGCACGAGTAGGTCAAGATGCACCACCGCGAAGAGCAAGATACGCTGTTGAAACTCTCGCAGGCGCTGCTCAGTGAGACGGACGCACAGGTCATTCTGGATCAAGTCGCGCGCGTGGCCGCCGAGTCGCTCAAGGTCGAGTTTGCCGCGATCGCGCTGGTGGACGCCGACGGTCAGCATTTTTCCGGGCGAGCCGCCGTCGGCTGGGTGCCGGAGATTTTCCAGCGAGCCCAGCGTATCCCCCTCGCTGACAGCACGGGTCTCGCTTACGCTATCCGCACCCAGACGCCGGTGGTCATCTTTGACGGCAAGGATGGATCGTTCCACGGCGCGATCTATGTCGGCGGAGCCACACACATCAAGATCGATGGTGATAGGTCCGTTGGTTACGATGTGTTTTCCGACCGGTCCCACGAATTGTATCCGCCGAAGCACATGGACACGCTAGAAGCGGCGCTTGATTACATCGCCGCGCTGGACGTTCCATCACCCGCGGAGCGCGATGGCAACCTAATGAACCTGCGCGCCACGTTCCGCCGCAACAAGGTGGATCTCTCGAAGAGAGGATAGATGACTGCGGCTCTTGCCGTCCGGCGTTATTGCCGGGCGGCAAGAGATTGCCGGGAGACCCTGTCATGCCCACCATCTACGCCAATGTTCAACGCCTCATCGCGATCAGGAAAATCCTGGAACGGCGCGGCAGTCTGGACATCGAAGAGACCATCGGGGAACTGCCTCAATTCTACTTCGATCACGACCAGGAGCTCGAAAGCGCGCAGCGTACGGCGCGGCGCGATTTTGAGAACCTCATCGCGCTGGGTTTCCCGATCGTGCGCGTCAAGCCCCGCAAGCCGCGCACCTATCCGGCGACCTACTACTGGGGTAGCGCGCCGCCGTCCGACCAACGCGGTCCGCGGAAATTCAAATACCCCTGCGACCACTGCGGCAAAGACATCTACCTTCTCTTTCCCCAAGGCGGGCGTCATCTCTGCGCCCCCATGCCGCGCGGCGATCCGCGAGGAGCGCAAAGCCAAGCAACGCATTGCCGCTGCGCGGCGTTATCGCGAGAAAACACAGGCAAAACGAAAATCCCCTGGATCGAGTTGACCCAGGGGATTTTGCTTTTTCAGAACTCGATGTATTGTCGCCACTCCGGCGCGATCTCCGAGGACAGCACCAGGTAGCGCGTGCGCGGTCGCCGCGGCTCGTACGCGGGATCGTGGAAGCGCATCCCCGA
>VFSW01008347.1_pt1 | contig 14890 bp, 11 predicted proteins | sample 5358111 | NCBI WGS metagenome assembly VFSW01 (sample SAMN11554181, study PRJNA540505) | mine drainage metagenome | isolation source: sediment from site ElyBrook_90M | place: USA: Ely Copper Mine, Vershire, VT | collected 2017 | reverse complement strand
AAATATATAGCAAAAGAGATACTGTCGCCCTTCATCGTGAGCCTCCTTGCGATCAGTGCATTGATGCTGGTGGGCAGGATGGTAAGGTTTTTCGATCTTATCATTGCAAAGGGCGTTTCCATCCGGGATGTCTCTTTATTATTCCTTTATATGTCTCCGTTTATCCTTGCCCTCTCGATTCCGATATCCGTGCTTGTGTCCGTTGTTCTTGCGTTTAACAGGTTGTCCAGTGACAGCGAGATTATTGCCATGAAGGCAATCGGGATAAACCTTGCAAAACTTTCAAGGGCTCCTCTCTGGCTGGGTTTGTTTGCCTATATAATAACAAGTCTTATATCCTTTTATCTGCTTCCGGATGCCAATCTTGCCCTGAAGAATGAATTCTTCAATATCATCATAAGAAAGACTACCGTGGGCATCAATGAAAAGGCATTCAATACCTTCACCAGCGATATAATATTTTATGTCGATAACCTCTCCAAGGACCGGGAGATCATGAACCATGTAATTATCTACGATACGCGGGACCCAAAGGTGCCCAATACCATTATTGCCAGGCAGGGCAGGTTTATTGTCGACAAACTCAACAAGACAATAACGCTGTCCCTCCAGGACGGAACTATTCAGCAGTTAGGGGATGATCCGGACACGATACGGCTGATAAACTTCCAGGATTACGATCTGTCCTTTTCTCAGAGCGAGGTCAGCCCATCGATGTCATATTACAATAAGTCCACTTTTGAAATGACCATACCCGAGCTTGTCCACAGGTATTACGAATTAAAAAAGAAAAAGGCTCAATATAATTCCCTGTTAACCGATATTGCAGAACGCTTTGCAATACCGTTTACCGTTATAATATTTGCCATCATGGGGATACCTCTCGGCATAAAATCACCACGGTCGGGAAAGGCTTATGGTATAACTATTGCGGTGGTCCTTGTGCTGTTGTACTACATTGTTTTAAGCGGTGCGGAAACCGTGGGCAAATTAAATATATTAAACCCTTTAATCGCCGTATCACTCGTGGACATCTTCTTCCTTGTCATAGCCCTGCTCCTGCTGTACATGGTTTCTCTTGAAAAGAACCTTCAATTTCTCAATCCCCTTGTTTACATAAGAAGGCATACATGAAAATCATAAGCAGGTATATTGTTGATGAATTTTTGCAGGTTTATTTGATTACCATTACTGCATTGTCCGGGCTGTATATCATTGTTAATATATTTGAAAGTCTGAAGGACGTCATATCCCAGCAGCCGCCGGTGAATGCCGTCGTGATGTTTTATGCGACCCAGATACCAGGGATTGTATACCAGACTGTTCCGATGGCCGCGCTGCTGACGGTTGTTATCGTCTATACGGTAATGTCCAGGAACAATGAAATAGGCTCCCTTCTGACAACGGGTATCAGTCCGTTTACCATCATAAAACCGTCGGTGATCATCGTCCTGATACTGTCGCTGCTGCATTTTATATTGGGGGAGTATGTTGTGCCTCAGGCAAATATCAAGAATGCCATGCTGGATGCCCAAGTCCACCATACACAATCAAGCCTTTCAAAAAACTTCAAGGTAAACAATATATGGTTTAAATCGAGCACGGACATATACAGAGTGGGATTGTTCGTGCCATGGCTGAACACTATTAAAGATATTACGATATACGAGTTCTCAAAAGACAACAATACACTGGTAAACAGGACGGATGTAAATACGGCTCAATGGAATAACGGTTTCTGGGATGCACAGGATATCTACACAAGGGATTTTAAAGACGGATATCAGACAGCCTATACCTTTTCAAAGTCAAAAGAAATGAAGCTTCCGTTTATGATTTCGGATTTCAGGCACACCGGCAAGACGCCGGACGAGATGGATTATACGGAACTTAAATCATATATAAGAAAGTTAAAGGATGAAGGATACACCTATGCTCCTTATGATGTTGATCTCAACTCCAAGATTTCATATCCCCTGTCATCCCTGTTTGTGATCCTTCTCGTGATACCTTTCTCATTGAAGAAAAGGAAAACCTCCGGCGTTATGCTGGCCTTTGGTGTATCCCTTGCCATAGGGTTCAGCTACTGGATCATCATGGCATTATCCATGTCCATGGGCAATTCAGAGATACTCAATGCTGCGGTTGCGGCGTGGCTTCCGAATATCATGACACTTCTTGCCGCAGGTGGAGTAATAATCGTTACAAAATGGTGAGACCGTTTTGTTTTTTACTGTTTTTTGGTTTTGTTTCTGATATAGAGCTATAGAGATTGAGGACGCCTTCATGTATTACCGGCGGGAATAAACGTTGTTGACAGTTACCTTTGGGAAAAGGAAAGAGATTTTTTTATGAAAAAAAATGTCTCAGACCATATAATGAAAGAACTCGGCATCGATGGTTCGGAATTGGATAAACGCAAAAGGTTTGTTTCAATTTCGGAAAAAGACATACGTCTTCTGAAGTCAGCTTATAAAATAGCCCCCTGGATACCGGACAGGGTTGCCGATGTGTTTATAAAACACCTGCAGACGTTTGATGAAACGAGGGCTGTTGCAAGGCAATTCAATACCACGAATGTCAAGAAGAAAGTTTCCGAATATTTTGCACACCTTTTTGAAGGCGAAAATGACCTTAACTATGTGATCGATCGGCTGAGCCTCGGCTATCGGCATAACATAGCAGGTTTTGATCCAAAGTACTACATCGGGGCATACAGTGAGGTTATAAAAGAGCTTATCCCTCTTATTCAAGAGCATACAGGCGATAATAAGAAGTTATTTTCAGCGACAATCTCTGCCTTATTCAAGGTTATGCTCTTTGATCTGACGAATGCCATGGAGGCTTACCTGTTGGAGAAACAGGTTAAGGCCGGCCACGTGAATACTCTTTATTCGGTTCTGAGCAAGATAAACGAATTTATTATCCGGGTCAGCAATATCAATGAACTATTTGAAGGGGTATGTCCGCTCTTTGTCGATGAGGGTGGATTTAAGTTCGCCTGGATCGGGCTTGTGGATAAGGACACGAGGGAGATTAGACCCGTAGCAATGTGGGGAGACGGTGAGGCGTATGTAAAAGGTTTGAAGTTCTATGTGCGTGAGGACCTTCCGGAGGGCATCAGTCCCGCAGGCAAGGCCATCCTTGAAGATAAAATTATCGCCAGCGATGACATCGATCATGATGCCAGAATGCTATCATGGCGCAGGGGGGCACTGAGTTTTGGTTTCCGGGCGTATGCTTCAATACCGATCCGCATGTCTCATGAGGTGATTGGAGCCCTTACCATATACTCGGGAACACCCTTTGAATTCGGCAATGAGGAAGTCCGTTTACTCGGGGAGATAGCAGGAGATATATCCTTTGCAATCGGATATATTGGAAAACTTCAGAAGACAAAGTATATTTCACTGTTCGATCCTCTCACCGACCTCCCGAACAGGAATCACATACTGCAGGAACTCCAGAGACTCATAGACATTTCTATTGTATCGGGTAAATCCGTTGCCCTGATTGTTATGGATATAGACTGGTTTAAGGGTATCAATGAGACCATCGGCTATGCCAAAGGAGATATCCTGCTCAGGGAGATAGTAAAAATGCTGACGCCGGTGATTAAAGAAGACAGACAGCTCGGCAGGATTGGACCGGACGAGTTTGCCATCATAGGCCGCGACATAAATAATGAAGAAACAATATACAAGATCGTGGAAAGCGTAAACAAGATATTTGCCAATCCGGTACAGGCTGACGGAGAAAAGGTCAACGTCTCTTTCAGTATGGGTATATCCATCTACCCGAACGACGGTAATAGTGCAGAGGAGCTTGTAAAAATAGCAGAGGCGTCCTTAATCCAGATAAAGGGTGGAGGGACAAAGGGTGTTGTAAATTATTCTCCTGCCATAAACAGTAAAATCTCAGCAATGCTGAAAATGAAAAATGACCTTATAAAAGCCATTGAAAATAAAGAGTTCCTCGTTTATTACGAACCCAAGGTTGATTTAAAGAACTATACTATTGCCGGAGTTGAGGCTCTTGTTCGATGGCAGAATCCGGAGCAGGGTTTGATCCGGCCTGCACGATTCATACCGCTTCTTGAAGAAACCGGTATGATAGTACAGGTTGGACAGTGGGTTTTTGAAGAAGCAGCAAAGCAGGTCATGCGGTGGAACGCAAACGGCTATAACTTAAGGGTTGCGATCAATGTATCGGCGGCACAGCTTGAACAGAAGGATTTTGTACGATGGGTTATTATGACTGCCAAGGACAAAGGGATAGACCCGTTGAGCATAGAGCTTGAGATTACAGAAAGCCTGATCATGAAGAACGTCGAAGATAAGATTGAGAAATTACTCCAGCTCAGGGATTACGGGATCAGCGTGGCCGTCGATGATTTTGGAACGGGCTATTCGTCTCTTGCATATCTGAAAAGACTTCCGGTAACCTCCCTGAAGATAGATATCTCCTTTATAAAGAGCCTGCCGGAAGACAAAGAGAATGCAAAGATAACCGAAACAATAATATCACTTGCAAAGGCCCTGAACCTGAAGACCATTGCAGAAGGTGTGGATAAGACGGAACAGATCGATTTCCTCAGGAAGCTCGGTTGTGATGAAGCCCAGGGCTATTATTTTACCATGCCTCTGCCTGCGCATGAATTCGAAAAATTTGTAACCGATTTCCCGAAAAAACACTAGCCCTAATACGTTTGAAGAATATGGAAATTTGACTAATGATAGATAAGCCTCTGGCTTACGACCTTTGGCGGAAAATATAGGCATTCTTCGAATATTCGCAAAGAAAAAATATAAATGCTCTGTTATTGCGAGCCGAAGGCGAAGCAATCCCTATGCTTGTAGATTGCTTCGTCATTTCATTCCTCGCAATGACAACCTTATAGAGGACTGAAACATCGCTTATAACAAATCCCCCCTACCGCCTTTTCTCAGCAGGATGTCCGAAAATACACAAAACTATTCCTCCCCCTTGAGCGGGTACCCATCCAGGGCCGGGGGTAGGTGTGGGTGCAAGTTGTTATATTTAAAAAATTTATCACTCTCCCGACCCAAGCTTCGCTTGTGTACCTTGCCCTCCCGTCAAGGGAGGGCAAGAAGAAAGGAATTGTCGGATATCCTCCAAAGGGGGTAGTGGGGATTTGCGCTAACCCTGGATATAGCTCACGAGAGGACCGGGGCTCACTATGATTAAGGTATCCATGTACATGTCCCCATCGATGGTATATTTCAGGGGGACGCTTGATTTTATCTCCACGGTTTTTGCAAGCGCATCCGTCAGATCTTTAAAGTCCGGCTCATGTCCTACGTAAAGCCTCCTGAGCCTTCGCATGACTTCAAATGCCGTGGCTTTGCCTGCAAACACATGGATCCTGTCCGGGAGTTCTTCGGCCCTGTATATTGCCCTGAAATTAAGGCCTATATTCCGTATCGCCGATGATACAATAACTGAGTATTCCTTAAAATCCAGTTTCTTGCCGTCGATAATGACCTCCGCGATGATGGATTGAAACAATTTGTCTACATAATCCGTTGATAGAATGGCAGATGCAATGGCTTTATAAATAATCTGTAAAGCTTTAACAGGTCCGGGGTTTCCGCCTTCATAATATATGTCCATCAGGTTGGCTACAAAGCCTGTGCCGAACATAAAGCCATACCTTCCGTTTATGTTTAATACCTTGCTTGTTTTCGTTTTAAACGGTCTGTTTTCCTTGTAATGTTCAACAAGTTTTTTCGTTATGTTCGACACGGACCCCTTTATACCGTAGAGGGCGTTCGAGACCGTGTTCATGGTCCCTCCTCTTAAATGTGCAACCAGCGGGAGGCGTTCGCTCTGGTAGACATCGATCAGGCGGGTTATTATCTGATGGTTTGTGCCGTCTCCACCGTTGACGCCGATAATCTCGTATTTGTCCTTCTTTATTTCCTTGGCAACCTCTGTCAATTCGTCAAAAGAGAACGGCGCAAACACTGTTCCGTATTTCCCCACGATTTCTTTGAGTGTGTCCAGCATGGCCGGATGTTTCATATTTTTTTTGGATCGCGGATTATGGATGATACCGATTGCCTTCATTTAACCTCTCCATAGATTTTGTTTGCATAGCCTTGTATTAATTGATACACACATTGCATGAAAATTGGCAAGTTTTTAAAAGACAGACTTGATAGAAAAACGATTGTAAAGGTACTGATACTCGTCTCCATATTTACGGCAGCCACCATTGTTGTGTATAATACGCCTTTGCGGGAATATACCAATCCGCAAAAGCTCAAAGAATTTTTCCTCTCATTCGGATACTGGGCGCCGTTGATATTTATTCTTGCTTTTGCCGTAAAAGCCGTAATCCCGTTCCCATCATCTGTTTTTGCACTTGCGGCCGGGCTTGTTTTCGGCCCGTTCTACGGTGCTGTTTATGCAATCATCGGTTCTGTTATAAGTGCCGCTATAGCATACCAGCTGTCGAGAAGGCTGGGGAGAGACTTTGTGGTCAAGGTGCTGGGGACCAAAGCTAAAACCCTTGACCGGTTAACGAATGTCCACGGGCTTGAAGTTGTATTGTTTTTCAGGATAGTCCCGTCATTACCATTCGATGTGTTTAACCTCGGAGCAGGGCTTTCAAATATTACCTTTACGGATTTTTTAATAGGTACTGCCATAGGTATGACGCCGTGGTCGTTTGCCCTGAGTTATCTTGGTGACCGCCTTGCGAACATGAAATTGAACTTTATATCCTTACTCTCGTTCTTCCTTATAATAGCCATTTTTGCCCTGCCCATAATGATTAGGAAGTTTTCAAAGAGCTCGCAGAAGAAAACCAAGACCCATTAATACCACAATAGGTTGATCCACTTTCTTATCAAAAATTTCTTGACATAACGATATAATAACAATATGTTCCATTATAAGATATGAAGATTAATACTATTGAACGAAGTGCTTTGAGTAACCATGCATTACAGAATGATTATAGTGCATATCGCTCACTTGAAAAGGCGCTTGAGGTGCTTGGTCTTTTTGTCATATTTCCTGTGCTGACAGTTACAGAGATCAGCAAAAAATTGGGGTATCCAAAGAGTACAATATCCGGGCTCTTAAAGACTTTCAGCAAGTATGAAATTGTAGAAAAAGGCAAGGATAATGCCTTTAGACTGGGTATAAAGGCGTTTGAACTCGGGTTCAGATATTTAAACGGTATGGAGATACATACGGTTGCAAGGCTGTGGGCCGAAAGGTTGTCACAGGAAGAACATGAGCCAATACATATTGCAATAAGAAGGGGAACGAACATCTACATTATACTCGATGTGCAGCCGCCCTCCTCGTACATGGCAATTTTGCAGACCGGCATGAATATCCCGGCCCATGCTACGGCCCTCGGCAAGGTATTAATGGCACAGCTGACGGATAAAGAACTGGTCCCATTCCTTGAAATGCCGCTGGAGAGGCTAACCGAGCATACCATCGTCGAACCCGGCGCATTAAAGGCAGAACTCTTTACTATAAAACAGGCAGGGTATGCAATAGACAGGGAAGAAAGTCTTCATGGATTGGTGTGCATATCTGCACCTGTGTTCCAGAGCGACGGGCACGTTATTGCAGCGATAAGTATTTCATCAATGGAACTGCTCGGTAAGGAAGAACGGATACAGACGCTTATCCAGAAGGTTAAGCAGGTTGCAAACAACGTATCCATGGATATCGGGTACCGGCCGGTCAGGACCCAGGACTCAAGACTCAAAATTCAAAATCCAGATATCCGGATTCAAGATTCAAAATTCAAGTTTCAAAATTAAGAATTCTAAATTAAAAAAAAAAGATAAGAAGGAGGCTGTATGGCATTCCCGTATACAAGCGATAAACAAAAGGCGGACGAGTTTCTCTATGAGTACCTTTTGAGTACAAAGACGGACCCTGCTTTGTTTGAAGGATGGAAGAATCTGAACATGATTATTGGTGTGCAGATAATAGATCTCGGGCTTGGGTATACAATCAACTGCACCTCCGGCACGGATGTTGTTATCACCAAGGGCTATCCCGAAAAACCGCAGGCAGCTTTGAAACTGAACATCGATGTGTTCCATAACCTTTATATAGGTAAACTCAATGTTGTCTGGGCATTTTCAATGAGGAAGATCAAAACAGAGGGCAACATCGCGAGCGTCATGAAATTAACATCGCTCCAGCCGAGAGGTATAAAGTTATATAAGGATTATCTGAAGGCAAAGGGATTGCCGGAGTGAAAAGTTTAAGAGTTCAGTAGTTACGGAGTTAAAGAGTTGTAGACTGATACGAATAGGAAGCAGGATTAATCGGCTTTTAAAGGAGGTATCGTGGAAAAAGGTTTTTTACTTGGTCTTTATGAGACCATGTTCAGGATAAGGACGTTTGAGGAAGAGGTAAAAAGGCAGTTCGAAGACGGCAATATACCGGGGTTTATTCACCTCGGCTCCGGTCAGGAAGCTGTTTCCGCAGGTGCCTGTGCCGCCCTAAAACCCGATGACAACATAGGCTCCACACACAGAGGGCATGCCAACCTTATAGCAAAGGGTGGAAGAACGGATCGCATGATGGCGGAATTGTTTGCAAGAGAAACAGGGAGCTGCAAGGGCAGGGGCGGATGCCTCCATATCACGGAAATGAGTGTCGGGAGTCTTGGCGCGAACGGCATTGTTGCCGCAGGGATTATCGTTGCAAACGGTGCTGCCCTGTCAGCCAAGCTTCAGCATAATAATAAGGTTGTCCTGACATTCTTCGGAGACGGCGCTACAAATCAGGGCAAGTTTCATGAAGCAATGAACCTTGCTTCTTTATGGGCGCTGCCGAATATATTTATCTGTGAGAATAATCTATACGGCGAGGCAACGCCGCTGGCAAAGCATATGAAGATTAAGGACATAGCTGTCAGGGCCAAGGCCTACGATATGCCGGGTGTCATCGTCGACGGCCAGGATGTCCTGGCTGTTTATGATGCAGTAACAGAGGCTGTTAAAAGGGCACGGGACGGTAAGGGCCCATCGCTTATTGAAGCAAAGACATATAGGTTCCATGGTCATCATATCGGCGACCCTGAAACATACAGGACCAGGGAAGAGGTCGAGGACTGGATGGAAAAACGCGACCCTCTAAAGCTCTTTAAAGCAAAACTCTTGAAGGAATTTAAGGTCAAGGGCACGGAAATCGATCCCATTGAACATAAAATTCTGAAGGAGATAGAAGATGCCGTTAAATTTGCAGCACAGAGCCCGACACCCGATCCATTAAACCTTACGGCAAATGTGTATGTATAGAAGAAATTCAAGACTCAAAACTCAAGATTCAATATGACAAAGTATAGAAGAAATTCAAGACTCAAAATTCAAGATTCAAGATTCGATATGACGAAAGAAATTCAAGATTCAAAAGGCTGTGGGAAAACTCGGATTGTCGTCATTGCGAATGAAGTGAAGCAATCTAGCTTTATAGAGGGATTGCTTCGTCATTTCATTCCTCGCAATGACGTGCAGGGCTGTTTTCAACAGTCTGTCAAATTTAAAACTCATGAGTAAGAGGAGGTAATTATGGCAGAGATGAAATTAATAACCGGGAAAGATGCAATACGCTATGCTTTGATAGAAGAAATGAGAAGAGACAAATCCGTGTTTTTGCTCGGTGAGGACCTTGAGCAGGCGACATTCGGCGTTACCGACGGGCTTATCGAAGAATTCGGAGCCGAGCGGGTACGGAATACGCCCATAAGCGAGAACGCGATTGTCGGAGCCGCCATTGGCGCGGCCCTGACCGGCATGAGACCTGTTGCAGAGATCATGTTTGCGGATTTCCTTATGGATGCAATGGACCCGATCGTCAACACCATGGCAAAGGCAAGGTTCATGACCGGCGGCCAGGCAAAGGTCCCCATGGTTATCAGGACACCGTCCGGTGCCGGCTTGTCTGCGGGTGCACAGCACTCCCAGAGCCCGGAAGCACTGTTCATGCATATACCGGGAATAAGGATCGCAGTACCTTCTACACCGTACGATATGAAAGGATTGTTGAAAACAGCCATACGGAGCGATGATCCTGTGCTGTTTTTCGAACATAAGATGCTGTACTACGAAGGTGGTGATGTCCCTGACGGTGACTATACCATACCGTTTGGTAAGGCTGATGTTAAGAGAAAAGGTAAGGATATAACGATCGTGGCTGTGCTTGCAATGGTCAAGAAGGCTTTAATGGCTGCGGATATGCTTGCAGGTGAAGGTATAGAAGTAGAGGTTGTCGATCCCATGACCCTGAATCCTCTGGACATGGAAACAATAATAAATTCGCTTAAAAAAACAAAAAGGCTTATGACTGTCGAGGAAGGTGCAAGGACAGGCGGTATCGGTGCCGAGATTGCTGCACGGGTGGCTGAAGAGGCACTCGATTATCTTGATGCGCCGATCAAAAGGCTGGGTGGAATGGATTGTCCCATACCGTTTTCTCCTGTTCTTGAAGAAGCAATGTACCCGACCGAGGACAGTATAGCCGCAGCAGTAAAACAGATGCTCGGATGACGGATATGATGGGTGTTTTCCGATGGTGTCATTGCGGGCGGCATGGTGATGCCGCGAAGCAATCCACCGATACAAGAGAATTATTTCATTATTCTGACGAATTGATAGAGAGGTGACCGCATGATCTCAAACGTTTTGATGCCCAAGCTCGGGCTTGTTATGAAAAAGGGAAAGATCATCAAATGGTATAAACAACCGGGTGATCCTGTACGGGAAGGCGAACCGCTGTTCCAGATCTCTACGGAGAAGGTCACCATAGACGTTGAGGCAAAGGCTACGGGATATTTAAGGATTATCTATGCGCAGCCCGGTGCTGTTGTCCCGGTGTCCGGTATTGTAGGGCTTATGGGAGAAAAGGATGAACCCCTGCCCGATATAAAACCTCCGGTCTATGAGATCGATAAAAAGGGCATGGACCTTCCCGCTGCCCGGAATGACGCAGAAGCAGGTCTGAAGGCTGGCCCTGCAGAGACACTCCCGGGCAGTGAGGTCAAAGCGAGTCCTGCTGCAAAAAGGCTTGCAAAGGAAAAAGGTATAGACCTCGCGAGGGTAAGAGGCACAGGACCCGGCGGACGGATCACGGAATCGGACATCATGAACTTCAAGCCGGAGGAGGTAAAGAGCAGGCCTACGGAAGCTCCTCCTCTACCTGCAACGCCGTATGCGAAAAAACTCGCACAGGAACACGGCATAGAAATGCAGCAGGTGACACAATCGACCGGCGACAGGAAGATATACGCACAGGACGTCATCAACCTGTATCAATCGTCAGCAGCTCCGGCCCAAGCAGGAGGTGATGCGCAGTCAACCTTACTGCCGCTCACGGATATAAGAAATGCCGTTGCCGAAAGGATGAGTTACAGCGCAAGGACGGTTGCACCGGTAACACTCGGTATGGAGGTCGTGGCAGAAGAATTGCTGAAGCTCAAGAATGCAATGGCTCTCACCTATCCGTCGGACAAGGTAACGATAAACGATATACTGGTAAAACTCGTCGCCATGGCTCTCAGAAAGCATCCCCTGGCAAATGCCTCTCTCGAGGAAAACGGGATCAGGGTTTACCATGTCGTGAATATGGGTATCGGTGTTGCCATTGAAGGCGGACTGATCGTCCCTGCTATTACGGATGCCGACAGGAAGAGCATTGTGCAGATCTCCAGGGAATCAAAGGACCTTATTGAAAGGGCAAAGACCGGCAGGCTTACGTTCGAGGAACTGTCGAGGGGCACTTTTACGCTTACCAACCTCGGTGCTTTCGGCATCGATATGTTTACACCTATTATCAACCCTCCGCAGTCCGCAACCCTCGGCATCGGCAGGATCCTTAAAAAACCGATGGTCATAGATGACAGGATAGAGGTTGCCTCAGCGATGGTACTCAGCCTTACGTTCGATCACCGCATTATAGACGGTGCACCTGCTGCGCAGTGCCTGCTGACCATAAAACAGTACATTGAAAATCCTTATATCGTACTGGGAGCATAGGTATGGATTATGATATCTGCATAATCGGAGGAGGACCTGCCGGATACCTGGCAGGCATACGGGCTGCCCAGCTTGGTGCGAAGACCGCTGTCATTGAAATGGATGAACTCGGCGGTGTGTGTACGAACCGGGGATGTATACCGACCAAATCATTGCTTGAGGTCGCATCACCGATACTGTCATCCGGGAAATGGACAGATATGGGTCTTGATATAAACTATAAGCTTAACCTCAAATCAGCCATTTCAAGGATGAACGATGTCGTGGTTTATATAAGGGCGGGCATAAAGGCCCTGCTTGATTCAAACAAGGTCGATATCATAAAAGGCAAAGCTCAATTTATCGACCGGTACACCTTGAAAATAAATGACAAACAGACCGTTCGTGCGAGGTTTGTTCTTGTTGCATCCGGATCAACCCCTTCGATACCCGATATTGAGGGCATTCATCTGGACGGGGTCCTTTCGAGCGACGGCATTTTTACCATGCAAAGTGTACCTGAAAGTGCCGCCATCATAGGAGGCGGGGCCATCGGCATCGAATACGCAACCATACTCAAGTCGTTCGGGACAAAGAAGGTCGTTATCGTGGAATTTATGGACAGGCTCCTGCCGTTTATGGATCCGGACATCAGTTCCTATGCAAAAAATATCATGGAAGGCATGGGTATAGATATCATCCTTTCCCATAAAGCAACGGCGCTATCATCATCAGCGAAAGGTATTAAACTCGGACTTCAGCCTTCTTCCGGAAGTCATGCAGGTGACACCGCAGCACTGGATACCGACAGGGTATTTGTTGTCACGGGAAGAAAGCCGAATACTGCGGGGCTCGGGTTGGATGGCATCGGTGTGTCAACCTCGAAAGGCTGGATCGATGTAAACATGGCCATGCGTACCAGCGTGGACAACATCTATGCCGCAGGGGATGTCAACGGTATAAAGCTCCTTGCGCATGCTGCATTCCACCAGGGCATGATAGCGGTCGAGAATATGCTCGGTGCACAGAAGCTCTTTGAGCCGGCACTCGTACCGTCGGTCGTTTATTCGAAACCCCCGGTCGCCATGGTCGGCATGGATGAAAAATCGGCACAGAAAGCAGGCAGGGACGTAAAGGTCGGGGTCTTCGATCTGGCCAATAGTCCCATGGCTCTTGTGCACGGGGAGCCTTCGGGTTTTATAAAAATTATAGCGGACAAGAAGTATGGGCTGGTGCTCGGTGCTTCCATTGCGGGAGAGTCTGCTTATGAACTCATTTCCGTATTTGCCGGAGGTATTGCCGGCGAGATGACGGTTGACGAGCTCAGAAGGACTGTTTTCGCGCACCCGAGTCTTTCAGAGGGCATTGCCGAATCAGCATGGGCTGTTGACGGTCTTTCACAGCACACGATGAATAAAGGCACGGTATGAAAAAATTACGCATTGTGGATCTCGGCACCATGGATTATGGTCCGGCAATAGAAGTAATGCGTGATATAAGGAATGAAGTTGAGCACGGGGCGGATGATACCATTATACTCGTAGAGCATAACCCTGTTATAACCATTGGATCGGATGATAATGAATACAGTATCATCGATGCAGGATATGTAAAGGAACAGGGTATACCTGTTATCCGTACGGATCGCGGCGGTGGTGCGGTCGTGCATAACAATGGACAGCTTGTCGGGTACCCTGTGATGAAATTATCGGACATGCCCGTTGACCTGCTTTCGTCTATCGTAGAAACCCTGTCCGATGTTGTTGCCGGATTTAACGTTAAAGCAGAGAAGGGCACGGAACCGGGACTGTGGGTCTCGGGCCGTAAAATAGGTTTTGTGGGTATGAAGATTCACCATAAGGTATCGATGCACGGATTCGCAATAAATGTATCAAACGATCTGAACCTTTTCCAGGCAATAAAGACCTGCGGTGTTGCACAGGAGAAGATAACAAGCCTGACCCTTTCAACAAAAAAGATGGTTTCCATGGATATGGTCAAAGATGTTGTCATATCTAAATTTTCAAAAAGGTTTTATTATTTGCCCGATAAGTTTATCCTGAAAGAAGGCAACGCTTAGAAAAATTTATGCTCATGCCCGATTGGATCACCGTACGTTACAATGAGAAGAATATAAAACCTGTTACAGATTATATCGAGCAGCACGGCGTAGATACGGTTTGCGAAAGTGCTCTATGCCCGAACAGGTGGGAGTGCTATGGCCGCGGAGAGATAACCTTTCTGATCCTCGGAATGCAATGCACGAGGCAGTGCGGGTTCTGCGGGGTCGAAAAGGGCACACCCGGGCAGGTGGATGAACGAGAGCATGAGAGAATACTGGATGCCGTGAAATGGTTTGGCGCAGATTATGCCGTGGTCACGTCCGTAACAAGAGATGATCTGGCTGATAACGGAGCACACCAGTTTGTTAAGGTCATCCGCACCCTGAGGAACAACGGTATTCATGCCGAGGTACTGATACCGGATTTTAACGGTCATGAAGAATTTATAAGGTTAATTGTGGAAGCAGGGCCGGATATCATTGCCCACAATATGGAAACAATAAAGCAGTTCTATCAGGGGATTCGGCCGTTGTCCGATTATAATACCAGTCTTGCTGTTCTGGAAACGGTAAAACGCATAAACAAGGACGCGATAACCAAATCCGGGTTTATGCTGGGGTTCGGAGAAGATATGGATGCAGTCAAAGAACTCATGTATGATATAAAACAAACCGGATGCGATATTCTGACTATCGGCCAGTACTTAAAGCCGCTGCCGGAAAATGTAGAAGTTGCAACCTATGTTCATCCCGGGGTGTTTACAATGCTTGAGGCATACGGGTATGCGCTTGGGTTTCAGGTGGTAAAGGC
>VFSW01008346.1_pt1 | contig 14890 bp, 14 predicted proteins | sample 5358111 | NCBI WGS metagenome assembly VFSW01 (sample SAMN11554181, study PRJNA540505) | mine drainage metagenome | isolation source: sediment from site ElyBrook_90M | place: USA: Ely Copper Mine, Vershire, VT | collected 2017 | reverse complement strand
CCGGCTTGGTGCCGTCCATGCTCAGTTGCACCACGGGTATGCCGGCATCCGGAAACGCGTGCGCCAATACCGACCAGGTGCCGTGGTCCAGGCCCCAGTTCTGGTCCAGCTGCACCTCCAGCGGCGCGAGCAGTTCGCGCACGCGTGCAGCCAGCGCGGGATCGCCCGGCGCCGGATACTGAACATCGTACAAGGCCTGCGCAAATCCGCCGAAATCGTGGATCGTGCGCGGCTTGGCCATCGCCGTTACCGCCGTGCCGCGCGTGACCCAATGCGCGGAGATTGCCAGAATCGCCTTCGGCCTGGGCACGCTCGCGCCGAGTTGGTGCCAGGCTTCGGTGTAACGGTTGCTGGCGAGCGTGTTCATCGGGCTGCCGTGCCCGAAGAAAATGACCGGCATGCGCGCTGTGCTGACGTTGTTCATCCTAACCGCCTTTTCAATCGAAGATCACAAGGGTGCAGGGAGCGGCGATTACGCCGCGAATTTCTTCACCGCCTTCTCATCCCAAAGGATGCCGGTACCGGCAGTCTCAGGGATCAGGACATGGCTGTCCTTCACCGCCAGCGGCTCGGCCAGGATCGGTTCGGCCCAATCCACGTATTCCAGCCAGTGGCAGGTCGGGGTGACCGCGAGCAGATGGCAGCTGATTTCCGGGAACAGGTGCGACGACATCTCCATGCCCGCGGCCTGCGCCAGCGCTGCGGCGCGCATCCAGCCCGTGACCCCGCCGATGCGCTGCGCGTCCGGCATGGCGTAGTCGCATGCGCCTGCCGCCAGCGCCTGCGCCATCTGCTCCGGCCCCATGAAGTTCTCGCCGATCTGCACCGGCGTGTCGAGCGCGTCGGCGACGCGGCCGTTGCCGTCGAAGTCGTCGGCGCGCGTCGGCTCCTCGATCCAGTGCAGCCCGCCCTCGTCGTCGAGCATGCGCCCGCGCCTAATCGCCTCGTTCACGCTGAGCGCCTGGTTGAAATCGCACATCAATGTGACTGCGGGGCCGATCGCTTTTTTCACTGTACGCAGCGCGCCAAGGTCGTCCTGCGGGTCCGTCCGCCCCAGCCGCAGTTTGACCGCGGAAAAACCCTCCTTCACCAGCGCGTCGGCCTCGCGCGCCAGCGGCTTCAGCGGCATGATGCCCAGGCCCTTGGAATTGTACGCACGCACCGGCCGCGGCGCGCCGCCGAGCACCCGGCACAGCGGCTGGTCCAGCGATTGCGCGTACGCGTCCCAGGCTGCCATGTCGATGCCGGCCATTGCAAATAGCACGATGTTATGCACGCCGAGCAAGGTATATTTGCGGCGCAGCTTGCGCTCGAGCTCGAACGGCGCCACTGCATCGCCCTTAAGCATTTCGCCCATCGCCTCGACCAGCGCGACGATCGGCCGCAGGTGCGGCCGTCCGATCGCAAACAGGTAGGCGCGGCCGGTAATGCCGGCGGTGGTCTCAAGATCGATCAGCACCAGCGGCGCCATGCTCACGGCGCCGGTGCTGGTCTGCAGCGGCAGGCGCATCGGCACCACCACCGGCCGCACGCGCAGCCTGCGGATGTTCAGTTTGTCTTTCACGGGATATTCCTCGCGAATGGATTTTCGGAACAGTCGTCATTCTCGCAGCGGCGGTCAGCCGAATACCGGACATGCACCATCTAGTTTTTGTGCACGTGAATGTTGCCCGTGGCCAGCGAGATTTCACGCAGGAAGCTCAACAAACCTGCGATCAGCGCGAGCATCGCGCCGACAAACATGAGCGCGACCAGTTGCGATACGCTCACGTGCAGCATGGACCCGATGAACAGCGCTGCAACCACAATGCAAATGAACAAAGCGCCAACCGTGCACAGGCTTATGGCCCAATGGATCAAGCGTGCGCGCCGCGCCAATATCTCCATTTCAATCGGCACGAGCGGCTCCTCGTCCGCGCCGGCGCTGGGGCTGCCGCCCTCGAGAAAACGATAGCGATCGACGATACGGCCCAGCCGATTGATCAGCACCGCAAGGATGGCGCCGACACCGGATAGCAGAAACACCGGCGCGACGGCCAACTGGATCACGTGCGAAACGGTTGAGATGCTGGAAACGGTTTCCATGGCAAATCTCCTCAAGGATGGAACATGTGCGCTACGAGTCGATCCGCAGTGTCCGGCGCACAGCTGCCATAGCCATTGGCTTGCCGAAAATTCGTTTCGAGGCGTCATTCGCTCTCATCGAAGATGTCCAGGATAGAGTGGTTCGTGCTATAAACGATCGGCTGGTACGAGCACAAGTATTGTAGGAGATAATCGCGGATTTCTCCTAGCTGCAGCGGAAATGCGGAAACGACGGGGCAATATTGACAGCCGGATGAGTCCTGCGACCACAGCGCCATCTCAAAGCGACATAGTTCGCGCGATTTCCCGGGAGGACATGGCGGCCCTGCCGCTGCGCCGCTATGAGGGCGACGTGTGCCTGGTCGCTACGGCGGAGGACCTGGAGCGCGCACTGGCCGATCTGCGGCAGGAAGACGTGGTCGGTTTCGATACCGAGACGCGGCCCGCGTTCAGGAAAGGCGAAACTTATCTGCCCTGCCTGGTGCAAGCGGCTACCGCGCGCTGCGTGTATTTATTCCAGTTGCGCCAGCCGCAGGCGTTCCGTGTGCTGTCCGAAATGCTGGAAGAAACGCGGTCGGTCAAGGCCGGCGTGGCGCTCGCGCACGATCTGCGCTCGCTCAAACTGCTGTTTCCGTTCGAGGAAAGGAACGTACTCGATCTGGGTATCGTTGCCCGGCGCTGGCGCCTGGACCAGACCGGATTGCGCAACCTCGCCGGAATCTTCCTCGGACTGCGCGTACCCAAAGGCGCGCGCACCTCGAACTGGGCCGCGCCGCACCTGTCTGCGGCACAAATTACCTACGCCGCCACCGATGCCTGGATCTGTCGCGAACTATTTCTGCAATTTCGCAACCGAGGACTGCTGCAAGCGCAGCGGCCCGCCACAGCCGAGCCCCGGACCGACACGGCGGAACGCGTGCGCACAGGCTGAAACCGATCGCGCCGCACACCGCTAAGAGTGGCTGTTTTTTTGTTATAATTCAATATGATTTACGGGTTCACCCAGGGAGGAAACGATCGATGAATGTCATTTGGCGGTTTTACATGGATGGTGGCCAGCGCTGGAACTGGCAACAGATCGGAGCAGGTCAGGCCGTAGTGGCAGAATCATCCAAGGGTTACACCAATTACGAAGCCTGCCTGGCCAATGCAAAAGACCGGGGCTACGTGTTTCTTCCGGCCCAGGACAAACGGGCGCCGGGGCGCTAGGCGATGGAGAATCGCTACGGTTTCGGCAAGTCCGTCGCCATGAACTTCGATCAGGCGCTGGCCAAGGTCACCGCGGAATTGCAAAAAGAGGGCTTCGGCGTGTTGACCGAGATCGACGTCGCCGCCACTTTGAAGAAAAAACTCGACCACACCATTCCTCCCTACCGCATTTTAGGCGCCTGCAACCCTGCGTACGCCAAGCGCGCCCTCACGGCGGAGCCGAGCATAGGCCTGCTCCTGCCCTGTAACGTCGTCGTTCGCCAGGATGCCTCCGGAACAGTGCAGGTGGATTTCCTGGACCCGGGAATGATGGGGCAGATGACAGACAACCCCGATCTCGGCCCGATCGGCATCGAGGTGCGCGAAAAGCTGCAACGGGTGATGCACGCGCTTTGAGGGACAGCGAACCGGCGCGTATGCCAATTCGCAGTTATAGGCTGCGGTCGCCGAGAACAGCCGCAATCACCGCTGCGCGGCGAACACCATACTCCCGGACACCCGCCGCGCGCCGTTGTAGCGCCTGGCCCAGTAGCGCTCTTGCAGATCGTCAATCCTCACCCTCTCGCCGGTTCGTGGCGCGTGGACAAACAGATGATCGCCCAGATAGATACCGACGTGCGAGAAGGCGTGGCGCATGGTATTGAAAAACACCAGATCCCCCGGCTCGAGCGCGTCCTTGGACACCGGCGCGCCGGCCTTGCTGATCTCGCGGGAAACGCGAGGCAGTATCAGGCCCATGCCTTCACGGAAAACGTAGCCGACAAAACCGGAGCAGTCAAAGCCGGTCTGCGGCCTGTCGCCACTGCGACGATAGCGCACGCCGATCAGCTCTACGGCGCGATCGATGATCTGTTGCATACCGTCGCTATAGCTCAGGGACCCGGGCCGGGTCTCTCGCGCGTGTGCCGGCAACTCGTCCGCGAGAGCGCCTCGGGCAAGTAACGCGCAGGCGAGGATACACGCCTGAAGGAGAATCTTGAGACTCATGCTGCGCAATATAGCCCTCCTCCGCACTAGTTACAAACTAAAATTTACTGGCCTCGACGCTCGGGCGGGCCGGCAGAATCTAGCCGGCCAGGCGAATCACAGCGAACATAAAGGCCGCGCCCAGGCAGGTAAGCCCGATGAGGCTGCCGGCAATTGCCGGGCGGTTCTGAGAATGCGCCTGGGGCAGAATGTCGGAAGTACCGATATACAGGAGGAACCCGGCGAAGAACGCCAAATAGAGCATCAGCATGGACGCAGGAAACCGGAAAAGCAAGGTAGAGGCCGCCCCCAGAACAGGAGCCAGCGCATCCAGTACCAGCATCCAAAACGAGCGCGGCGTCGTGTTGCGATGTACGAGCATCAAACTCACCGTGTTAAGGCCGTCGCAAAAGTCGTGCGCGATTACCGCAATGGCTACGATGACCCCGACGCCGTTCGAGACCTGGAAAGCCATGCCAATGCCGACGCCGTCCATAAAGCTGTGTCCGACCAGCGCAAGGGCTGAGAGGACACCCACCCGCGGATGATGATGCGCGGCGTAGTCGGTCTCGTGCACATGATGGACCAATACGAACTTCTCGATGCTGTGAAACAGAAGATAGCCGACCACGAGTGCGATCATCGCTGCGTTGACATCAGTTCCCTGTTCGCGGGCCAGCTCGAAAATCTCAGGCAAAAGGTCAAAGCTCACGACGCCCAGGAGCACGCCGGCGGTAAAGCTCAGAATGAAGTGCAAGCGATCGCGGAACTTGAGCGCAAACAGTCCGCCGGCAAAAGTCGAAACCGATGTCGCAAGCGTAAGCAATATAACTGTCATAGACCCTTAATCCGGCGATACGACGGGTAATTGGAAATCGTCCTAGGGAAGCGCGCCTGGAGTTGTCCCAAATTGCCCCTGGCACGGTGCCACCGGCGTGCGCGCACGCATCCTAACTGAGACTGGACATTGGCGCGGCCAGGTGGGGGCTACGATCCGGTTTCATGGTTACAAGGCCTTGCGGAACCTGTCGTAACACCTGGAAAAGTTGGGGTGGCTGATGGGGCTCGAACCCACGACAACCGGAATCACAATCCGGGACTCTACCAACTGAGCTACAGCCACCATTGAACGACTCTGGCGTGCCCGGCGGGAATCGAACCCACAACCCCCAGCTTAGAAGGCTGGTGCTCTATCCGATTGAGCTACGGGCACTCCCATCGGCGGGTCACGCAAACACACACCCGCACCAAGTGTAGCAGCGGGCAGTTAGCTGGTCGGGGTGGAGAGATTTGAACTCCCGACATCCTGGTCCCAAACCAGGCGCGCTACCAGGCTGCGCTACACCCCGAGCGGACGCGTATGATACCCTGCCCCCCCGTGGCGGTCAACGCAAAACCCAGTGGCGCAGCGCGGGAAAAGGTAATAAACTTGCCCGCCGCTTGGATTTCTGATATTAAAGCGCCTTCGTTTTTTGAACTGAGAGTGGTGTGATATGGCTGCAGAACAACTGTTGCACCGTAAGGCCTTCCTTCCCTATGTTCCGAAAAAGGGCGAGGAGTACATGAACAAGAAGCAACTCGCGCATTTCCGAAATATTCTGGAAACGCTCAAGGTCGAATTGTCGCAGGATATCGATCGCACGGTGCACACAATGCAGGACGAAGCGACGGTATTTGCCGATCCCAACGACCGTGCCAGCCAGGAATCCGACATGGCGCTCGAGTTGCGCAATCGCGACCGCGAACGCAAACTGATTAAAAAGATCGAGGAGACAATCGCGAAGATTGAAAGCCAGGACTACGGCTATTGCGAGAGCTGCGGCGTCGAGATCGGCCTGAAGCGGCTCGAGGCGCGCCCCACAGCGACGCTGTGCATAGACTGCAAGACACTGGACGAAGTGAGAGAAAAGCAACTGGCCAAGTAATACTTGGCCAGTTGCTTTCAGTGAAGACTAACGTGCCGCGCAGCGGCAGGTTACGTCGAAACTAAAAACAAAAAACGGCGGCTCGATGCCGCCGTTTTTTTATGGTGGAGTCCAGAGCGCAGCAATAGAAAAGGGCGCCGAAGCGCCCCTTTCCAGCTTGTCGTAGGCCCGCTATTAGCTCGGCTGCGCCGCGCCCGGCTGCTGCGCCTCCGCCTCGACCGCCTTCATCGACAGGCGCAATCTGCCCTTGTCGTCGGCCTCCAGCACCTTGACCTTGACCGACTGGCCCTCCTTGAGGTGATCGGCGACGCTGGCCACGCGCTGCTGGCTGATTTGGGAGATGTGCAGCAGGCCATCCTTGCCTGGCAACACGCTGACAATCGCGCCGAAGTCGAGCAGCTTGAGCACCGTACCGTCGTAGACCTTGCCCACTTCGACGTCGGCGGTGATCGCCTCGATGCGCTTTCTCGCCAGTTCCCCGCCCTCGGAGCTGATGCAGGCGATGCTGACAGTGCCGTCGTCTTCGATATCGATGGTCGTGCCGGTTTCCTCGGTCAGCGCGCGGATGACGGCGCCGCCTTTGCCGATCACGTCGCGAATCTTGTCCGGATTGATCTTGATCTTGATAATGCGCGGCGCGAAGGTGGAAATGTCCGAACGTGACGAGGGCAGCACGGCTGTCATTTTCTCCAGAATTCGCATGCGGCCTTCGCGTGCCTGCGACAGCGCGACTTGCATGATTTCCTTGGTGATGCCCTCGATCTTGATATCCATCTGCAGCGCAGTGACGCCGTTGTCGGTGCCCGCCACCTTGAAGTCCATGTCGCCGAGGTGATCTTCATCACCAAGGATGTCGGTGAGCACGGCAAAGCGGTTGCCTTCCTTGATCAGGCCCATGGCGATGCCGGCCACGTGCGCCTTCATCGGCACACCCGCGTCCATCAGCGCCAGGCTGCCACCACAGACCGATGCCATCGAGCTGGAACCATTGGATTCCGTGATCTCGGACACCACGCGCATGCTGTAGCCGAAGTCCTCCACCGAAGGCAGCGTCGCCAGCAGCGCGCGCTTGGCCAGGCGCCCGTGGCCGATCTCGCGCCGCTTGGGCGTGCCGACACGGCCGGTTTCACCGGTGGCATAAGGCGGGAAATTGTAGTGGAGCATGAAGCGCTCCTTGTACTCGCCCATCAGCGCATCGATGATCTGGGAATCGCGCGCCGTTCCCAGCGTCGCGACGACGATGGCCTGCGTCTCACCGCGGGTAAACAGCGCCGATCCATGGGTGCGCGGCAGCACGCCGAGCCGAATGGTGATCGGGCGCACGGTGCGAGTATCACGACCGTCGATGCGCGGCTCGCCGTCGAGTATCTGGTTGCGCACGATTTTCGATTCCAGCGCGAAGCAGATTTCCTTCGCCGCATTCGCATCCGGACCGCCTTCCGCGCCCACACCGATCTCCGCGAACACGCGCTTCCAGATGGCATCGATCGCCTCTGTGCGCGCCTGCTTTTCCTTGAGCTGGAACGCCGCGCGCAGTTCGGCCTCGGCCAGCGAGGCGACGCGCGCGATCAGGGTTTCGTCCTTGGCCGGCGGCTGCCAGTCCCACATCGGCTTGGCGGCGGCGTCGGCGAGTTCGTTGATCGCCTGGATCGCGGCCTGCATCTGCTGGTGGCCGAACATCACCGAACCCAGCATCACCTCCTCCGACAATTCCTGTGCTTCCGATTCCACCATGAGCACGGCGTGCTCGGTGCCGGCGACCACCAAATTGAGTTTCGAATCCTTCAACTGGGTGGCGGTCGGGTTGAGGATGTACTGGCCGTTGGCGTAACCGACGCGCGCGGCGCCGATCGGGCCGTTGAACGGAATCCCGGACAGCGTCAAGGCCGCGGAAACACCGATCAGCGCCGCAATGTCGGGATCGACCTCGGGATTGACCGACATGACCGTGGCCACCACCTGAACTTCGTTGTAGAAACCATCCGGAAACAGCGGGCGGATGGGACGGTCAATCAGGCGTGACGTCAGGACCTCTTTCTCGGAGGGCCGGCCTTCGCGTTTGAAAAAACCGCCGGGGATCTTGCCGGCGGCGTAGGTCTTCTCGATGTAATCGACGGTGAGCGGGAAGAAGTCCTGCCCGGACTTGGCATGCTTGGAGCCCACCACGCTGCACAGCACCACGGTATCGTCCATGTTGACCATAACGGCGCCGCCGGCCTGGCGCGCGATTTCGCCGGTTTCGAGGCTGACTTGATGTGCGCCGTAGGTGAAAGTTTTTTTGATCGGATTCAAGGTATCGTCCTTTGCAAGGGGCGCGCCACGCGCCTGCGGTCAGATAGGTGTACGGGCGGCTACCGAAACAGGAAATGTGCCCGCTTAAAAAAACAAAACGCCCGTCGCGTTGCCGACGGGCGTAGAGCTTACTTGCGCAGTCCCAGCCGTTCGATCAGGCTGCGGTAGGTATCCGCGTTCTTGCGCTTCAGGTAGTCCAGCAGCTTGCGCCGCTGGCTGACCATGCGCAACAGACCGCGGCGGGAATGGTGGTCTTTGACGTGGGCCTTAAAATGGCCGGTGAGTTCGTTAATTCGCGTCGTCAGCAAAGCGACCTGGACTTCCGGTGAACCGGTGTCGCCTTTGGCGCGCTGGTAATCGTTCATGACTTGCGCTTTATGCGCAGTGGTAAATGGCATTCTGATACTCTCCTGGGTCTGGTCTTCGTCGCTGCAGCAAAGGCGCGGATTTTACACTGAAAACGGGTGGTTTTTCAAGGGTTTTCCGCAATCTGTTTGATCCGGCAAAGCGCCCGGCGGGTTTAAACCTGGGCCACGACGCGCTTGGGCGAGAGCGTACCGTCGGCATCCACCTCGCCCACGCCCAGCAAGGCTCCGGCGCTGCCGTAGACGCGCACACGCGCCCGTGACGGTCCCAGGGACGGCACCGCCTGTCCCTGCAGAAATCGCAGTTCCTGCTCCGTCTCCAGGCGCACCTCAGGCAGGTCCTGCAGCAAAGCATCCAGCGGCAACAAGCGCGCATCGCGCTCCGCCGCCGGCATCGCCTCCAGGCTTTCCAGGGAATACGCACCGTCCAGGCCGAAGCGTCCAACTGCAGTGCGGCGCAGGGCGGCCAGATGCGCGCCACAGCCAAGGATCTCGCCCAGGTCGTGAGCAATCGATCGGATATATGTGCCCTTGCTGCAGGTTAGCGCCAATGCCAGGCGCTCGCCTTCAAACCATTGCAGGTCTAGCGCCCGGATCGTGACCTGCCGCGGTGCGCGTTCGATGTCGATGCCGGCGCGGGCATAGGCGTAAAGCGGCTTGCCGGCGTGTTTCAGTGCCGAATAAATCGGCGGAGTCTGCTGGATATCGCCGCGAAATTTGGCCAATGCGGCGGCAAGCTGCGCTGCTGTCACGTTGACCGCGCGTGTCGCGATCACCTCGCCTTCAGCATCCGCAGTAGCCGTGCTGATGCCTAGCCTGATTTCCGCCGCATAAGATTTATCGGCTTCGAGCAGGTCGGAAGAAAACTTGGTGGCCTCGCCGAACAGTATCGGCAGCAGTCCGGTGGCGAGCGGATCCAGGGTGCCGGCATGGCCCGCCTTGGCCGCGTGGTACAGGCGCTTTGCCTGCTGCAGCGCGGCGTTGGAACTGGCCCCCCGCATCTTGTCCAGCATCAGCACGCCGTTCAGCGGCCGTTTGATTCGATGCCCTTGCACTAGCCGCGCGGTTCCTTGCTGCCGGCGACCGCCTCGTCGATAAGTCGCGACAATTCGAAGCCACGCTCCACCGACGCGTCGTACACGAAATGCAATTGCGGTATGGAATGCAGTTTGATCCGGCGCGCAATCTGACTGCGCAGAAATCCACCAGCTTGTTTCAGCCCCACCTCAGTCTCGGCGCGCTGCTCGGCGCTGCCCAGCAGGGTGTAAAACACCTTGGCGTGCGAATAATCCGCCGTCACTTCGACTCCGGTCAGCGTGATCATGGCGACACGCGGGTCTTTCAGCTCGGTGCGTATAATCTCGGCCAGTTCACGCTGGATCTGGTCGGCGACGCGCAGACTGCGGGCAGGGCCTTTGGGCATTCGGCAACCTCATGCACGGGCCACTTGGCAGTTGCCTGCCTGCAGACCCTATAGCGTCCTCGCGACTTCCAGCACTTCATACGCTTCGAGCTGGTCGCCTTCCTTGATGTCGTTGTAGTTCTTCAGCGACAAGCCGCACTCGAAGCCTGCCTTCACTTCGCGCACATCGTCCTTGAAACGTTTGAGGGTATCGAGCTCGCCATCGAAAAGCACCACGTTGTCGCGCAGCAGGCGCACGCGCGCGCCGCGCTTGATCAAACCCTCTAGCACCATGCAACCTGCGACGGTGCCGACCTTGGAGATTTTGTAAATCTGGCGAATCTGCACCAGGCCGATAACGCTCTCCTTCTTTTCCGGCGCGAGCATGCCCGAAAGAGCGGCTTTTACCTCGTCCACCGCGTCGTAAATGATATTGTAGTAGCGGATATCGATGCCCTGCGACTCGGCCAGCCTTCTTGCAGCGACATCGGCGCGGGTATTGAATCCGATGACCACCGACTTGGACGCGAGCGCAAGGTTGATATCGGATTCGGTAATGGCGCCGACGCCGCTATGCACGACGCTCACTTTGACCTCTTCGTTGGACAGGCGCGACAGCGCATGCGCCAGCGCCTCGCGCGAGCCCTGCACGTCGGCCTTGATCAGCAGTGGCAGGATCTTGACCCCGCCCTCGCCCATCTGCTCGAACATGTTCTCGAGTTTTGTCGCCTGTTGCTTGGCCAGTTTGACTTCGCGAAACTTTCCCTGGCGGAACAGGGCAATCTCGCGTGCCTTGCGCTCGTCGCCAAGCGCGACCGCTTCTTCGCCGGCCAGGGGCACATCGGACAGACCCTGAATCTCCACCGGGATGGACGGCCCGGCTTGTTCCACCGGATGACCGGTCTCGTCGAGCATCGCCCGCACGCGACCGAACACCGAACCGGCCAGCAGCACGTCGCCGCGCCGCAGTGTGCCCGACTGTACCAAAACGGTTGCGACCGGGCCCTTGCCCTTGTCCAGTCGCGCTTCGATCACCAGGCCTTTGGCTGGCGCGTCCACCGGCGCTTTCAGTTCCAGCACCTCGGCCTGCAGCAGGACTTGCTCGAGCAGGTTGTCTATGCCTTCGCCGGTTTTCGCCGACACCGGCACGAAGGGCGATTCGCCGCCGTATTCCTCTGGCACCACGCTTTGCGCCACCAGCTCCTGCTTGACGCGTTCGAGATTGGCGTCCGGCTTGTCGATCTTATTGATCGCCACCACCAGCGGCACACTGGCGGCTTTGGCGTGCGCGATCGCCTCTATCGTTTGCGGCATCACGCCGTCATCGGCGGCGACCACCAGAACGACGATGTCGGTTGCTTTCGCCCCCCTCGCGCGCATCGCGGTGAAGGCCTCGTGGCCCGGCGTGTCGAGAAAGGTCACCATGCCGCGCGGCGTCTGCACATGATAGGCGCCGATATGCTGGGTGATGCCACCGGCCTCGCCCGAAGCGACGCGCGTGCGGCGGATGTAGTCCAGGAGCGAGGTTTTGCCGTGATCAACGTGGCCCATTACCGTCACTACCGGCGCGCGCGAATGCAGTTCATACGCCGCCTCGTGCGACTGCGGCTCTTCGCTAAGGAAGGTATCGGGCTCGTCCAGTTTGGCCGCCTTGGCGATGTGCCCCATGTCCTCGACCACGATCATCGCGGTTTCCTGGTCCAGTACCTGGTTGATGGTGACCATGCTGCCCAGCTTGATCAGGGTCTTGATCACCGCTGCCGCCTTCACCGACATCTTGTGCGCCAGATCGGCAACAGTGACGGTCTCCGGGACCATAATTTCACGCACCACCGGCTCCGTCGGGGCAGCGAAGGTCTGTGCCGACTCCACCGGAGAAGCAGCCTTGTGACGTGCCCCTTTCGGCGTGTGCCAGCCCGAGGCGCCGCCGACGTCGCCACGGGTCTTGATCGTGCGCCGCTTGGCGGTTTCGTCCTTCCAGATGGTCGTCGTCTTTTTCTTTGGGGCTTTCTTGTCGCCCTTGGCGGCTTCGTCGACCTTGGGCTTGTGCAGAGTGCCGTCTGTGGCCGGCAGCGCTTCAGCGCCGGGTTTAGCCGTTGCCTGCTGCGCCCGTTTTTCCTCGGTTTCACGCGCCTCTGCGAGCTTCTTTTCGCGCTCCTGCTTTTCGCGCAGTTCCTCCGACTGGCGCGCCATCAGCTCAGCCTGGCGTTTTTGCTCCTGCTCGCGCAACTCGAGTTGCTGCGCATCCACTGCCGGCGGCCGCGCGGGCGCGACCGGCGCCGGCGTCTCCTCGGCCACTTGGACTTCGGGTGGCGCCTCGGGAGGAGCGTCGCGTTTGACGAACACGCGCTTCTTCTTGACCTCGACCTGGATGGTGCGGGACTTGCCGGTCGAATCCGACTTCTTGATCTCGGAAGTCTGCTTGCGCGTAAGCGTGATCTTGCTCTTCGCCTCGGTGGCGCCGTGCACTTTGCGCAGGTACTCGAGCAGCCTGGTCTTGTCCTGCTCGCTCAGCGTATCCTCGGCCAGCTGCTTGTGCACGCCAGCGGCCTTGAGCTGTTCGAGCAGCACCGAAGGCTGGACTTTTAGCTCCCCGGCAAATTGTGTAACGCTAGTCTGCGCCATACCGGTCCCCTACTTCCCTTCCTCTGCTGCGAACCAATGCTCGCGCGCCTTCATGATCAAAGCCTTGGCGCGCTCGGCGTCGATGGCGCAGAGTTCGGTCAGGTCGTCCGTGGCCAGGTCTGCCAGGTCGTCGCGGGTCCTGACGCCGGCCTCGGCGAGCTTGGCCGCGAGGTGGCTGTCCATGCCTTCCACGGCCAGCAAATCCGGATCCACGCCCTCGACTTTTTCCTCGCTCGCGATTTCCTGCACCAGCAGGGCGTTGCGCGCGCGGCTCCTGAGTTCGTTGACCGTATTCTCGTCGAACGACTCTATTTCCAACATTTCGTTGATCGGCACGTAGGCGACCTCTTCCAGCGACGAGAAACCCTCCTGGATCAGGATATCCGCCACTTCCTCGTCGACGTCGAGCTTTTCGATGAATACCGAGCGAATGCCGGCGCTCTCTTCCTGATGCTTCTTTGCCGATTCCTCTTCGCTCATCAGGTTGATGGTCCAGCCGGTGAGTTCCGAGGCCAGGCGCACGTTCTGCCCGCTCCTGCCTATGGCGATTGCCAGATTGGCCTCGTCCACCACCACGTCCATGCTGTGTTTCTCTTCGTCTACCAGGATGCTGGAAACGTCGGCCGGGGCTAGTGCGCCGATGACAAATTGTGCCGGATCGGCCGACCAGAGCACGATATCGACACGCTCGCCGCCGAGTTCGCCCGTCACCGCCTGCACGCGCGAGCCGCGCATGCCGACGCAAGTGCCGATGGGATCGATGCGCTTGTCGCTGGTGTGCACTGCGATCTTGGCGCGCACCCCAGGGTCGCGCGCCGCGGACTTGATCTCGAGCAGATTCTCCTCGATTTCAGGAACTTCCAGACGAAACAGTTCAATGATGAATTCCGGTGCCGTACGCGACAACACCAATTGCGGGCCGCGCACATTGCGGTCGATGCGCAGCAGCAGCGCACGCACGCGGTCGCCCACGCGCAGGTTCTCTTTCGGAATCATCTGGTCGCGCGGCAGCACCGCCTCGATGCGGCCGGACTCGATCACGGCATTGCCGCGCTCGATGCGCTTCACCGTGCCGGTGACCAGCTTCTCGCCGCGGCCAAGGAAATCCTGCAGGATCTGCTCGCGCTCGGCGTCGCGGATCTTCTGCAGGATTACCTGCTTCGCCGCCTGGGCGCCGATGCGGCCGAATTCGATCGGCTCCAGCGGCTCCTCGATAAACTCCTCGAGTTGTATGTCGGCATGCTGTTTGAGCGCTTCCGACAGCGGGATCTGCTGCGGCGGATTCTCCACCGCCTCATCGGCCACGACCTGCCAGCGGCGGAACGACTCGAAATCGCCGGTTTCGCGGTCGACCGCCACGCGCACGTCCGCGTCGTCGCTGAAGCGCTTCTTGGTAGCCGAGGCGAGCGCCATTTCCAGCGCGACAAAGACCACGTCCTTGTTGACGTTCTTCTCGCGCGCCAGGGCGTCCACCAGCAACAAAATCTCACGGCTCATTTACAGCACCTCCGACTTCAAAATTCGATCCTGGGCACCAGGCGCGCCTTGTCGATATTGGCGAGCTCGATGTTCACCATACCGCCCTCAATTTCCAGCTGCAGCTTGCCCTCGGCCACCGCACGCATTACGCCGGTGAAATTGCGCCGGCCCGCTACCGGCACTCTCAGCGTCAACCGCGCCTGCTCTCCGGCAAAGCGCGCAAAATCTGCCTCTTTCTTCAACGGCCGGTCCAACCCCGGGGAGGACACTTCCAGCCGGTCGTAATCGATATCCTCGACCTCCAGCACCCGCGCCAACTGATTACTGACCCGGGCGCAATCATCCACCGTAATCCCGCCTGCGGCGCCGTCCGGCGACGCGGCTGCCGGCCTGTCGATGAAAACCCGCAGCATCCTGCCGCGATTGGACAGCTCAAGGCTGACAAGCTCATAGCCGAGCCCGTCCACCGTTCTTTCCAGAAAACCCTGCAGTTCCATAGCCACAAATAAAAAATGGGCTGACCGCCCATCCCGCTGACCGCA
>VFSW01008345.1_pt1 | contig 14891 bp, 13 predicted proteins | sample 5358111 | NCBI WGS metagenome assembly VFSW01 (sample SAMN11554181, study PRJNA540505) | mine drainage metagenome | isolation source: sediment from site ElyBrook_90M | place: USA: Ely Copper Mine, Vershire, VT | collected 2017 | reverse complement strand
CCGGCCACGCGGGGTCGGGACTTGCTGCAATGCCGTCTGGCGCTGCACTGGGCGCGCGGGCAAATATTGGACTCAAAATCTACGTCCGCGAAAATAAAGTGGCATACTATATGTCCATGCTGGGCGGACTCATTACGATGCATTCCATCATCGACCGCGACGCCCGAACGATTACCATGCTCATGCCGAACCACACCGCCATCGTCATGGATCTTCGTGCGCTCGATACCTCCCGGCAAAAAATCGACGATTCCCTCCGAGCGCATCTCGGTTTATTCGATTCGCTTCAAGCCGCACTGCCACAGCCTACCGGACGCCACGAGACCATCCACGGACTCGATGCCGAAGAATATCACGGACAAAAAGGCTCCGTCGAAACCGATATGTGGCTCGCCGCAGATGAGAAATTGAAGGCCGTCGATGTCGTCCGCGCTGCATGTTTAGGACGAGGATTGGATTATCGGTCATCCTCGGAAGGCGCGGGCTGACTCGACCAAGTCTTCGGCATGATACGCCCCATTGCCGGCAAAATTCCTGTGAAATTCGAGACGAAAGTAAATGGAAAAACTTTTGTCAAAGGAGAACTCACGGACATCACCGAAGAAAAATTAGACGATTCGATTTTCGAAATCCCACAAGGCTACCGGATTGTAAATGGCGACAGCTTGCGTGCGCAGAAGCAAGAACGGAGGAACGTCACTGCTCCATAAAGTGGCTCATTCAAATAGTGAAACTTTGGTGAAATACTTCCCGCCACTCGCGGTTTGGAAGACAATGAAATAATCCCCCATGGGAAGCGCCGAAGTGGTAATGGATGGATCCCCCGCCGCCACCTCCGCCGTAAAATAGCACCGCCCATCCGAACGATAGACGAAGACTTTCCCGCGATCCACTCCGCTCGGCATATCGATGGTGATGCTGCTGTTCGAGGCGAAGGCTTGGAGGGGTTGCGTTTGTATTGCCGGTTGCACTTTCACGCGATCAGTTGCAAAAGGATTCTTCCAGACATAAACCGAACCCAAACCACCCGTGGCCGCTATATCTCCCGTTACCGGATTCACAGCAATTGAACGCATCCATTCACCGTTCGACTTATCCCAGTTTCCAGGAGCTGTGAGAAGCTGGGATGCTCCGGTTGTCATGTCCACGACATTCACGGAAGAGTCATTGAAATTGAGATTCGTAACTTCGAAGTATTCATCGTTTCCAAACGGAATCTCGGCGTAGTGCTGGCCATCAGCATATGACACAAGAGTGCCATAGTTCGCGGTGGATGAAGTCGATACGAAGTATGTCGAATCATCTCGGATACGATCCACGCCATAAGTCGAATCAACGGTTCCAAGCAAAATGGTCGAATCACCGGGCAGGAAATTGATGTTCCCAATAAAATGCTGGCCTTCTTCTTTACCCAGTACCGCGATGAGTTGCCCATTTTTGACATTCCATACATAAATGGAATCGATAAGCGCCGCAAGCATCGAACCATCGTGCGAGAAAGTGAGATTTATCACCGGATAAAGTGGCGAAGGAAATTCGCGGATCATGGAACCATCGAGGCCGCTTCGAAGCCGGACTGTATTCCTGCTATCGGGATAAAGTGTGTCCTCATAAAGATCGCCCGCTGTAGCAAAAACGGAGTCATTCGGGGAAAATGCCAGAAGCGTGCTGAATTCCGTATCGGAACGATAGGTCGTGCCTGGAATGATCCTACCGGTATCCGAAAGATTACGATAAAGCCGCAAGGTTCCATCTCCGCCAGAGCTTACCATTCGGGTAAAATCAGGTGATGCGGCAAAGTAGGAACCGCCTTTGGAATTAGTAAATAGGATATCCCCCGTTGCAGCATCGAAAAGATCGAACCCATCGAAAAGTTTCGTGCCATCAGCGGAATACTGAAGTGTACTACCGGCACCTTGCGTTGCATTCAGCTGACCGAGATATTTATCCTGTTTGGTTGAAAAAAGATAGACATCTTCGTCATTCGTAGCCGCAAGCGTATCATTATCGAGAAAAGCAACATACTGTGCTCCGCCAGGCAGTGTGGAATAGCTCCCGTCAGAGGGATGCAGGAGAACTATATTGCCGGTTGTAGCCACTGCAATCGTCGAACCGTCCGGGCTATAGTCGAATACATCATCCCCGACCGAGGTTCCCGCAGGCCAATGTGCAAGAATTTTGCCTGAAGTGTCCATTTCCAGGACATTATCCTGATTTACCACCGCAAATACACCCGGTTCGACGGGACTAAATTTTATTGCTCCGACTATTTCATAGGGCTCGTACGATGCCAACCTCATCGAGTAGCGATGCACAACCGCATGTGTTGCTACGTCGATCACGGCAAGCCCGTGGTCCGCGTCAGAATCTTTAAAACCTGTCACCAGGAGCTTGCCATCGGGGCTAAACGCGGATGGGCTAGAGCAGTTTGGCCAAGTCGCAACTAACCTCCCTTGTGAGCGGTCGTAGAGGTGCAATAACCAATCCTCTTCCGTTTGTACAGCAATTAGGTTTCCATCAGAGGTTGCGGATAGATAACGGATGCTATTCGTACCTGCCGCGAAGACGGGCGTATATGAACGGGTAGATACATTGACCGAGTAAACCATTGAATCTTCCGTGACCAAAAGTTCCGAGTCATCCCGATCGAGAAACAACCCGATACTCCCACCCCACTCGCCGATAGATGAAACGGAAACTGGCGGAAGTGTACACATCCAGTATCGACTCACTTCATCCCCGGCAATAACCATTCGATTGCGTTTTGACGCTAGGATTGAAGTGAACAGCGGCGCTGCCGCTCCATGCGCCCAGAGAATGTCACTCGCTTGCGCCGAAGCGCGCTTCGCCATCCAGGGCCCTGTAGTGCCGAGGAGAAGCATTGCTGCCAACATCGTAGTTCGTTTCATGGCTTCAATCTATTTTCAACCTTCCCAACTTTATCGAGCCGAGCGTGATCCGCATCTTCGCTACACAATGAGAACACACAAGTTCTGCGAAGATTGCATCCTCATGTCACAATTTTTTACCGCATCATCTTGCTTTGCAGCATCACCATTCGCTCCCGCACCCAGTCCCACGTATAGAGCGTGACGGCCGCAAGCAGTGCGCCCGCCAGGACATCGACCACATAATGGTAGCGCAAATACACGGTGGAGAAGATCAGGCTCGTGCCAAGAATAGCGATGGGCCACCGGAGGCGCGCGCGAAATTGAAAGGCAAGGATAATCGTGAGCAGCGTAATATCCGCGTGGCCGCTGGGGAAGGCATCGCGCGTTACGCGCGCAAGAATTTCGGGCATTGCCATCCCGGGCACGATGTTCTCGCCCCGGTCGAGCAGCACTTGCAGCGGGTGGGTCAGCCAGAGGCCGGGCAAGTCCTTCGAAAGATCGAGGAAATTATGAAGGGTAAATCGCGGGCCGATCGCTGGAAGGAAACAATAGCCCACGTAGGAAAGCATAAACCCATAGACGATGACAAAAACGAGCTGGTCCAATTGCCGAGCGGCAGTAATACCTTCGCGCGTGCCGCGCCCCGGCATTCCTTTTCGATACAGTTCCACGCCTAAGGCCACGGGAAGGAAGTAAAAAAGTGAATAGCAAATTTGAAGATATTCCGTGAGCACCGGCCAGGTTGGGAAATGCTGAGCAAGCCACCAGGTCGGATTGACGCCGAACATCAGCCGGTCCGCGGCAATGAGGAGCGAATCGAAATCATGACCATGAATGGGATAGGAAATTAATTCAACGGTTTTGAAATAAATTGGGATCAGTGGGAGAAGATACGCGAGCCGCAACCGGCGCGGCCATCGGCCCGCATAACCGGTCGTTCCGACAAAGCTTGCCCAAAGATTCATCCCACCGATAATGGCGGAGGCAACGGCCATTCGAATCAGGACTTCCGGCCACTGCGTCACGCGCTCAAAGCCTGCAAGAGCGACTACGCTAAACAGCGCGGAAACACCAAGGAGCAAAACTTCATGCGGGGCAAGCTCGCACGCAATGCGCGCCAGTAGCGCGATTTTTCGTGGAGAAGCAACGCCGGTTTCCCTGGAAATAAGGACGTCCGATTCCATAACGCGCCGTGCAACACCGGAATGGCGGAGACCGCTCCGCAATTCTTCGCACCATTCCGTAGCCGCAGCCTTCAGGCTGCGCGGTCGGGGGCCATAAGTTTGTGGCCGTTTACCCGTTACCCTTTACCCTTTCTCCGAGTTCAAGAAAATCCTCGATAGAGAACTCCTCCGCGCGGGCATTTAGAACGTGAGATAGCGTGCTGTCCTCGATCGACTGCACGGCTTCCGGCCCCAGGAGCGCCTTCAGATTATTTCTGATCGTTTTCCGGCGCATGGCGAACAGCCCGCGAACGAGTTTTCGAAATCCATCGTCGTCAAAATCTGCGGGCTTTGGAATTCCTGCCCGCGCGAAATAATCGCGCTCAAAGTCAATTCTTACGACTGCCGAATCGACGTTGGGAGCGGGCCGAAACGCGCCCGCCGGAATCTTGAAGAGGAATTTTACCTCGCCAAAAAAATTAGCGAGGACGGTCGGAATGCCGTAGGCTTTCGTGCGCGGTTTCGCGGTAAGCCGTTCGGCTACTTCTTTTTGGAGGAGCAGAATGGCGTCCCGCACGGCCGCACGCTCGTCGATCAACTTAAAAAGAATGGGCGAGGTGATGTAATACGGAATATTTCCCGCCACTCGAATCTTCTTTCCCTCGCGATCGGCAATCGGTTGCAGCTCGACTTCCAGAAAATCCTGCTCCACAATTTCGAATCGCTCGCCCTCCGCCTGGAACATCGCGCGTAATTCCGGAATAGCGCGCGCATCTAATTCGAACGCAATTAGTTTTTTCAGCGGACGATTCAGCAATTCGGTCGTGAGCAATCCGGTGCCGGGGCCGATCTCGATGACGACGTCATCCGGCGTTGGCGCGAGCGCATCCACGATCCGCCGGTGCGCTTTTGGATCGACCAAGAAATGCTGCCCTAACGATTTTTTCGCGGAGAGATGGAACATAAGTACACGGATGAACATAGTAAAGAAAGAAAAAAGCAATGATCCGCCCCTTCAAGGACCCCTATCTTCGCGCCGTCGTCCTGCTCGGCATTCCGATGCTCGTGCTCACGATGCTCCGGCCGTTCGGGTTCGACAATGCGATGTATCAAACAATGGCGCTCGATCTCTATCGCTTCGGCCGAGTGCCGTTCATCGGAACCTGGGACCAGAATTTCCCCGGCATCGTCTATATTCACTATCTTGCGATTCTTGCGTTCGGTACTTCCGATCTTGCACTCCGTTGGTTCGATGTGATCGCGCAGTTGCTGTTCGCGGTCTTTTTGTATCGGTTTTGGTCGCGGTGGCTGCGCCCGCATGTGGCGGCGCTCACGGCAGTGCTCTATCTTGCTTATTATGCCAGCGGAGGCGCGCTACTGCTCTCAGAGCGGGATGTCTATGCCGGAATGCTGGTGCTCGTAAGCATCTGGTTTATTCTTAGGGCACGCGAGAACGCACGCGCGGAATTTGCGTGGATCACCGGCGCTGGCCTTCTGGGGGGATTGAATCTTCTGCTTCGCCCGACAGGGTTGCTTCCCATCGCAATTTTAAGCGCGAGCCTTCTCTATTCCGGTGAGGTTCGAATCGAATGGCGAAGATGGCCGGCGGTTCTCCTCTATTTCATCGTTTCGCTGATACCATTGGGAATAGTGCTCTGCTATTATGCCCGGATTCCCGGAGGTCTCGATGCTTTTTATCTCGCAACGATTCGGTGGAATCTCGATCTCTATGCAAGAATCAATAACAGTCTCGTTCTGCTGATTTTGCAATTTGCTCGGCGCGCGCTCCTCGTTCCCATTGCGATCTATGCATTTTGGAAACGCCGTGGATTGGGCACATTCTTTCCACGCGCTCTTCCCCGCTGGGAAAAAATTCTTTATATCTGGATAACTGTGTCTTCGCTGGCCGTTGCGCTGCTTATGCGTAAGTATTTCGATTATCACTTTGCGCCATTTTATATGCTTCTGATGCCGGTCGTCGCGCTGGGAATCGAACAGCTAGCTCGCCGTTTCGCGCGGCCCATCGCGCATCATTATGCGATAGTGATTGGGGTTTATCTGACTACTTTTTTAGCTTACGTTCCCAAGGCGCCATTCGCATTTGGTTTGGCGCTCACGACGATGCGGAATCCAATCGCCCTCACCTATGCGGCACAATTTCCAAATCCCTATTGGGGCGCGGAATCCGAATGGGCGGTGGAACGCTATTTAAATGCTTCTGTAAATCGAGCGGGACGTGTGGAAGTTTGTTCCTTCACGACCAACCTCCAACTTCACCTGGAACGGCAACCGGCGGGGAAATATGTTCAATTGCTCGCCTTGGCCTATCGCCTCGATCCAGACAAGGATGGACCTCCGCGTTATACCGCGTATCAACTACGATGGCAGCGCGAATATGTAGATTCCCTCCGGACCATCCAACCGCGGTTTCTTGTTCTTGCCCGGAATACTCACTCCGGTTATCTCAATGATGTCTATAACGATCTGTTGCGCTTCGTTCCCGGCTTCGATAGCGTCCTCGCCACGGATTATGGCTACGATACGACCTTCGGTGGCTATCAAATCTTTCGAGCACGGTGGGATTCCATTCGTCGGAAATAGACTTAGCGAACAAGTTGGAATATCCCTGATCGATCAAGCGATAATAGCGTGACCACACTATCACGCACCTCCACTCCGATAGATTTCGCCACCCCAGCGGAAGCTGTTCGGATGATGTCGGTGAAATGTGGCGTAACTACGGAATCTCCTGGCTGGAAAGCCAGATCGCGCCGGGATGCAGCACCTTCGGATTCCCCGGAGGGATATAAAATCAGCGAACTCCCATTCGGGACGCTCACAAGGAATCGTTCCGGCCCCATGGAATCGACCTCCAATCCGCGGAAGCCCTCACGACGATCGAGCGCATAGACATCGACCGCCGTCCAGGAATCCACATTCGTTCCGGCGGTCGATGCCGTCTCGCGGTTGTAATCGCTCAGTCGGTCCGCCTCCGCACGCGTGACCAGCGCGGACTCGCCCAGCAAAATAACCGACGCGCCTCCGAGCTTAGAGGGCGATGCGAGAATTCCAAGCGTGAGCGGGCGTCTCGGAACGTCATTCAGAATACGAGTTAGGCTTGCCTTGGCACGATCCCGAAGCGCGGTGGCCGCGCGCCATTCCGACTGCGCCAGCAGGGCGCGATAGATATGAAACACACCCAGCAACAACAGCACGGCCAAAAGCCCCATGCGAAGAACTCGCGATGGCGTTCGGCTGACAAGCAGAACAACAATTGCAATGGCCCCGACCGATGGCAGATAGAGGCGCCACCGCTCGAAGGTGAGGAAAAGAATACTTCCCGTGAAGAGGAAGAACACAACCGGCATAACAAACGCACGGAGCGTGCTTCGGTTTTGTCCGGCAATAGTGAGAATTAGGAACGCAATTCCAAGCAGGCTGCCCGCCAAAAGCGTGAGCGTGCGGTACCGCGTAAGTAACACCGTCGCTTGCGCAAGATCGAGCGGCAGCACCATATAGCCGATCGAATAGGCTCCATTGCGAAGGAACGCCGCGAGGTTGTGCGCGCCCGCCGCCATGAGTGGTTGGCTCTCCGCTATGGGAGTGGTAAAATGAGCATGATAAAAATAAAACAGGATCGCTACAACCACGAAGGGAACCATTCTACGGATGCGTCCCATCCAGTCCCATCGCTCTTCTGGAAGCACGAGCAGGAGCGGCAGTGCCGTAATGGCGATCTCCTTCGAGCACAGCGCGAGAAAAAAAGAGACGATTGCGGCAAACTCAAATATAAGCGAATGCCGGATCCGGGCGCGCCGCAGCAAGAGGAAGCTGAGCAGAACGAAAATCGCGGCGAGCATATCGGCTCGTGCGGTATCGACCACGAGATTGTATTCGTGCGAAGCAAGGATGCCGAAGATCAACGCGGCCGCGAGCGCCTCCCGCTCGGTTAGCCGAAAGAGATCGCGCGCGAAATAAAAAACGAGCAGCGTGGCAACGAGATGGAACAAAAGATCCGTAAGATGAAACGCCGCGCCGCTCCAGCCGAAGAGCAGAAAATCGAGCGACATCGTAACATTCGCCAGCGGGCGAAAAAAGCTGGGGTTGGCATCGGGAGAAAGGAAGGGCCGCAGCACATCGCCAATATGTTCGATCGGCGCGAGTGAAGGGAGATATTGGAAATCGTCGGAATTCATTCCAATGCCGGCAACTCCCGCCCACAGTGCGGCGACGGCGATAAGAATAATCGCAAGGGAGGCTTTGGTCGAAAGGAAAGCGGCGCGAGTTCTTGTTTCCACGGCAGGAGAACAAAGGTAATGGAATGTTTTGTCACGGGATAGGATTTTTTTGTGGAATGAATGGCCGGTTACAAATCTTCTTTTTTGCGGTAGGCGTTCTTGCGGTCTTTTCACGCGTTCCCGCAGGCGCATTCGGCCAAGTCACCGCGGATTCCGTAAAAATAGACAGCGCCCACGGTCCGTATGCTGGATACCAAAGGTGGAAAGCGTATCTTGAGCACCAGGATTCCCTTCCACATGAACATCATCCGGTCGAGCTTGGCTGGGCCACATTAGGCATCGGAGGTTCCGATGCGCTACCGTATCAATTTTACGATTGGGTGGTTGCCGGACTTCTGACTTATGAGCGCGATAACCTCATATATAGCCTTCGTTATCTCGACCAAAGAGATTATAATTTCGCAACCAATCCAGACCGAATGTATGAAATCGATGCAATGGTTGGTTTAGGAGCCTATTCACGGTTTGTTCTTTTGAATGGCATGATAGGAATTGGATTTCGTCATCACTATCATTATTTAACCGATCCGTATCAATCTCAAGGGTTACCGCCGGCGCAGGTGTTAACCTCCCTCGCAATACCTGCGCAAATTAATCTAATCCTCCCGTTCCTTAATTTATTTGCTATTGGTTTATCTGCCTTTGGAACCTATACTCGCGAAGGGTTCGATCATGGTTTAGCTTTGACATGGAGTACCGGAAAACTCATCGAAGGCTCGGAATGGCATGGGATTGTTTGGCCGTAAATACTTCAACACCGTCACATGGCACAATTCAGGAAAATTTTCAGTTGGCGGTGATATGGAACTGCCAGGCTATCCTTATGTTTCGGCTACGCCAGGTGTTTGCGGGGCGTGCCGTGTATCACCGGGCATAGGATACCGGTTCATGTACTTGGTTCGTACATCCAAATGGGAGTTTCCGTGCAAGAGCTTGCCGAGGACTGTTATCCCTGGCTCACACTGGCTGAAATCCGTGGCGCCCTGACCTATTTTTATGATCACCTTGCCCGATGTCGAGGCGGATGTCGCAATCGCCGCATGAACGCTCGTCCCTCACTGCTCCTCGATGAGAATATCTCCTATCTCGGAACGATTTCCTTCGTCCAATGGCTTATTAAGTTATGAACTCGAACGTGGAAACGTACATCGTCTCATCGCCGGAGGTGCGATTCGGAAAGCCTCATATTTCGGGCCGTCGCGTTACGGTTGCGGATATTGTTCTGCAATACAATCGCTTAGGCCTGTCGCCGGAAGAGATTGCGGTCGATTACGATTTGGCGCTGGCAGAGGTCCACGCCGCACTGAGCTATTATTATGCGCACCGCGAGGAAATCGAGCAGTCCATCGCAAGCAATGCGGCCGCATTAGAGGCCCTTGCTCGCGAGCGGCCAAGCGTTGTCGAGGAAGCGCTACGCAAACTGGCTAATGCCTGATCGGCCCCGGTTCCATTTGGATGAAAGCCTCACTCCGACGATCGCTCGCTCGGCGAGATTGAGAGCGATAGACGTAACGGATTCGCATGGTGAAGCGCTCCTGGGCCATTCCGATGACGATCAATGGGAATTCTCTCAGCGCGAAGGCAGAATCCTCGTGACCTCGGATGCCGATTTTTTGCGAATCTGCAAGGCGACTCCGAGCCATTGCGGAATTATCTTTTGCTTAACTTCAAGAATCGGCACCATCGTCAAGCACTTGGAACTTCTGACGCAGGACGTAACGACTGAAACAATGCAAGGCCGCATTGATTATGTCCGTTGAAACCTATTTTTACCCATTGCGTTATTAGTTATGTCGTGCTTTGACCAACAGCTTGCTGCGACGTTAAATAAATGCTAAAGCGTAATTAGTAGAATCATTTTCACACTACTTGCACACCCCGTTGGTCTGGATGAGCGATCATCCAATGACGAACGGGGTGTTTTTATTATGGACCTGAATCGACTTGTCAAGGACCGGCCGCTCGTCTTCGATGGCGCGACGGGCACAAACCTGCAAACGCAAGACCTCACACCGGACGATTTCGGTGGCGAGCACCTTGCGGGCTGCAACGAATATCTCATTCGCTCGAAACCGAGCGCCGTCGAACGCGTCCACGCGGATTATCTCACTGCCGGCGCCGATATTATCGAGACCGATACCTTCGGCTCCTCCTCTATCGTGCTCGCTGAATATGGCCTCGAATCCATGGCCTACGAACTTTCCAAAGAAGGCGCGGCGATTGCAAAAAACATGGCGCTGGAATTTTCCACAAAAGAAAAGCCCCGATTCGTTGCAGGCTCCATCGGCCCGACGACAAAACTTCCCTCGCTTGGGCATATTGCCTTCGACGTGATGCGGGATTCTTACTATGAACAGATGGCAGGCCTCCTCGAGGGCGGAGCCGATCTCTTCATCATCGAGACCTGCCAGGACTTGCTCCAGATCAAAGCCGCCCTCGCGGCCGCGCAGGATTTATTCCGCGACCAGCGAAGGAAGATTCCCGTCATCACCTCCGTTACCATTGAAACGATGGGAACGATGCTGATGGGAACGGAAATTGCCGCCGCGCTCACGGCGCTCGAACCCTACGACATCATTTCCGCCATCGGCATGAACTGCGCCACCGGACCGAAGGAGATGGAAGAAAACGTGCGCTATCTCACCCAGACTTCGCCGAAGCCGGTATTCGTCATGCCGAACGCCGGCCTGCCGGAAAACATCGGCGGCGTCGCGCATTATCATCTTACGCCGGAAGAATTGGAAAAATATATGACGCATTTTGTCGGCGATCTCGGCGTCTCCATCATCGGCGGCTGCTGCGGCACGACGAAAGAGCATATCGCGCGCCTATCCGACCTTGCGGGCGGGGGACGGCCCGCATCCCGCGCCATAGATTGGACGCCCTCGGCGGCTTCGATTTATTCTTCGGTTCCCATGCATGTCGATCCTGCGCCGGTCATCATTGGCGAGCGGTGCAATACGAACGGCTCGAAAAAATTCCGCGATCTTCTACTGAAGGAAGAATGGGATACCGCCGTCTCGATGGCGAAAGAGCAGATCAAGGAAGGAGCGCACATGCTCGATCTCTGCGTGGCGTATGTAGGCCGCGACGAAGTCCGCGACATGCACGAAGTCATCACGCGGATGAACACCGCCGTCACCGTGCCGCTCGTCATCGACTCCACCGAATATCCCGTGATCGAAGAGGCGCTGAAGCATTACGCGGGCCGCGCAATCGTCAATTCCATAAATCTGGAAGATGGCGAGGAGCGGATGAAGCACGTCCTGCCGCTCTGCAAAAAATATGGCGCGGCGGTCATCGCGCTCACCATCGACGAAGATGGCATGGCCAAAACGCGAGAGAAAAAATTCGAGATCGCCGAGCGCATTATCGACTTATCCGTAAACAAATATGGAATGCGCGAAGAAGATTTAATTTTCGATACGCTCACGTTCACCTTAGGCTCGGGGGATTCGGAATTCCGCAAAGCCGGCATCGAGACGATCGAAGCGATTCGGCTCATCAAGCAAGCACATCCGAAATGTCGTACGATTCTTGGCGTCTCGAATATCTCGTTCGGACTCAACCCGCACTCGCGGCATGTGCTGAACTCGGTATTCCTATCCTTCGCCATCGAAGCCGGGCTCGACATGGCGATCGTCCATGCGGCGAAGATCATGCCGCTTCACAAAATCGACGAGCGCGGCAGGGAACTCGCGAAGCAGATCATCTACGATGAGCGGGTCTTCGAGCGGATGGCCGTGGCAGCGTAACGCGAACTTTAGTTTGCGCGAATGGTTAATTCAAGCATGACCGTAAACGCTTATATCGAATGGGACCCAGATACGCGGCTCTATGTCGGGATCGTTCCCGGCATTCGCGGAGCACATACCCAGGCCGAAACGCTGGACGAACTCGATCAAAACCTCAAAGAAGTTCTCGAATTGTGTTATGAAGAGAACCGGGAGGAATTTCAAAGCCTTCCGCGCTATGTCGGTACGCATCAACTGGAAGTGAACGTGTGAGCAAGCTCCCAATCGTCGATTACAAGACGATGCACCGCTTCCTACTATCTCAAGGATTTCAGGTTTCTCGCCAAAAGGGAAGCCATGTCTTCTATCGCCATCCGGACGGAAGCCCCACGACCGTTCCAAATCATGGCGCGCGTGATCTCTCTCGTCCGCTAATCCGTGAGATACTGCGGGAGATTGAATGTACCCCCGAACACTTCGGCGAATTCCTGCGATTGCTCTGAGACTCCGGGTTTCTTTCGAACTGGCTAAGCAGATCATCTATGACGAGCGCGCGTGACCCCCTCGCGCGGAAGCTATCGCATCAGCATCATCGGCAGTTTCTCAACTTGCCCGTTCAGCCGGACGAGGCACTCATACGCCCCATCGGGCAAGCCGGTGGGATTCCACGCGAAGCTATGCTCGCCCGCCCCAAGCGTGCCGGAAAAGAGATGTGCCACCTCCGCGCCCAGCAGATTCATGACCGATACATCCGCATACCCGGCAGCTTCCGTGACGAAGGCAATCTCCGTTGATTGGGAGAAGGGGTTGGGGTAGGAACGAATGTCCTGCTTGCTAGGCTGCGCCTCTGCCACGGCGCTTGGCGGAGAAATCATTTCCGAAAGTGAGCGGCGCCAGACACCAGCAAGGAAGGTCCCTGCGATGAGGTCGTTCCCACTCAAATAAAGTGATTGGACGTCAAGCTGAGTCAAGCCCGCATTTACTGAGTTCCAACTTAAGCCACTATCGGTCGAAAGAAAAACCCCGCTTGGGGTAGCAGCAAAGATTTTCGTGCCGACTACCGCGAATGTTCGCACAGTTAGATGATCTCCGAGACCGCTATCTCTCCGAGACCAATCTCCTCCGTCGTTTGTGGTAAGAAAAATTCCATCATTCTCAAAACCGGCAAAAAGATATGTTCCAATCGCCCCGAGCGATGTGCAGGTAGGACCACTCGTGTATCCGCCATATACAGCTTTCCAAGATGAGTCGTTGTCTGTGGAACGAAAAATACCTGCGTCGCTGCCGGCAAAGAGCTCCCCTCCCATAAAAGCAAGAGAAAGGACAGCAGCCCACTGTACTCCACCCGAAGTCCAGTTTACACCAGTATCACTCGAATGGAATACGCCATAGCCATAGGTGCCTGCAAAGAGTTCTGCACCTCGCACCGCGAACGATTCTACAACATACGCGTCACCGGATGTTATTAAACCTTTATTCGACGAACTCCAGCTTGCGCCATTGTTTGTAGAGCGAAATACGCCATAGCCGTCTGTTCCGGCAAGAATGTTTGAGCCGCTCACCGCTAAAACATCAACTTGGGCATTTGGCAACCCACTATCAGTAACGATCCAGCTTCGCCCGCTATCAGTGGCGAGGAAAACGGAATTTTCTATCCCTGCGAAGAGATTAGTTCCATTCATGGCCAAAGTAAGGACTCTTCCAGTGTTCGTTAATCCACTATTGGCCACATGCCAATTCATGCCCGAGTCAACCGAAAGAAAAATACCTCCATCACTCCCTGTAAGTAGGTTTGCTCCAATCATTGTAAAGGCAAATAGGTCTCCACTATTCGTTAATCCATTACTTACTTCTTGCCAACTCATGCCGTTGTCAGTCGAACGAAAAGTATTATTAGACATCCCGGCAAAAAGATTAGACCCGAACGAGGCAAGTCCATAGACGGAAGCGTTGGAAGGCAGGCCGGAATCGACCGAGGACCACTTTTTGCCGCTGTCCCCCGAAAGGAAAATACTTTCATCCGTACCCACAAATAGTCGCGTTCCAATTTTAGCAAATGCGCTTATTGATCGAGAACTTAGCCCGACTGATGTCCATTGCTCGCCACTATTAGTTGAAAGAAAAACACCATCCCCGGATCCACTAAAGCCGACCCCAGTTCCTGCAAAGAGGTACGACCCGATAGCCACAATGGCGGTTATGGTTGAAACACCGAATATGGTATCATATGGGATGCCACCACTGGCCGCTAGCCACTTTGATCCATTATTAGTTGAAAGAAATATGCCATTCCTTTCAGTACCTGCAAAAATATTTGCACCCACCACCGCAAGAGAGGTAACCTGATTGTTCGTTAAACCGGAATTTATCCAGTTCGAGCCACTATCGGTCGAAACATAAATTCCATTATCGGTTCCAGCCCAAATGCTCGTACCCGTCACGGCAAGGGCACGGACATCAGAGCCCGATAAGCCGGTATTCTCAGCAGCCCAGCTTGTGCCACTATCCGTCGAGCGAAAAACGCCGCCATGTGCACCCCCTGCAAAAATATTCGTACCGATTGAGGCAAAACATTCAACCGGTCCCCCATAAGGACCAAGTGGCTTCCACTGCCCATGCAACCCACTTGGCGCAGCAGCGAACGCGGTGAAGAGAACGAGTGCGATAATCCGTTTCGAAATCATGATCGTATGCTCCTCCACAAAGCAGCGCGGGGCGGCAAAGGTGCCCACGCGGGAGGGCAAATTTGAGGGTTCTACAAGGAAGTTTGTGGCAAAAGGTCAAGGTTCCCAAAGAAGAAGAGGA
>VFSW01008344.1_pt1 | contig 14893 bp, 12 predicted proteins | sample 5358111 | NCBI WGS metagenome assembly VFSW01 (sample SAMN11554181, study PRJNA540505) | mine drainage metagenome | isolation source: sediment from site ElyBrook_90M | place: USA: Ely Copper Mine, Vershire, VT | collected 2017 | reverse complement strand
ATCATATAGCGACCGTATACGCTGCAGAGCTTGCCGGCCATGCGTCCGAGAAACGGCCGGTCATAGAGTCTGAACCTGTCTATCGCATAGCGGATACGCATTTGTGCCATCGTCGAGAAATATCCTCCCCGCTGCTTTAGCTCAACAATTGAAAAGCCTGCATCGGTAAAAAGCGCTTCAATGCCGAACTTGGTATACCGGAAATAATCATGGGGCTCTTCATGCAACTCGTTCATCTGCGGAACAGTGACCAATGCGTGGCCACCAGGCTTGAGCACGCGGTACATCTCATGCGCCGCATCCATTGGCCGTGCCAAATGCTCAAACACCTGAGTACAGACCAGCGAATCGAAGGAATCGTCCGGAAACGGTATTGCATAGACCGTTCCGACCACATCAACATCTTTACCCGCGTGAATATCCATGCGTAGGTAGTGCGTTGTAGAAAAATTGCCGCTATAACGGTCAAATGCGCCTGCGCCCACATCAATAGTACGCCCGCGTATGTATGGTGCCAATTCACGCACCTGCAGATGTAAAAGATGGCGGTCTGGCTGAAAAATATGCATATGCTCTTTTGGACCATCGCGACCGGCCTCTCAACGGAGAACCACCGTCGTCTTCTGTCGTCGTGATATCAAAAGCATACTTATCGTCACGCTCCATTGAGTGAGCGCAGCAAGTCTTCTGTCTCTGAAATAACTTGCCCTACCGTAATGCTCTCCGCCTGCCGGCGAGCCTCCTGTACATCATACACTCGAGCATTCATGACAAAAAGCTGCGGTCCTTGACGATTCTGTGGGACCACAACACGATTTCGCGGACCGATGGGGGGCTGTTCGCGTTCATCGATGGGTCCTGTTATGTCCACGGTCGGTATGCCAAAAGCTTCAGCAATATACAGCGGCCCCGTATCGACCCCTATAAAAAGATATGCCTTAGAAATGAGCGCTTTCAGCTCCCGCAACGACAGTTTTTCAGACAAATTCACCAGCTGGGTGTTTGCTGACGTATGCACGCACATCTGTTCGACTTCCGCCCGATCCACACGAGTACCGATAACCACTATTGGTATCTTATACAGGGAAAAAATATGATCGGCAATATGTGAAAACCGCTCTGGCGGCCACTGTTTTACTTTATTCCCCGCTCCCGGAGTTATACAGATAAATCGCTCACCGGGGTTAATATTCGATGCAATGAGTAACTCCTCAACCCAATCCACTGCCGTCTGGGAAAGGCCGAGGTGCTTGGTCGTATCGCTCTCTACTATACCGAGCGGTTCCAGAACACGCAATCTCTCCAGCGGTGCGTACTGACCCATGCGGCAGGATACAGTGCTCATCCAGCGCGTCAGTACGCGATACAGGCGTGTTTCCACCGGAGAATATCCACCAACGATCCGAGGAGTGACTATGAGCGGGACACCGGCTATATAGAGACATGCTGCCAGAAAAAAGTTTGGGCCCGTGATACAGGCAACATCAATATGCTTTCGGTGTAATATGGCTACTGTCCTAAAAAAATGCCGCATCGTAATATACTCGTCCACCAAGCCGCTATCTTCTAAAAGTTGCTGATTGATGCCCCGATTATCTTCTACAATAATTTTTGCAGCAGGCAGGTGCGCACGCAGAGCAGATAACACAGGAGTTGTACAGACTACGTCGCCCAATTTTCCAGCAGCTACAACCAATACACTTGTTATAACACCCGGACGACGGACTGCCTTGCCGGAATAAATGAACCGGATACCTGCCACACCGAACAGAGACAGGCTCCCCAGCTGTCTGGAAAATGTACGTATGGAAAATCCAGCCATATTTTTTTAAAAATAGCAGGCCGGTGGTGTTTTGCAAGCGATACCCCGCGGCTGCTTCATCAGCAGTAGCGCGCATGGGCTGATATATAGTAATACATAACCAAAACACCCCATTGTACAGTCTCGGGAAGAACCGATTTTATCTTCGTGCTATCAGCCATATATAATTGAGTCTCCTTGATAGTCTGACCGCCCGAGAGAGCACAAACCGCGGCACCGTACGCCAATGCGCGCTGGATTCTGGCTCATGTACCTGTCCTACCGAGCCGGCAGTGTAAGTCTGCATTACTGCTGCGCTACCAGCTAGCGACCATCCACGCAGACCAAGACGGGAAAGCGATTCGGAAATAGGCAGGCGGTCGATATCAAAATCGCGCTTTCCCATAGCAACGAATGTATACCCCGCTTTTTCCACAAGCAGACGCAATGTCGTTGAATTGAAATAATACAGGTGCTCCGGGTTAATGAGATTGTCGCGAAAACCTTTTTGGCGTAGGACAAATGAATCTATATTTGGCGTCTCAAGCACGAGAATGCTCCCCGATGACAGCCCGCGGAACACCGTTTCAAGAGAAGCGCGAGGATTTTCTACATGCTCTATCACATGGAACAGTGTCACCACTGCTACAGGATTGGCCGCCGCATAGGCTGGGAAATCGATTAACGTATCGCCTACTATATCAACACCCATTGAAATTGCTGTTTCCGTGGCTTTTTTGCTCGGTTCGATGCCGACACCGGTACCGCCAGAACGATGCCACGCGGAAAGAAATGCGCCATCTCCGGCACCGATATCACAGAGGTTCCCTTTGAGGACATGTCTGTCGATTAACCTCACGCGGTCCTCAGCGTTTCGTCGCCGGGCATCGATTCTATGCGGATCGCTGCCCGGATCGGCATGTTCATAGTAGCCAGGGGACAGATCGAATGTACGCCGACGTATCAGTCCGCATGAAAGACAGCGCAACAACGGTAGATCGTTGTACACCAATTCTTCAAAAGTATCTTTTGAGCAGAGAATACAGACCATCGTATTACAAGTGCACACTGTACACCTTGAAGGTATCGGTGGTGCTGATAGGCATCGTGGTAGACGAGCTGATATCCCATACCGGCTCGTCATTTTGATTCCATATAATTGTAGTGACCCCCAAGTTCTTCACTATATCTACAATCGGCTCGGCATAGATGCCGGGATATTGAGCTGCATATTGTTCAAGAAGCGAATCGGGTATGGCAGCATAGCTGCCTGCCTGATCGCGCCAATAGACGCCGAACAGGCGCTGCGAGATGTCGGATCTGTCCTGCTCCATCGTGGCGAGTATCTGCGAAGGCGATATATTGCTCAGCCTATACTCCAGTAGCATCCGCTCCACCAGATACTGCTGGGGCACGAGATAATACTCCACATAATCGTTATTCGGCGCATTCTGGTCGGTATACATCGGAATGTATGTGGAGATGGCGCGATCCGCCCACACCGCCTGTCCGGCAGGCAGGGTATTGAGATACGCCAGCGCAGGCGCATATGATTGCGCAGCGATTGCTTCAGGGTAATTGGCGCGATAGGAATTGATCTGCAGCAGTGCCGCGCTGTACAACAAAAACAAGGCACCCAGCACGTATACACCCATACGAAGATACCTCCTGTGCAAGACATATTCCGTACAAACCACTGCATACATACCGAGCATCACTCCAACGAGGGGTTTCGTGATGTACCAATGGTAGTGGCTCGGCTGTATTTCACGGCCCGTCACTATCTGCTGATTAAGCAGAATTATAAGCGTGAGCGTGCAAACTACAAAGAAGGGGCGCGCTGAAGAAAAACGCCTAGGCCATAGGAATAAGACCGCGGCCAACAGTACCGCCAGCCATGCGCTCACTATAGGCTGATGCGTCATGACCAGTCCCTGGCGCAATGCCGTATCGGCATATGCAGGCGCCCGAACAAGCGACAGGTAGTTCACCGCATACGGTACGAGCGCCACGGTGCCAACGACAATCGACCCTAACGCAGATCCCGCAGCCCGATGACGACGCTGATAGACCAGCCATACGCATGAGAGACCGAGCATACCGAAGAGAAACGTCGAAACATAGGGCGAGATGTACCACGACAGGCCGGCACAGGCGCCAATGATGATGCTCTCCAGCACGGTCGCAGTCTTCCTTTGATAGAAAGCGGAAAAAATGAGTATCAGGGCGCCAAAGAGGAATACGCCGCTTACTTCCGGGTTGATAGGCCGCGCATAGGTGAGAAATCCGGACACATCCGACGTCCCGTGCAGAAGCGCCTTCCACGCACCGAGTCCGCTCATTAAATTGTCTCCCAGCAGCGCTGCGCCCATACCAAGGAGCGCCGCCGCACGAGATCGGAAGAGAAGGTAGGAGAGTGTGTAGAGCAGCAGCGCCGCAAAGAACGGGAATATAAATTTTGAAAGGACGTTCATCCGCGGCGCCGTCATATGCAGCGCTTTTCCGAGCTGAGCGACTATATTTTCGCCAAGACCCGGTAAAACATACGGCTGATCCTTTTGCGGCAAAAACACGTTACCGAGCGACGGATATCCATCGTACACCTCCTGGATGCGCGCCACGTAATGCTCTTCCGCATCCGCACCCATCATCTCTATGCCGCGGTATCCCGGCTCATGCATGAACCATAGTTGTGGCGCGATACACAATGCCCCGACAGCTGCCGCCAGCAAAACCGCCCCGCAGTGCGTCCGAAAGAACAGATACATCTTATTCTCAGTAAATTGCATAATTGCTAAAGAGGAAGGTGAGCACGGCAGTAATGATCGCAGCGCCGCTGATTGAAACAAGATATTGAACCCCAAGGATGGAGGTAAAAAAGTAAACCAGCGATGCGTTAATGCCGAATATTGCCAGATAGCCGACGAGGAACAAGATATATTTCCCGGCGTACCCCGTACGCCCGCTGTCGGGGAAGGTCACTACGGCGTTGATACAAAATATGAATGTCCAGGCGCCCAGCGTGCCGATGAGAAAGGCATAGAAGTACCACAGGCCAAACATCGATACAAGCACATGCGAAATGAAAAGGTTAACCAGCAATCCCCCCCCTCCCACAAAACAGAAGCGAATAAATTGGGCAATGTGCGGCCGAATATCCTTAATCATACGGGCGGGCTACCTTTTTTGTAGGCTGAAAGAATCCAACCCATACTGCTGCTGGCAGGACGTTCTACTGATACCCCCCCAAGTGGCAAATCCTGTGCAAGAGCCTCAACCTCTTCCCGCTTCCAATAATGTGCTATTTCGGGAATCAGCTGGTCGAATACGATGCTGTGTATCTGACGAAAACTGAACATCGATAGCTGTTGTAAATAGGGTGTGGGGCCTTGGCGTACTCTTACCCACAGCCACAGCGGCACCGAAGCGCCGTATGCGAATGTATGAACTAGAGGCAGCGGTAATTTTGATGTTATGTGGATACGCACCGGATTCACGTAACGGACAATCCATTCGTTCCCTTCATAACCGTACACCCAGATTATCAGGCGACCGCCAGGCCGCATCGCGCGCACCAAGTTTTCAAGCGCCATTTTGGGATTGCGTATGTGATGAAGAACACCAATACAGAGTACGATATCAAATTTATTTTCCCACGGCAGACCCGAAAGATTGTGTCGCTCGACTGAGACGTTCGAAAATGCCTCAAGAACTTTGCGGGCCGAGGCAAGCGAGTACTCGTCGTTATCAAACGCAACTACATGTTCGGCGCCCCATTTCAGCGGCCAATAGCTATTGCGCCCCATGCCACAGCCGGCATCGAGCACCTGTTTTCCTTGTACACTTTCGGGAGATAGGCCTGTCCAATTTCGAAATTGTGATTCATAAGTGGGCATCATCTCCGCATATTTCTTCCATTCATATCCAAAACGCTCTTCAGACGCCATATACAGATTCTGACTTTGCATAAATAAAAGTCGTGTCAATTCCATCGAACCTATCCACCAAGAAACACCAGGGACGGCTTGCAAAATCTGCAGAGAAATCGACAAAAGCCGATACTGCAGTGCTAATCCAATAGGACGGCAAATCGAGATACTTTAGTACATGGATAGCACACACTTCATCAAATGAAGCGCTCACAAATGGATACGGAGATGCATTGAGATCATGGGTTATTCTCGCATCTGTCAGAAACTTCCAATCAACGCCCAGAGAGCTCAGCTCGTACTCCCCACCAGCTCTCAGGTTGAGTCGTTTTGTCTCCATATCACTTTTGCCAGGCATCATACCACAACTGAAATACCAAAAGAGTCCAGAGCTTCTTGCGCCAGTCGCGCCTATGTTCAATGTGTTCCGCCACCAACCGCTCCACTTCAGCCACATCAAATATACCCTGCCCTCGCAAGCGCGCAGGGCTCAGAAGATCGAGCATAAGCGGTCTCAGTGGACCAGCAAGCCACGAGGCAAGCGGTACAGCAAAGCCTTGTTTCTTCCGTTCCAACACCTCATTCGGCAATCGCCCGCGCATCAGCGTGCGGAGGAGATATTTCCCCCGACCCGCGCGGAATTTCAGCTCCAGCGGTAAACTTAGCATAAACCGCATGCAATCGCTGTCAAGGAACGGCGCCCTCACTTCAAGTCCATAGTGCATACTGGCCCGATCTACCTTAACCAGCACCTGATCGAGCAGATATGTACGCGCGTACAGGTGCGAGAGCTTAGCATCGCCCTCAAATGAGGCGCACTCCGCATAACGGTCTTCAATCAGCTCTTTCGTAATGCCTGATGCTGCAGAACGATACTGGGGCATGAGAAGTTTCTGCAGCTCATCTTCACGGAAACTGCCGAGCCACTGCAGGTGTCGCACTGCCACATCCTCATCCCAGTCCTCGGTGAATTTCTGCGCCACAAACGCGGCGCCCAAATATCCGTACCGAGCCGGCAGGTGCCGTATCGCCCTCTGCGACAATGTACGCAGTGGCGAAGGAATCCTCCCCCAGGTCCGTGACATACGCTCGGCGCGGAAAGTTGAATATCCCAGCAGCAGTTCGTCCGCCCCGTCCCCACCAAGCGCCACGGTGACCTGCTGTCGCGTAAATTGCGACAGCAGCATTGTCGGCAAGACGGAGGCGTCCGCGACCGGCTCATCGAATACCGCGGGAATCTCGGAGATAAGCGTCAGCGCATCCTCGGCAGAAAGGATTTTTTCATGATGATCCGTACCCAAGTGTTCAGCCACTAAACGGGCATATAGGGATTCGTCAAATGTTGATGCATCAAAACCGATTGAAAACGTCTGTACTTTCCGACCGGCTGCACGCGCGGCATAGTACGCCACGGTCGAGCTGTCAATTCCGCCGGAGAGAAAAATGCCGAGCGGAACATCGGCGATAAGACGCTTTTCAGTGGCGCGCGAAAGCAGCGTATCAAACCGCCCAAGCGCTTCCGTTTCAGTATAGTGCTCCTGCTCCACGCACAATGTCCCCCACGCCTCAATGGTTATGCCCCTCCCCCGTATCTTCAAAGCCGTGCCGGGAGAAAGTTTGAACAAATCTTTGAAGATAGTCCGCGGCGTGGGAACATATTCGCGGCTGAGATAGTGCGCAAGAGAGCGAGAATCGATTTCAAAGGAAAGCGCCGGATGCTGACGCAGCGCTTTCAGTTCAGAGCCGAACACCAAAGTTCCCTTCTGCTCGGTCCAATACAGCGGCTTCTTGCCCGCAAGATCACGCACCAATATCAATGATTCTTCTTCCGCATCAAAAATCGCGAATGCGAACATACCCGACAACCTACTAAAGCCGGTGGTTCCCCATTGCGCATACACGGCAAGAATGACTTCGGTATCGCTCGCGGTGCGGAACTCATGCCCCAACGCCTCCAGCTCCGTACGCAATTCCCTGAAATTATAGATCTCCCCGTTGAAGGAAATAGTACGCCGTCCCCGCGCGTCATGCATGGGTTGATGGCCGGCGGGGGACAGGTCGATAATCGACAACCGCCGGTGGGCAAGCCCCACCCTGCCATCCGGGCTCTGCCAGCTACCTTGATCATCAGGGCCGCGGTGTCTCAAGGATCCGGCCATTGCGGAAAGTATCCGCTCCCCGTCCTTGGGAGCCTCCGCGCCGAAATAGCCTGCAATCCCGCACATGTCGCCATTGTCCCTTATTCTCCCCCAATTGTCTCCTCGACAACGTACGGGCGGCGGCCTTGCGACTCGTAATACGTACGCATGAGCATTTCCGCAATGACGCCGAAGAGCATCAGCTGCATGCCGACAATGATAAAGAGGGCGGAGAAGACGGGGAGCGGGGTGGCGACAAAATCCCGCACCTGCATAATCTTGAGAATAATTGCCAGCATCCCTGCCACAAAACCGATTATAAAGCTTAGAAGCCCCCAGCCGCCGAAAAAGTGCATGGGACGGTTCACATACCGATGCATGAACACCAGCACCACAAGGTCAAGCAGTACCCGCACTATCCGCCCCATCCCATAATGGCTTCTTCCATGCTTGCGATGCGTGTACGATACAGAGATTTCTGCCACACGCCCGCCCTGCCAGGCAGCATAGGCCGGAATGAATCTGTGCATCTCGCCATAGAGGTTCACTCCCTTGATGACATTGGCACGATACGCTTTGAGCGTGCAGCCGTAGTCATGAAGATATACGCCTGTCAGATATGAAATAAGCCAATTGGCCGCTTGTGACGGCAGCTTTCGAGTAAAAAACGACCCCTTCCAACGTCCCTGCCGCCCGCCGGAAACGACATCGTATCCCTCATCAAGCTTTGCAAGCAACTTCTGAATATCGGCAGGGTAATTTTCCAGATCGCTGTCCATGGAGACAATCACCTGTCCGCGCGCAGCATCGATGCCAGCTGCGAGCGCCGCTGTCTGGCCGAAGTTGCGGCGGAACAGAACGACTTTCAGTGTCGGATGTTTTTTTGCCTCCTCGCGCAATATGGCAGCCGAAGCATCGCGCGACCCGTCATCCACAGCAATGATTTCATAAGAAAACGGCAATGACTGTAGCGCTTCATGCAGGCGCGACAGGAGCTCTGGCAAACTTGCCGCCTCGTTGTATACCGGAATTACAATCGACAGCAGCTGGGATGCTGCTTTATTCTCCAAAAGTTTGTTGTTGGCAGGAGTGTGTCCGGGCAGTTCCACATGCAACTTATATCATATATTATATATCCATCAATGGTTTGACCCGTACTGTCCTATATCCCTCCACAGCCCTGGCGCAGCCCGTACTACTACGACGAGAATATCACGCACTCGCTCGACGGCTTCTCCAAAAAGGTGGAAATGCCTGTTGGCAATCATTCCGAGCTCACTCGTACCCACACGCTGAAATTAATTATTGCGCCACTTTCGCCTCCCCAGCCTCATATTTTAACTATCGCGCCAAATTGGCTATAGCCCCCGCCTCCTTTGCCGCCTTCTCAAGGTCGATGCCGTTGAGACACCGGGGATAGGTCTCATACACATGGCCGTCGGGGCAGCATTCCGGACGGGTAAGGAAAGACACTGGAGCGCCGTCATATTGCCCTCTGCTCCACCAATTGCCTGCCGTGCACGTGCCTGCAGTGCAAATCCCAAGGACCACAAGAGGGACGCGCATACCTGCGGCAATATGCGCGATGCCGGTATCCACGCTTACGACAAGTGCACTTTGGGAGATAAGGTGCGCAGTCTCCTGTAGGGTCGTCTCTCCGGCAACACTGACGCCAGCAAGGCCTGCCAGAGCCGCGTGCGCTGCCGCTCTGTCTTCGACACCTCCGGTCAGAACCAGTCGCATGCCTGGCAGCCGCTCTATAAGCAGGCGCAGGAGTTCGCGGCAATTCTCAGGCCTGAGCTTGCGGTTCATGCCGCTCGCGAAGAGGTGCACGATTGCGTAGCGTTGCGGCACCAGCGAGAAGCGCTCCACTATCCCTTCGCGGGACAGGTGAAGAAACGAAGGGAACGGGAGCGGCACTGCTAAGCCGCGTGCCCGCAACGCGCGGCGCTCAAGCTCGGCCGGGGCGACATCGTTCTCCTGCGGGACCACGATGTCGTAGAGGCATGTATTCCAGGCGGACGCATCGGAAAAACCCTCGAGACTTCCAGACCTCGCAATCGCCCGGGCGGCGAATTTGCTTGAAAGCGCAAAACGACCGCCGGGTTTGCCGGCATATTGGGTCAGCACGATATCAGCGTGCCTCCAACTGCGCCAGAGAGATAGGAGGCTGGGCGGATCGGCGCGGTTTGCTGCGACAATTTCAATCCACGGGTATGCAGCAAGAAGGTCGCGGATCATAGGAATGCGGGTGCCGACCATAATGCCGTACCGTGCACCCGGAAACTGCACCCGCACATTCTCGAGGAAAAACTTGCCCATAAGACAATCGCCTATGGATGAGGCGCGGAGCGTCAGCACTTTGTATACGTCCTTCATGCTGCCCCACTATATCGCCATACGGACGGCCGCCGCAATGCAGGTATACCTTGGCCGTACTGACCTTCATCTGCGTATATTATCCGGCCCAGCGGAACGGATAAAGGCAAGGATGCGTCCTGCGCGACGCTGCCAATCAAGAGGCTCGACCGCCCGGTATGCCGCCTCTGCAAGTCCGGTGCGATTGGGCGACGTCGCGGCCGCCTCGATGCTATGCGCCAGTGCTTCCGGAACAGGTGCTGCCAGGAAAGCGCGGTCTTCGGAGAGAATGTCGCGGGAAGACGGGAGGTCAACTGCACCAATGGGGCGTCGCGACGCCATGTATTCGAACCGTTTCAGAGGCGAGGTATACCGGCGGGCAATCTCGGAGCGGCTGTCTCCGAGCAGCACGAGAACATCGGCGGCGGCGAGCCAGAGCGGAATCTGCGTATATGGTTGATGCCCCACATATAGCTTTTTTTGCGAAGGAGGAGCGCCTCCGTCCGGCGCGATATCCCCAACAAATACGGTGAGGTATCCGTCCGGCAGCAGGGTGGCCGCCTGGCGCAAGAGATATACCCCCTTCCATGGCACGTCGGAGCCGGCGTACAGGATAATCGTCTTGTCCAAAGGAAGCCTGAGCTGCGTGCGCGCCTCCTCCTTCGCAGGCAATCCGGTAAAATCAGACAATGACACGCCGTCCGGCTCGTAGAGAACCTTTGCGGGAAGCGTGTTCCACAGGCGGGGAATTTCCTCGGCATAGGCTCTCGTGGCGGCAACTATGGCGCACCCGCGGCGCACGGCATGTCCGTATAGCCAGACTCGTGGAGGCTTTATATGCGTCTCCCACACAAGAGAGAACCGCCGCGGCAAGAGAAACGCCAAGAATAGGGACATCTCGCCTCTGGTGTAGATGACTCCTCCGGGTTTGCCGAGAAGCCAGAGGCGGGCAGACAGGGCGAACGATACCGTCTCAAGAATAAACGCGCCCGGTATGTTGAAAGGGAGCAGGTCTATGACCCGCAGGCGCACCACCGGGAATGTCTGGGAAAGCCGATACGCTGCGAATATATCGCCCGAAACACCTACCCGGTTGGGAACCACGAGCGTCACATCTAGCCCTTGGAATCTGAAGGCGTCGCACATCTTCGCAATCTGAATGCCGTGCGCACGCTCGGTCGGCATGCGCGCGTTCACGATATAGTAGAGCCGCGTATTCCCGCCTGTTGCTGATGCCTCGCCCGGCCACAGATGCAACCACGTGATGCGCAGCATAAGAGCAAGAGGTGAAAAGACCCTCCCCAGCTCGCCGCGCACAGGGAGGGTTTCCTTAAAGCCGTGCCGAAAATACGTGTATAAAGCTTTTATACACACGCCACCCGCGATGCGTATGTTCCCCCACACCGTCCATCGCAGATAATGCCCCGCCGTCTGATCCTTCACGGCTTCGATTTCCTTATCGCGGTATTTCCGCATCCGCGAGAAGTAATGAATCCACTCCTCCCGCGACCGAAATGTATGCCAGGGATATTTCAGCGTCCCGATTGAGATCTTTTCCCGGTCAAAGTATATCCGTTCATGTACCGGTTTTCCGAACCGCGCGCCGCTGGTGCGGTTGAAGAAGCGGTGCTGGTAGGCGGGATAGAACGAGGAATAGCGTATCCACATGCCGTCCATGATCATAATCTGCGGTACGCGGTACACGAGGTGCCCCGCAGGTCGGCGGCATATGCTTCTAATCTCCTCCCGCAGCCCCGGAGAAACCGCCTCGTCGGAGTCGATGTAGAGGAACCAGTCATAGCGGGCTGCGTCGAGACACTGGTTGCGGACCCCGCCGTAGTCCTTCAGCGAGCCGTCCGGCTGCTGGTAGGCAGGATTCTGCGGAATCACCCGCGCGCCGAATTCACGCGCGATAGCAAGCGTATCGTCGGTCGATCCGCCGTCGCAGATGAGTATATCGTCGAAATCTTTAACCGAGTCGAGCGCCCGGCGCAGCGTTGCGCCGGAATTGAAGGTGAGTATGCCAACCGTACATTGTATGCTTCCACCAGGCATAGAGGTCAGCGGAGAATGCGGCGACGCAGCGCGCGGTACCAGGTTATCGCCTTCGTCGTGCGCACGTCAATATCCCGGAGAGTCAAATCCCGCGTAATGACGTTCCGCACAAAGAAGAGCGGGTCATCAACCGAGGACAGCAGCCCCGGCTTTATCGAAAACGCAGCCTCATATCCGGCGCGCTTCAGCACCTCCCCGACCCGTGGAGAATAATTGCCTCCGGGATAGGCAAAGTACCGGGCCGCATAGCGCGGGGCGCATTCTTCGTAAAGTTCCGAATCAGAAAGCTGCGTCAGATTGGGGTGTGTCCTGGAGTGATAGCCAATTTCAACCAGAGGATGGTTGCGCAACCCCAGAATAGATTCTTCCCTAAGCAGGGGAATATCATTCTGCAGCCCCGCCCGACTGCGTACGGCATCGCCTACTACAAATACCGCGGCCGGTGCCTTAAACCGCTCCAGTATGGGCAGCGCCGCAGTCTCGAAATCAGCGTACCCGTCGTCAAAAGTAATCGCCACGGCTTTCCTCGGCAATGGCTTCTTCCCCTGCACACCGAGAACGCAATCATTCAGAGAAATGAAGGCGTATCCCCGCTCTGCCATGTGTGCAAGATGCGCAGCAAAGATTCCGACCGGCACCGCGCTCGGCACATCGGCATTGCTGATAGAATGGTACGCCACTATCGATACCTCCTCGAATCGAATGAGCGGGTCTGCCAGGTTCCGCAGCAGGAGCAGCGCATGCGATACCGCTGCTTTTGCCGTATCTTTTTCGTTTTTCCTGTGAGATTGAATACTCATATATCGTGCATGATTGTTACGGGTTTGCGGTGCATCATCGTGCCATATTTCGTGGCAGGAATGACCTGCACCGCGACCGCGGTGCAGGTATTCTCCCGCTGCACGGTAAACGCGACGACCCTTCCATATCCGACGACATACCGAGGCAGGAGCATGACCAGGCACTCGCGGACAAAATACCATACGCGCAAGAAGGTTTCCCTGATGCAGCCTCCCCGAAGCGCGTACCAGGCATGGTTGAGCGTCTCGCGGCCGCTGAACAGGAGCCTAGGTGGAAGCTCAGGCAGCTGCCATGTCCATATCCCCTGTTCCGGAAGACCATTCTCATATATGCCGGTCGAGGGACTGCGCTCCTGCCAGCGGGCATTAAGAACCCGCCGGCCCTCGGGAGTCGTATGCGAGAGCACCTCTCTGCCGATAAACAGGTAGGTGAAGGGCATGAGAGACTGCGCGGCATCGAACCGCTCGACGATCCGCGGGATGCGGGTAAGCCACGCCACATGCGCCGTCCAGAATATGGGACACTGGAAATTTATGGCGGGACCGATATGGGAATGCAGATAGCCGTCGAAGAAGTGCCGCCGGATCTGAAAGATCACATTATGAAGCGCCGCCGGTGCCGCAGAATGGTCTGAGCAGGCCAGTGCATAGGCATCAAACCCGTGCGAGGCCACCTCATAGGAAGAGAGCCAGTACCACCGCTTGCACTCAAGGCGGAGGTCTTTGATCCCCTGTGCCGTGTACATGGAAAGCAGGGCGTTTTCAGCCGTATCGAGATCCTCTGCATACAAATCCGGAGAGATGCCGGTGGTTGAGAGAACGTAGCGGATGAAGGCGATGTGGCGGGATTGGTAGAATGTCGTGATGCCGTCGTAGGACGCCGGCGCACCATGAGCCACGGCATCGGGGTAATAGCGGAAGAATCCATCCGGCGTCATATCCCCAAACGCCCGCTCAATACTTCGGGCAAAGACTGTGCGATACCTGTCTACGTCCCCGCTGTAGCGCGCAAAGGAGGCGAGCCCCGTAAGCCCCCACAGCCGCTGGTTCGTTATCGGCTTATCTCCCGCCGCCCCGGCAAGGTAGGTATCCACCACTTCCCGCAGTGCCCTTGCATAGCGCCTCTCCTCTTCCGGCGAGAATGCGGCGCGGTGCGCACTGAGGAATCTCGCCATGGTATCGACCGCAGCGCCGGTATCGATGACGCTGTTGGACATATTCATCGGATTGAGGCTGCCGGGATAGAACACCTTCCCCGCGCCGTTGGAGACAATCTGCGCCGTGAGATGCTCCATAAGCGCCCTGCCCCGTTCAATATCGCCGAGGTAGGAGTAGAAGTCGAGGGCATAGGTGAGGCTGCCGATATGCTCGACATGGTGTTTAGGGCAGCGGCGATTCTTCTCCAGATAGCGCGCCGACTGCCGGATCATCTCATCAAATTGGATCATGCGGTAGTAAGTCCTGCGAGTATGCGGGCAACCAGGGCGCTGAGGCTGTGGCTCTCATCCACATAGCGATCAAGCGGCCGCGCATCGGATGATCGGGCCGTGAGGATTGCTTCCGCTATGGCTGCAGGATCGTCCCGCGTAACAAACCACGCCTCCGGAACAACGCCCCTGAACGATTCATTCGACGTCACGGCAGGCACCCCCGCCGCCAGCGCCTCCAGCACCGCCTTGTCCATACTCCCCGTCGTGCTGAGGTTAAGGAACACGTCGGCCTGCGCAAGCTCTCCGGGCACGTCCGCGTGCGGTACCGCCCGCACGGAAATAGCGGCGCGGAACGGGCACTGCGCAATCGCTTCCCGGAGCG
>VFSW01008343.1_pt1 | contig 14893 bp, 26 predicted proteins | sample 5358111 | NCBI WGS metagenome assembly VFSW01 (sample SAMN11554181, study PRJNA540505) | mine drainage metagenome | isolation source: sediment from site ElyBrook_90M | place: USA: Ely Copper Mine, Vershire, VT | collected 2017 | reverse complement strand
AATTCTCCCCTGCTCTGGGGGTTTGGCCCTTTTTCGTGGGGGGGGTTTCGGGTGTTGGCTCCCCAAAAGTCTGGGGGGGACCTTACCAACCCCGGGACCGCAAAGTCAAGGGCGAGTGCAATGCCGCTTCGCGTACGCGATGATCCATTCCGGGACGCGGTGCTCGCGCGCGATAGCCATTGACGAACGGGCAGCAGTGCGCGAGCGACCACGCAAGATAAATCGTTGCGAACGACATCAGTAAATCCTTTGTGAAGTCATCGCCCGAGCGCCAGTGAAATGGGAGAGTGGACCTGCCACCGGCGCACCCCCAACGGTGACTGTAAACGCAGCCGAGGCCTGCAGCAGGTCCAGGGTGACCATCGCGCGCGTTCATTAATTTTGCGTCAACACCGGCCCAGCCGCCGTCATCGCCCAGTAGCTCGTCCCGTCGTGGTCCGGGTTGAAGCGCTTGCCGAGCGCGTAGGCGGCGCGGATGCGCTCGGCGTGCTCGGGCGCGATGTCGTCGCGGTGGGTGTTGAGGTGCAGGCACCTATCATAGCGCTGCCCGCAACGGGTGCAGGTGAAGTCTCGATCCGGCTGGTCGGTTATTTCTTCGGCTTCTCTGGCCATAGGACCTCGATCGCGGTGATCAGCAGCAGGCCGATCAGGCCGGCAGAGAGAAGGAAGATCACGAGGCTAACCGCTTTGTCAATGTCAGGCATATCGCGACCCCGCCGGTGCCAAGGTAAGAAGGTTCCGCTAGAGCGGGGTGGTCCCGGTGATCGGGCTCCACCGGACGGATACATCCACCGCACACGGTTTCACCCGATCACCGAGAAGTGACCTCTGTGTGAACTATATCGGGCGGAACGTTCCGCAAACTGGCGTATTGTCACATTGTGCAAGAACGAGACAACCGCACGGGAGCGCAAGATGCCACCACCATAGAGACGGGCCGCCCGAGGGTGGTAGCCGTCTGCAAGCCACCCTCGGGCTGGACCCGTTAACAAACTCTTACCGTCTTGCCTTTTTACCTAGGCAGAAGAAAGGCCCGCCCTGTGGTCTCAGGCAGGCCTCCCCCAGCCATACCCCCAGGGAATTGGGACACCGTCTTTGCCGATCAGGCGCAACCATGGCGTCTGAGTTTCGTGACAGGTTCCCTGTCGGAAAGCCAATCACAGGGTAGTGACCGCAGCACGGCCGCGGATTTTTGGGTCGAGGAGCAGGTAGGGCCCTACGTCTGCCATTCGTCGGCCGCGCCGGGAAACCGGAAAAATCGGCGCGTTGACCATCCCCGCTGTGTCCGGTTGACGCCTCAAACCATTTGGGGAAAATGCCCGGTTCCCCGTAAACAAACAGTTAACGCGAGCTTTTTACCCACCCAGGATTTTTTCAACGCCAACCCAGCATATATTCAAGCAGTCGCGTGATATCGGCCATGGAGCATTCGCCTTTCAACAGGTTGGCGGCCCGGCTGATCACGCGCACGTTACCTTTCACGTATCCCTTCTCATTATCCACCCGGTCGATGCTCGGGCTGTTCGGGGTTGGCTTGTCGCCGGCGATCAACGGGATCTGTAGAATGGGGCAGTGAGTGGGAACCGGAATGTCCTCGACCGTGATGTCAAATACCTTGCCAGCTTTTTTGGCTCGATATTTGGCGTGTGCGATCGCGATGTAAGGCCACGTCTCCAGGTTGGCGCGTCGCGCGCGCCGGTGGGCGTTGTGTTGGGAACTGTTCTGTGCCATCACGTCTCGTACCACGCGAGAGGTTACTTTTTTCCTAATCTATATTCCTAAAGGGGGTTTCGCGAAGCGAAACGGGGCCGGCCTGTCCAAGCCCCCCGGAGGGAACAAGAACAGGCCACCCGAGGGTGGGAAGGTGGCACCCCTGCCGCATCGGGCAAGGGTGCCGAGGTATCAGAGCTTGGTGGTGGCGTTCAGCGACAGGCCAACGCTGCCGTTGGGGGTCACGTAGTTGGCGAACCCATGGGTGGATGCCACGACGCGGGACTTGCCGCTGGAACTCGGGAGGGCTGCAGCGAAGGCCTCCTTCGAGATGTCGATGGTGATAACCAGCTTGTCGCCGTTGACCTTGATGTCCATGTTCAACTCCTCAGTTGTCGGAACCGGAATGGTCCGATGCCCTTGCCCCGTCGGTCAAACGGCGCCGGCCGGCCCTTTCAGGGCATCGCGCGATATCGCGCGCGTTCTTCACATCCGCGCGCGTGAGGTGTGGGCGAGGCTGGAAGTGTAGAGCTTAGGCTCAATGCAGCGCTTGCGCGCTGCAGCCTAGCATGAACAAACCGTGAAAACGTTAAGTGTTTGTTGTCCGTTCCATCTCCAAACCGCATAGGGGAGAGTGTCCCATTTCAATGGGACGGGTGTCCCATTAACCCGTCCAGGCTAACACCTTGAAAAGGTTACAAATAAGTCTAATGGGACAATGGGACACATTTTTTTTGAAGGAGGACATAGTAATTTGGCCAGAAACCTTGTCACCTTTACAAACCCTTAACGTTGAAAAGGTGAGAAGGGATCGGGGGAAAAACTGGACGGCAAAAGGCGAGGCGCAGCCTAATTGGACAAAATCGAGATCAATCGAAAAATGTCCCATTTTTATAACTATATGCAAAATCATATACATACATGGGAAAGTTGCGTTTACCTTTTGTAAAGGTGACACAATGGTAAGGTGCCATTAACCTGGCCAAAATACTATATCGTCCTCAAAAACGGCGTCCCATTAGACCCATTTGACCCATTAACAAGGTATTAACGCCAAAAACACCCCTCGTTATGCGCCCTCAGCATACCTCGTCTCAAGGTAAAACTGTACCAACCCGGGCGCGATGCCATCGTGCGCGCGAGGCCGGCCCGACGGGGCAAAAGCGTCCCGCGCCAATCCCGGTACTGGACGCAACGAGCTGAGGAGCTCCCTATGACTTCGTTCACGAAAGCGTTATACCGTCGTGATCCCAAGGCCGCCAGGGCCTTCTACACGGACAGCAAGCGCGACCAGTTCGACAATGGTCGCAAGCCCTCGCTGCCGTGTCTCGGGCCCTCCATGACCACGGTCGTCTTCGGTCAGCGCACCCCCACGAGCTGGGTCGCCTGTGCCACCCGCTGCAGCCACCCGAGCTGCGCTCAGGGCTGCACCCTGCAGGGGCGCAAGTGAGAGTTCCCGGGCCGCAGCGGACCTATCTGCAGGAGCTGGCGATACGCCTTCGGGTGCTTCGCCATCAACTCGCCGTGATGCGTCGCTTGGCCCGAGACCTGCGGTTACCGCCACGGTAAGGCAGCGCCCTAGCGCTGCCGAACCACCCACCTTCGAGTTATCTGCAACCGGCTGAGGAGCCAAATATGACTGACAACATCAAACTGCCCGAGGCCACCAAGGCGGCGTGGCTTGCCGCCCTCGACAGCGGGCAATATCCGCAGGCCGCCAGCGCCACTTACCGTCCCAGGCACTTCACCTTCGCTCAGATCGCCCAGGTCATCAGGGAGTTCTTCTGATGCGGTACGCCTGGGAGCTGACCTGCGCCTTCGTCTCGATCATGGTCGACGCCCTGCGGCGCCGATGGACTGCAACCCCCAACCACGAGGAGCACGACGATGCACGTTGACCGCTTGACACGGATGGCGAAGCTGCTGCGGGCAGACGCCACCAACCCCACCGGCGTCCAGTTCGATCTGGATACGTGGGGGAGCTATGGCGACATGGGCGTCGACGAGTGGCGCCAGCTGGCCGAGGGTAACCAGGTGCCAATGTCGTGCGGTACCCAGGCCTGTGCGTTCGGGCTCGCCGCCATATCGGGTGAGTTCGATGCCGAGGGGCTAACCTACCGTGCGTCGATAAACAACCACAACATCATCCCCACGCTCACGACTGAGTATGGGGCGGTCTTCACCCAGTTCGCCGCTGCGAGGGTGCTGTTCGATATCACTCGCGATGACGCCAACTACTTCTTCGACCCAGAGTGCTACGAGGAGACGCCTAGGGAAGCCGAGGGTGAGATCTTCGTGGCCGAGCGCATCGAAGCGTTCATCAAGGGCGTGGTCGACGAGGAGTTCCATCCGAAGTACAACCGCGACAGCGAAGACTAACCACTGGATGCTGCCACTCGCAAGGTGGCAGCGTTCCGGCGGTGCATGCAAGCGACAGTCGGCTCTAGATCAGCCCTTGAGGCTGGCGGACCATGGACGGCGAGACCCTGCAGGGCTGCATGCACCACCGGAGCGCTAACGCTCCATCAACTGAGGAGTTGAGTTATGGGATTTGACAAGAGCAAGTTCTTCGATCGTGATGGCGACAGCGAGGGCTTCACGCTGCTCGATGTGGACTACGGTCCGCTGGAGACGCGCATCATGGCGCACATGCTCGATCGTGGCCCGATCAACTACGAAGGTGCCGTGACGGGGCGCTTCTCCCGCTCCCCCGAGATGCAGGAGCTGCCGTGTCGTCCGGGTGAAGTCTACGGCTTCGTGGACACCAGCAACCGCATCAGTGACACCCAGTTCCAGGAGCACGTGAGCGCGATCGCCGAGATCACATCGTGGGCACAGCTGCCCGATGAAGTGCTCGAAGCTGCGTTTCAGGCGTGGCTGCGCACCAGCACTCGCCCTGAGAACGCTGAGGACTTCCGCAAGCGTCTGCGGCAGCGCATCGAGGACATGGTGCGCAAGTGCAGCTCGGCGCCGGTTGACATCGCCGATGCAATGGGAGCACGTTATGACCGTGCCTGAATTCAAACCCATATACCGGCCGCGCTGGTATCAGCTGATGGCAGGAGCCTCGTTCTGGTTCCTGATCATCATCGTCGGCTGGAGCTTCTACAAGGTGCTCGTGCCATGATGGAGCTGGACGACATCGACCTGCTCGTGATCTGCCTCGAAGGGCTTAGCCCTAAGCCATGGGGCGTACTGCGTTCGCTCACCCGACGGGACAGTGATGGGCTACCGCAGCACGCGCTACACAGCTGCGCTGTTTGCTGAGAGATATTTGTATCATCCAGCGCTCGAAACGCTGATGCCGAGGTGACCATGGGATACGCCACTCGCAAGGTAAAAATGCGACGCCATAACAACAATAGGCGGCGCTACGCTGCGTGCGTGCTGCTGGGCGTTGACTTCCAGGCATGGATCCTGCCCTCGCCTAAGAAACGGCGGATGGTGAACGGTTTCGAGTGCGTGCTGCCGAGGGAGTACTATGTGCGCAACTGGCCGTACAGCGCCACGCTGGGCTCAGCAGTCGGCAAGGTGTGTCGCATCATGGGCGTCGAATGACGGTGCCCATCAGAGCTATCAACGCCAAGCGCCAGCTGCAGTACGGGCAGGCTGTGCTGCTGGGCATCGTGTTCGAAGACAAGAGCCTGTCGCATATGCGCCCACCAGCACGCTGGCACTTCATCCTGCCGGACCATCTGGTGCCACGGCAGCAAGGCTACACCGGCGGATACTACAGGCGGCGCTGGGAGTGCGTCGAAGCTGCATTGAGACTTGTGGGAGTTGTCGATGGAATATAGTTTCCTATGCTGGCCGGTCAAAGGGCCTGACGATATGGCTCACATCCAGAGCAAGATCAACGAACACGCCTCTCAGGGTTGGGAGGTGCACACCTTCACGATCACTGGCGTGCAGGCGTTCGTGCTCCTGCAGCGCAGGGTGTGCTGATGGCGATTAGCCGGCACGATCCAGAGTGGCAGCGCGTGGTCTCGATGGCTGCGCTGGGCGGCGTTCGCTTCTACCAGAGTTTGGAGGTTATGGCGAAGCCCGGTCATCAGAAGTGGGTGTTCTGGTATGCTGAGCTGCCGAGTGGCGCTCGCTACCGTGGCCGAACGAAGTTTGACGTAGCCAAGCTGGCCTGCGCATATCTGTGCGCCGCGCCGATTTTGCCCGACGCGGCATCGCCGCAAACCGCGCCGTCCGGTCCCGACGGCACCTGAACTGAGGAGTTCATGATGTTAGCGCCTCCCACCCCAACGAACAAACTGTCCTTCGCTGATCTGCTGCAGACTGCAGCGGAGCTCGGAGCGCAGGCCGGCTATGGCAAGGATACGCAGATCAAGTTTCTGCTCAAGACTTGCGAGGGCGGCTACCACAACGCCCTGTCGCTCGACCGCAACAAGCACGGCACCGATCTCGACGACTCCACCAAGCTCGCCGAGGCGTATGTGAAAGCCCGGCAAGGTGCCGTGGTGTTCGATGCCAAGTCGGACAATCAGCAGAAGCTGATCTCGACGGTGCGCACCGCCATCAAGCTGGGCTCTTGGCCCAAGGGTGGCAACGGTGAGCCGCTGGCGACCGTCAACAACCTGATGACGATCCGGCAGAACCTCAAGAAGATCCCTGCCGAGGCGAAGAAGCTCGACGACGCTGCGAACACGTTCCTCAAATATGCGAGGGCGCAGCTCAAGATGGACAAGCTGATCGAGGATGCGCAGCTCAAGGAGCTCTGCTACAAGCCGGGCAAGACCCTGGCCACGGCCGAGCAGATCATCGAAGAGACGGTGAAGAAGCTCGACAAGCTGATCTCTGGAGCGGCCGCGAGCAACACGGCGCAGGACAACAGCGCTGAGGTGCGCAATGCACGGCAGATGCTGCGCACCCGCCTCAGTGCTATCGCCACTGCCCGCGGCAAGGCGGGAGTGACGCCGTGAGCGCATTTGTCATCGTCTGGTTCGAGAACGACCTGTGGTGGTATCAGCAACAGGGCGTCTGCGGGCGGACGATCGAGGGCGGGTACGCAACCAAGGCTGCAGCCATCAAGGCCGCAGCGACAGATCTTGGAGACGACGTGAGGATCGAGGTAAACTAATTCAGTTTCGCTGCGCAGCCCCAAAGTAGGGGCCAACATGAGCGTAGCGAGGTGCCAAGGTGGTTGCTCCTCAGCGCCTTGGCACCACCCTTTCACTGTGAGGAGCGAGTGAGAAGAGACCGGGCAGATCCAGCGTACTGATAAGGCTGGATCGGCATAGTTCGAGGGGAAGGGGCAATCACGCCTCCTTTCGGTTGCTAGCCTCGGCGAACGTTGCGATGTGTTGCAACTGCCCACCCTGTGCGAAGGTGCTAGACGCACGCTCCCGAGCCGTAGGGAAAGCATGCACCAAGCGGTGGCGTCCAACTTCTGTTAGGACCGGAGCTCCGGAAATCTGCAGAGGGCGTCGATACCCCGGCGATGTGCCGCGCTTGTTGGTGGTCGTAGCCTAATCGGCGAGACATCACAGGGCCAGCGGGCCGTCGGGGACTTCAACCCCAACTGAGGAGACCAGTATGAGCGAACGTGTGATCATGATATCCCGGCCAGCGACGCCGGACGAGAAGGAAGTGATTGAGCGCAAGGGTGGCTTGCGTCTCAACCATGAGATGAAGAAGAGCATCGTTGCGAAAGCGATGGCTCATGCCTTCGACAAGCGCGCTGCTGCGCACGACAAGCTCAGCCAGAGCCTGGGCCATGCGGCAATGGTGGACTGTTTCGGGCATGCTCGCTTGAAGGCAGCCAAGGCAGCGGGCGAGCCGTTCGTCACCATCTGCATCGACGTATACGGCAACGCGCAGCTGGTGGCTGATCTCAACAAGGCCCTCGGTATCTAGCCACGGGCGAGCCCGAAACCGTGCCCGACGCGGCACGGTCGCGCCGTCATGCGGCGCCCGAAGATGGGCAGTTACCGTCGCGGTAAGTTCAACGCAAACTGAGGAGGCTACATGAATATTATCCAAGCGCGCCAAGAGACGATGGCGCTGATCGAGGCCGGCAATGCTGCTCTGTGGCAGAGCGGCTCCGGTCTCGGCAAGTCAAGCACTGCGTTCGACATGTTCTGCGAGCTGCGCGATCGTGATGAGCCGCAGGATATTCACTGGGGATACGGCCAGATCTTCGCCGCCACCCAGACGCCCCCGGATCTGATCGGCTACCAGTTCAAGGGCGAGAAGACCTACGACGTGATCGACATTGCTACGGGGCAGCCTGTGCCGCGCCAGATCACGGTGACCGATCCCAGCGTGCCGCTGTGGATGATGATGACCGACGGCAAGGGCGGCCCAGTCATGCCGGCCTTCATGTTCGACAAGTGCTTCCTCGTGATCGATGAGTACGGTCAGGGCGAGGGCGACGTCAAGCGTGCGGTGGCGGAGATCTTCCTCAACGGTGGTACCTCGCCGTGGTATCTGCCCCCGGGCTCGGTGCGCCTTGCCTGTACCAACCAAGGTGCCCGCTACGGTGTGTCGAAGGACTTCGACTTCTGCATCGCTCGCCGTTGTTTGATCGAGATCGAGGGCGACATCGAGGTGACGCTGCGCTACATGAACAAGCCCTACAACTATCAGGGCAAGCAGTGGGTGACGACGCCGGTGGTCAAGGCGTGGGCTGCAGCAAACCCGCAGATCGTGTTCGAGGCCGAGCCCGAGAAGCAGGGACCGTGGTGCAATCCGCGGCAGCTGTGCGCCGTCGATCGCTACCTGCAGACCAAGTGGGCGCAGCAGGGTAATCAGGACATCGAGCCCACCTCGATGTCTGTGATCGCTGGCATGATCGGGATGCCCGCGGCTACGTCGCTGCTGGCCCATCTGGAGTTCCTGACGCAGCTGCCGTCCTACAACGACGTCGTGTCGGACCCGGCGGGTACGGACGTGCCCACCCGCGCCGATCTGCAGATGCTGATGGCCTATCAGATGGCCGGATACACCCAGGTGCAGGACCTCGGTCCGTGCATCCAGTACATCCAGCGCTTGCCCAAGGACATGGGCGTCACGTATATCAGCTCGCTGCTGAGCCGTGACTACAAGAACATCATCAACCAGCCTGCGATGCAGGCGTGGATCAACAAGAACGCGGCCTTGGTGAGCATTATTTCGTCGCTCGCCAACTAGCCCGTATGCGTCTCACCCCTGCCTGTTCTGCATTGAGCCTGATCGGCAATACGATGCAGCAGGCGGGTGGTGGGAGCGCTTACCGCCACGGTAACCGAGGCCAATGAATGCCCCCTGATCCGACACTCGACGAGATAGAGGCATTCACCGGCCCCGACGAGCAGCTCAATCAGCTGATCGACTGGAAGGCAGGCAGCATCAAGTCGCTGAAACGCTACAAGCTACACACCATAACTGAGGGAGCTCACATGCAGAGACAGTTCACTATTGAACTTCGCGTCGACTTTGCAGACGCGGAGAAGCTGGTCCCGTTGCAGCAGACACTGCAGCAGGCTGCACGCCATGCGCTGGCCACAGCGCGCTTGATCAGCGACAACCCGAAATCCACGCAGGTTGCGATCTACAGCGAGGACTTCTTCTCCGGTCACCAGCAGATCTCGCTGATGGAGGATGTGATCCAGCAGGGTCTCGACGAGACTGGCGAGACCAGCTCCGGCAGCGACACGATCAGCAGCGAGCTGATGGGTGCTCTCGATGGCGGTCAATAACCCACCTGCGCTATGAACAGCGAGCCCGCAACAACGGCCCGTCGGCCGGTACCCTAGAGGCCTGGGGTGCCTATCGCGATTGGGTCGATGCCCGACGCGGCGATTACGCGATGTTGATAGCCGCGGCGCGTGACGAAAAGCGATTTAACCAGAGGAGCAAAGCGAATGAACGCAAACTCACCAAGCCCAGCCCCGCAGGAGATGACGGCAGCGCAGCTGGAGGCCGAGAGCCTCAAGCTCACGCCGCAGCAAGTGAGCCAGTGGCAGGACACCATGTCGCTGATGGCGTGGACCGCCCCGGGCTTTCGACATCTGTTCTACAAGCTGCTGTCAAATAACAAGGGCAGCTACGGCGCAGTGCCCACGCATCAGGTGCCCGTCGCGGCCACTGATGCTCGCAACATCCTGATCAACCCTGACACATTCTTCAAGATGAACCTCAAGGAGCGGGTGTTCGTCATGGGGCATGAGATCATCCACAACGTCTATGGCGACGTGGAGTTTCTCAAGGCGTGCGGCGCAAGCCAGACCGTGCCCATGAGCGACGGCACCACGCTGCCGTTCCGCAACAGCACCATGCAGAAGGCGATGGACTTCCGCATCAACGCCCTGCTGCGCGACAGCAAGATTGGCTCGCCGCCTCCCGGTGTGCTGCTCGACGACACCATAGCGGTCGCCAATGACAGCGTGGTCGACGCCTACAAGAAGGTGTACGACGACGAGGAGAACAACGGCGGTGGCAAGACCGGCGGCAAGCAGATCGACATCGTGCTCTCCCCGGGCACGTCCAACGGCACTCCGTCGCAGCCCCGCAACCCGCAACAGTGGGGTGTGGAGATCGCCGCAGCCCAGGTGCTGGAAAACATGAAGTCGCAGGGCAAGATGTCCGGCGCCCTCAAGCGCATGTTCGAGGAGCTGCTCAACCCCGTTGTGCCGTGGACCGATCACATTCGCGGCATCTTCAACCGCAAGGTGGGCAGCGGCAGCTACAACTGGCGCAAGCCGGACCGGCGCTTCATCGTGCAGGATCTGTTCATGCCCTCCCGCTCCGGTAACGGCGCCGGCTGGGTGGTGTGCTGGGGCGACACGTCAGGCTCGATCGGGCAGGACGAGCTCAACAAGTACATCGCCGAACTCAGCTCGATCATGGAGGACTGCCAGCCGCAGCGCCTCACCGTGATCTGGTGCGATGCTGAGATCAAGCGCATCGACGAGATCGCAGAGCCGGCGGACCTTGAGCAGACAAGGTATGAAGGCGCCCCGGGCGGTGGTGGCACTGAGTGCACGCCGGTGTTCGACTGGATCGCCGAGCACACTGAGGCTCCCGAGGTGTTCATCGGCTTCACCGATGGCTTCGTCGACTTCCCTGAGCAGGAGCCCGGCTACCTCTGCATCTGGGCGATGACGACGGACAAGGAAGCTCCGTGGGGTTATCATGTACGTATCAACCCTACCCGGTGAGCTCACATACGTTCGCCTGATATGGGCGGAGATGATGGGGCGTGCCCGCTCCCGTTACGAAGCGGGCATGCGGGAGCGGCGCGCTTGCTACAGCTTCACGATGAAGAAACCGCACCCCCGTTACGATCCCATCACGCCCATCGTGCCCGAGCATCTCGACGCCCAGATACGATGGCACAAGGCGTGGCTCGACTACGGGCAGCGCGTTGGCGAAGAGTTCCTGTTTACCGCGGCGGTAACCCCGCACAACCACCCAAGGAGGATCTAATGTCACGACGCAGCGGCCTCAAAAATATAAAGGATAACTGGATCAAGGACGCGCGCCAGTCGATCGGCGACGCCCATGTCGATACCGCGATAAACTTGCTAAAGCAGACCATGCAGCGCGCCGTAGCCCTGCAGACCAGCTACGCTCCATCCCGGCAGGCGACGCTGGGGATGTTATTCCACGACACTGATATCGCCAAGCTGAGCCAGGTGCGCGACATGGTGAGGACCGCGGGCACCACCCGGGAGTACGAGATCATAGGCGGGGTCAAGCTCTCGATCGACTTCGAAGGGGCTCTCGTGCCGGCCATTGAGCCGTCAGCTATGAAGGTATACCCCGACCGCGTGCAGCCCCTGCTCACGTTCGTCAACGAGGTGCGGGCGATCCACGACAAGTTCGAGGAGGTTAAGGGGTTGCTGCGCTGGATGAACCGTAACGCGACGCCCGGGGCGATCCGCTACTACTGGCCGACTGCACTGGAGCTGACCCCGAAGGCGCCGGTATGGAACGACTACCGTGATGTGCCGTCGCGCTTCAACTCTCCGCCGGGCATCAGTGACTGGATGCAGCCGATCAAGGATGCTGCCACTACGGTGGCAGCATCGTTAATGCTTCCGAGCGATATCACCTTGCGTCAACGGGGCAAAATGTGGTTGACTTTTAAGACCCGCAAGATAGATCTCTCACCCGAGAGCTTCTACAACACCGACGAGATGGTTTATAATATCTGATGCTCCCAGCGCCCGCACCCAAGCAACACCTGATCATCTTCGACGCCGAGACATACTACGACAACGACTATTCGTTGCGGAAGATGCCGACGCCGAACTACATCTTGGACCCACGGTTCGAGTTGCAAATGCTTGCGGTGCGGGTGATGGACCTAACGAATGGTCAGGTATCCCCATACGATCAGGCGATGGAGGCGCTCCGACGACGCTTCTCGCCAGACTACAAAGATCAACACTTCATCGTCGATGGGCCGGACGTCAAAGACTTCCTCGCCGGCTATGACCCCCGACTTACCACCACGGTAAGTTTCAACTCCCTCTTCGACAATTCCATCCTCGCATGGCGCTACGGCTGGGTGCCGCACACCATGCTCGATGCGATGGGCATGGCCCGGGCACTGCTAGGGCACGAACTCACCAGCGTATCCCTCAAGGCCGTCGCCGACTTCCTGCATCTGGGAGCGAAGGGCACTGCTCTGCAGAATATGAAGGGCATGCGTAGAGCTGAGATCATGTCGGCAGGCATGTGGGATGCGTTCAAGCAATACGCCCTGCAGGACAATTATCTGTGCGAGCAGATCTTTCTCAGGCTTTACCCGCAGTTCCCCATCACAGAGCGTAGGCTGATGGACATGACACTGCGGTGCTGCGTGGAGCCTGCATTCCAGGTGGACCGAGACCTGTTGGAGCAGCACATCGTCGACGTTAAGGCTGCCAAGGCTCAACTGATCATCGACGCAGGTAACGTCGACCCCAAGATCATCATGTCCACCAAGAAGTTTCAGGCTGCGCTGGAAGCGCGTGGCGTGGATGTGGAGATGAAGATCTCGCCGACCACTGGAAAGGAAACACCGTGCTTCGCCAAGACGGACGAGTTCATGGAGATCCTGCAGGACCACCAAGACCCGGCGGTTGCAGCGATGGCTGCTGCCCGGATCGGATTGAAGTCCACATTGGAGGAGACGCGCAGCGAGAAGCTGTTCTCGATCGCCAATCTCGACTGGAGCAACTGGGCGAGACATGTCGGGTTGCCCGAGAGTACCTGCTTCATGCCTATTCCACTGCGGTATGGTGGCGCGCATACACATCGGCTAAGCGGCGAGTGGTCGATGAACATGCAGAACATGCCGACCGTCCGAGGGTCAAAAGGTAAAAGCAAGCTACGCCAGAGCCTCGTTGTCGGCGATGACGAGGTGGTGGTAACGTGTGACTTGGCACAGATCGAAGCACGCATTTCAGCATGGATCTGCGGCTGCAAGACGCTGCAGGACGAGTTCGAGATCGATCCCGTCACGGGCAAGAACAAGGACCCCTACTCCAAGCTCGCTACCGAGATCTTTGGATACCCCGTTGACCGCAAGCTCAAAGACGCTGCCGGCAACGTGGTGTTCCCCATCGAGGGCTTCATCGGCAAGACGGGCATTCTGGGGCTGGGCTACGGCGCAGGCAAAGACAAATTCGACACGATGGTGGTGCAGAGCGCCCGCAAAGACGGACTGGACATCTCCAAGATCTACAACCGCGCGCTGGGCGACCGCGCTGTGGACAGCTATCGCCGCCGCTACCACGAGATCCCGCGCGGCTGGCGCATCCTCGACCAGCTGATCAACACGGCCTTCCTGAGCGGCAGTAGCAGCGCCAAGTTTGGCCCCTGCACGATCAGCTACGGCAACATCCTCCTTCCCTCCGGGCTGAGCCTGCGGTACGCCGATCCGAAACAGGTGATGGGCGAAGACGGCCGCATGCGGACAACTTACCGTTACGGTAAATTCTGGCACGACATCTACGGCGCCAAGCTGCTGGAGAACATTGTGCAGGCTCTCGCGCGTATCGTGGTGATGAATGCAGCACTGCGCATCCGTAGTAGAGGACTGACTACAGCGCGGCCGAGCGACTATCGTTTCCGCTTGCAGGCGCATGACGAGCTCGTGTTCATCGTCAAGAAAATTAATCTTGACGCAGCGAAAGCGATCATTCTAGAAGAAATGCGCCGACGCCCATCATGGGCTCCAACCGCGCCCATCGATGCCGAGCTTGGCATTGGCGCTTCATACGGAGAGGCTAAGTGAACCCATCCCCAACCCGCAAGACTATCTATCTCGCCGGCCCGATGCAGGGCTACCCCGAGTTCAACTTCCCCCGCTTCAACGCCGTCGCCGCAGCCCTCAGAGCAGGCGGCCACACAGTGTTCAATCCCGCGGAGAAAGACATCGAGCGCCACAACGGCACTGACATCTCCAAGGGCAACGCCACTGGCTCGCTGGAGCAATCCAAGACCGAGCACAAGTTCTCCCTCCGACAGGCCCTTTCCGAAGACATGAACTTCATCTGCTTGGAAGCGAACCAGATTGTTCTGCTCCCGGGCTGGGAGAAGTCCAACGGTGCGCAGGCTGAGCATCGCTGCGCCGTTGCCCTGCAGAGCGAGGGCATGGAGGTTCTCTATCTCCACGAGGAGCTCGCTGTCATGATGGAACGTGCTCACGCGTCGGGTGCCTTCAATGCGTCGTAAGCCCAAGACTGCCCAACGCGCGCGTTCTTTAAAATCGCGCCGCGCCGAAACCGCGCTTGCGCCGTCGCCCGTCGCGAACCGCCCCATGCAATATGTCGGTCGGCTGATCGAGGGCAGTAGCGAGCACCGCAAGAGTTATCCCGTCGCTGAGGGTCTGCTGGACTACTTCCCCGATGCGCTGGCCGAAGTGTCGAACGTGTCGTGGGTCGGCAACCAGAAGCACAACCCCGGTGAGCCGATGCACCACGCTCGCGGCAAGTCGGCTGATCATGCGAACTGCATCGCGCGGCACTTGATGGAGCGCGGCGGCTACGACACGGTGGTGATCGACGGCAAAGAGCTTCGCATCCGGCACACGGCGGCCCTCGCATGGCGTGCGCTGGCTCTGCTGCAGGAAGAACTCGAAACCGAGCTTGGGCTGTCACTCCCGAGGGGCGCCAAAGCCTGAGTTACCGCGACGGTAAGTTGTCCGGCCTCCTGGACCAGGGGGGCCGGACGCCAACCAAAACGGAGTTACGCATGACCG
>VFSW01008342.1_pt1 | contig 14893 bp, 12 predicted proteins | sample 5358111 | NCBI WGS metagenome assembly VFSW01 (sample SAMN11554181, study PRJNA540505) | mine drainage metagenome | isolation source: sediment from site ElyBrook_90M | place: USA: Ely Copper Mine, Vershire, VT | collected 2017 | reverse complement strand
GGAGGAGGTTTCGAGCGTCCGGTCGAAGAGACAGTCGTCAACAACTACTATGACCGGCCGGGCGGCCACGAGGGCGGGGAGCATCGCGGCCTTGAATCCGCCGGGGGTGAAACAGTGCACCACGGGGACGCGCAGTTAAGCAACGCCAGCTACGACAGCTCCAGCAGCAACCTCGACACGGCTGCGAACGATGACAACTCGAGCGATAACCTGGCCGGCTTTGACGACCGGGGTTCCGATGACGCGGGGAATCTGGATGATGGCGGTGTGGGGTTTGACGATGGCGGCGGTGATTTCGGAGGGGACAGCGGCAATGATTTGCTGTAGTAGGCGGGTGCAGCGTTGACGGTGCCGGCAGGATGGCTGAGATTGCGGGAGGGCAAGCCTCTTTATCAAGATTACCTAGTCGCAGACTAAAGCGGCGTCTGACAGGTCGAACGGCTGGCTGTCTTCCGATGGCTCACCAGGTTGCGTTCCCGCGGCAAGCTGCGCAATGAAGAAGGCATCCACCTGCTCCAGCACGGCTGCGCCGGTGGGGGCGTGGTAGATGGCGGCGCGGAGTTTTGCTCCACCCGGGACGCCGTGGGTGAACCACGAGGCGAACTGCTTCATCTTACCCGCAGTGTCGCCCATCCGGCCGTCGCGGGGAAGCGACTGCGAGGCCTCCGCTTCTTCAAGCAGCATTTTGAAATAGGCGCGGATCATGCGGTAACGGTCTTCGACCGTGGGCCGCTCATAGCTGCCGGTGGCCGTGTACTGCGCGATCTGCCGGAATATCCATGGATTGGCGGGGGCGGCCCGACCGATCATGACGGCGTCACAGCCGGTATGCGCTACCATGGCCACCGCATCCTCCGGGGTGCGGATATCTCCATTGCCAATGACGGGGATGCCGACGGCTTGCTTGACAGCGGCAATCCACTCCCATCGCGCCTGGCCGGTGTAACCCTGTTCGCGTGTGCGTGCATGCAGGGCCACCGCATTCAGCCCTTCGGACTCGGCCATGCGGGCCAACTCGACACAAACAATCTGCGAGTCGTTCCAGCCGAGACGGAATTTGACGGTGAAGGGAATTGTCACGGCTTTACGTACGGAGCGAAAGATTTCGCCGATCCTGGGCAGGTCGCGCAGCAGGCCGGAGCCGCCGTTGCAGCCCACGACGCGTTTGGCGGGGCAGCCAAGGTTAAGATCCACAGTGTCGAAGCCGGTCTCCTGGACAATGCGCGCCGCCTCGGCCAGCGTTTCATGATTTGACCCGAAGAGCTGTGCACCGATGGGGTGCTCATCGTCGTAAAAGGTTAGGTAACGGCGCCGTTTGGACTCGCGCATTCGGGAGAGTCCATCGGCCGAGGTGAATTCCGTCATCAGCAGGCCGCACCCGGATTGAGTGTTTGTGACTTCGGCGTCGATGGTGGATTCATTGGCTGTCGCAGAGGATGTGAACAGGCTGGCATGACGGATAAAGCGCCGGAAGACCGTGTCGGTGACCCCTGCCATGGGCGCAAGGACCGTCGCCGGGTTGACGACAACCGAGCCGAGACGCACTTCGGCGGGCACGCGTGCCTCCGCAGGCATGGCGTGTTCTTTGGGGTTGTCCCAATCCTTATTGACGGTGAAGCCTTTACCTGCCATGAAAATCCTGGAGAGCCTCTCTCTCTTCAAACTTGCAACTTTGTCACCCGCTTACCCCTTGACCATGGAGCAGATTGCGGCGTTTCACAAGAGCACCTGGACGCTCGGACTCCATACATAGGTCGGCCTCCGCCGTGGCGGAGGCCCGATCGAGCGAACCGTTGCCGGAGCGCCGTTTACTTCCCGGTTTGGCTGTCGGCCTTGGCGTATTTGCGGCGGAAACGCTCCACGCGTCCGGCCGTATCCACCAGCCTTTGCTTGCCGGTGAAGAACGGGTGGCAAACGGAGCAGATTTCTACGTGAATGTCGCCCTTGTGAGTCGAGCGGGTCTCAAAGTTGTTTCCGCAGGCGCAAAGCACCCGCACCGCGGCGTAATTTGGATGAATCTTTTCCTTGGGCATCTCTGATGAAGGACCTTTCCTGCAATCCTTCTATTGTATGGTGATTTGAACTGCTTTGCAATTCTCCTCGTCACTCAATGACGTGCGGAATGGGCCTATAATGGCAACCAGAAAAATTAAGCCAGCTGCAAGATGCCCATTTCCCGACACCTGCAACTGAGGAGACTGCCATGCTCAAGCCGTTGCTCCTCCTACCCGTAGTGCTCATCCTCGGGTACCACCCGTCGCTCCTGTCAGCGGCGACGCTTCAGGAGAACTCTTCCACTACCGCTGCTCAGTCCAAGAATGGCGGAAAAGCGAGTGCCGATGTGCCGCCACGAGTGAAAAAAATCTACGAAATCGATTGTGCGCTGTGTCACGGCGCCAGCGGAAACGGGAAGACCGACCTGGCCACCGATATGAAGCTGACGCTGACCGATTTAACCGATCCGAACACGCTGGCCGCGAAGACCGACCAGCAGCTTTTCGACCTGATTCGCAAAGGCAACGGCCAGATGCCTCCAGAAGACGAGAGCCGGGCAAAGAACGACGAAGTCAAGAGTCTCATCCTTTACCTTCGCAGCCTGTCAAAGGGACAGCCGGCCCAGCCACCTCCGGCCGCAGCGACGCCAGCACCGGCGGCGCCGAGCACCAACTGAGCGCAGGGGACTCGATAGCCGGCGGCTGAAATGGCCGCCGGCTCGCCACTCATTGCGCGAGGGCCTTTGCTATACCCGCCTCGACCAGGGGGGCCATGATGGCATACCCGGCGGACGTGGGGTGAACTCCGTCTTTGCTGAGATCGGCAGGCAAGCCGTCTCGCTGATCTTTCATGGCAGAGTGGTAGTCCACGTAGACGTAGTTCTTTTCTGTGGCGTACGTTTTCATCCATGCGTTGATGGCATCGATTTTGGGTGCCGGCACCAGCCCCGGGCGCCATGGAAAATCGAACGCAGGAAGCACGGAACACAAGACCACGCGAATATGGTTGGCCGTCGCCAGGTCGGCCATCGATTTGAGATTGTCTTCGGTCTGTTCCAGTGTCATGGGGCCGGTGTTGCCGGCAACGTCGTTGGTTCCGGCCAGAATCACAACTACCCTGGGGTGCAGATCGATCACGTCCTGGCGGAAGCGCAAGACCATCTGCGGGGAGGTTTGCCCGCTGATGCCGCGATTGATGTACGGTTTGCCTGGGAAGGAACCTTCCGGGCCCAGGAAATGCCAGCCTTCCGTAATGGAATCGCCCATGAAAACGACGCGGTTCTCGCCCGTCGCAGGCGGTGGCAATTGCAAGTCGGCCTCCTTGAACCTGTTGAGCCATGGCCAGTCGTTCTTCAACTGGTCCAGGTGAGCCTTTTCCGCAGCCGAAGGGGGAGCCGGTGCAACCTGAACCGGTGCTGGCGCGACGGTCTCCGGCTTGGTGCCGGGCTCCTGCGCCGCGAGGGGTATGCAAAGGTTGCACCCGGCGAGAACAATAATGGCCAACAGCGCGGTTCTGACGTCAATCTGTTTCACGAGAATTTCCCCATTTCTTTGGCGCGCTGCTTTGGTGTTGGAAGGCCGGCGAAGGCGCGCACTGGATTGCACTCATCGGCGCGGGAGTATGGCTGCGCCATCTCCATGATCATAAGGGCAACGGGGTAAAGGCAAGAAGACGGGCACGAAGGCAGGCGATGCTTGCCGAAGGAGCCGTTTCCAAACTGCTTCGGATGCGATGGCGGCTCAGATGCGCAAAAAGGGCGGCCAACCCTTCGGCTGGCCGCCCTTTTTGAAATGCGTTCCCATTCTTATGGGATGTAATTGACCTGAGTCTGTGCGGAGTTGCCATTGGTGTCCTGGACCTGAATCTGCCAGAAGTACTGGGCGCCAACCGTCAGACTTGTGGGATTGGGCGTGTTTGTGGGGTCAGTTGGATCGACGCCCCATGTGAGCGAATTGACAGAACTCGTAAAGCCATTCGCCTTCGAGTTGTTTCCAGGGATCTGCCAAATCTGATTCCCGTTGTTATCCGACAGGTAGAACGAGTACACATAGCTGCTCGCGCTTGCCGGGTCGGTCCAGGAGAACGTGGGTTGCGTGCTTGTACTGGTGCCCGTAGTGGGCGCCAGGTTGGTGGCAAAGGCGTTCAGGACTGCCGTCACGGCGGCGTTGATGGTTTCCGGAGGCCCCCCATCGCTGTAGGTCACCTTGAACGCGTAGGAATCACCAACAACAGGCGCAGTGCCAATTCCGATGAAGTATTGGAATTGGTTGCTGCCGCACTGGGCGCACTGACCAATGTCGACGGGGCTAATCACATTGGGCCCGGAAACGAGTTGGACGGCAACCGGCAACTTGATGGCTCCCCGGATATCGAAGTTGAGGTTGAAGCCGATGGACGTGGTGGATGAGTTTGTCTGGGACCAGTGCTGCGTGGTAACAGCAGCGGTGCTGTTGGCGGCCGAAAGTGTGAGGTTCTCTCCCGTCAGATTTCCCGAGATGTCGACGGACGCGCTGCCATTGTCATGGGTATTGGAAACATCTCCTGGATCGACGTTGCCATTGTTGTTTTGATCCAGTATCCCAAAGAAGTAATAGCCAGTCCCGGTGGGTACCTGGACCGTATAGGGTTGTGGGCTGGACGGGGCCGCAATGCGTGTGGCATAGGCCATGCCTGTGTTTTGATCGAAGAATCCGACATAGAGCGGCCCTGTAGCGGATCCGGTGAACGTGACCGACCCCGATACGGTGTTGACCCCGGTGGGTGCGTTGACGATAACGCCTTTAGGTGTTCCCCCGCCGTAGACAGTCCAGGGTCCGCCTACGGAAGCGACGACTCCCTGTGCCCGGAAGAAGTAGGTAGTGCCGTTGGAGAATGTGCCGGCCAGACCTGGAAGGCTGTTATTGATGAACCAAACGCCGGTGCCGCCTGCTCCACCCGCTTTGAAGCTGAAGCTCGAGGCGTTGCTGAATGTCGAACTTGTGCTCCATTGAACGGTGTAGGACTCGGCTTGCTCGACCTGGTTGCCACTGCTATTCGTGATCGAGATCGCCTTGAAGTTGATCACAACTCCGAGGTCGGTTGGACTGATGGCACTGAGACCAGGCCCTTTGGCGAGAGTGACCGTGGAAGGATCGGTCATGCTGATGGTTTGGCCGGTAAGGTCTGAACCGACAACAGGGACGCTGGCGAGGCTGCCGGATGGATCGGATGCGTTTGGATTGCCCGAACCGACGATATCCATCCCGGCAGACAATGTGTACGTCCCGGGCGGTACGCCATTGATGGTGAAAGACCCAGGCGCAGTGATGCTCGTGCCGAGTGTACCTCCACCGCAGTTATTGTTGTTCAGCGAGACGTAAACCTGGCCGGATTGGAAGCCGCCGTAGTTCACTGTTCCGGAGACCTTGTACGCCAGATTGGCGCCGAAGTCCTGGCCCGTTACAGCGCTGTTATTCACCACGACACCTGGCTGGGTGGGGGGGAAGAACACGGAACTCGCTCCGGTGATGGATGGAGTGATCGTGTAATTGGTTCCATTGGGAATGCTGGCGAAGGAGTAATTCCCGCTGCCGTCGGTTGTGGTGGTCTGCACCGGGCTGGTGTTGATGCTGACCGTGATCGGAGGCATCGAGACGCTTCCGCAGCTATTCAAGAGATGGACTTGTCCGCTGACCTGAGACCCCGCCGCATTGACGGCGATGGTGTACGTGTTGGAGGCGTTGGAACTCAGGCTGTCGGTCGCCTTGACATTGGTCAAAGTCACCGTCCCGATTGTCGTTGGTGTTCCGCTGATTGTGAGTGTATTGCCGCCGGTGTTGGTGGCGCTCAGGCCGTTCGTCAAACTGAGAGGAGTCCCGTTTGGCGGCACAGCCGATCCGTTGATCGACCATGAATAGGGCGATACGCCGCCGGAAGCGCTGATCGATCCGGTGTAGCTCTGGTTAATGGTTGCTGAGGAGAGAGAACTCGGATTGGGCGGCGGCAGACTTACCGGCGTCGGGTTGCTGACCGTTATGGTGTAAGTGCTCGGACCCACGGTGATGTTCGTTACGGTGTCCTTTACCGAAACGCCAAAGGAGACCGTTTGCGCTGAGGCTGGAGTACCGATGATGTTCAAGGTGCCGCCGCTGGCCGAGAAACTCAAACCATCCGCAGGCAGCCCAGTGACCATCAAGGAATAGCTCCCGCTGCCCCCCGTAGCGCTGATCGAACCGGAATAACCTACGCCGGTCGTTCCAGACGGGATGGAGACGGGATTGGGCGTTGGCAAACCTAGCGCGTTGTAGATTGTGATCGACAACGGCGCTATTGCGGTATTGCTGGCGGAGTCAGTTACCTGCGCCGTGAAGCTGGCCGTCCCGGAGGATGTCGGCGTGCCGGAGACGACACCGGCAGTCGAAAGGCTCAAGCCGTACGACGCGAGATTGCTCGACGTAGCCGCCCATGTGTAGCCGCTCCCCGTACCGCCTCCCGCCGACAGGGCCTGCGTGTAGGCCGATCCGGCAGACGCAGCGGGCAGTGTAGAGGTGCTCACTGTCAATACCGCATAGACCGTCACCGAGAAATTCGCCGAGGCAGTGTGGCTCTGCGAGTCGGTCACTTGCGCTGTGAATGAAGCAGTTCCTGTGTTTGACGGGGTGCCCGACACAACGCCGGCCGCGGACAGACTGAGGTTCAGAGTCGCGAGTGTGCTGACGCCGGTTGTGGTCCAGGTGTAACCAGAGCCCGAGCCGCCGCTAGCCGCAAAAGTCTGCGAATAGGCGACGTTCATTGTCCCTGACTTCAATGGGCTTGGAGTGGAAATCGCGAGTGTTGCCTCGACCGCGAGTGAGAACCTCACGGTGGCCGTATTCGACGCGGAGTCCTTTGCTGTGACCATTACGTTGAACGTGCCAAACCCGGTGGGGGTTCCGGTAATCACGCCCGCCGTGGAGAGGGTGAGTCCTGCCGGCAGCGTCGAACCGCTGGCGGCGGCCCACGTCCATGCGTAAGGTGCGCCTGAGCCGCCTGTCGCAGCCAGTGTGGTTTGCGTGTAAACGCCGCCCTGGTAACCCCCGGGGAGCGTGGTGGGCGAGGTGATACTTACCGCGGCATTGATGGTCACGGAGAACAGCGTGCTCGCGGTGTTCCCTACTGAGTCGGTCACGGTCAACGTGAAGGTCATGCTTCCCGCACTCGTCGGCGTGCCGCTCAGCAAGCCGGCCGCGGAGAGGGTTGTTCCCGGAGGGAGCGGGGAGCCGCTGGCCACGGTCCAGGTGAAACCGGAGCCCGAGCCACCTGCGGCCGCCAAGGTCTGGGAGTAAGCCGATCCAACATATCCGACCGGAAGTGTAGTTCCCGTAGTGATACTTACCGCCGGCTTGACGACGACGGATATCGATGTTGTCGCGGTGTTTGAAGCGGAGTCAGTGACTGTAATGTTGACGCTGGTTGTGCCCGCTGCCGTAGGTTTGCCGGTGATCGCGCCCGCTGCGGAAAGAGCCAACCCCGCAGGCATTGCCGAACCGCTGGCGACCGCCCACGTATATCCCTTGCCTGAACCGCCCGTGGCAGAGAGCGTCGTTGAGGTGTAATTGGACCCCGCGTAGCCCGTCGGCATGGTGGCAGGGGTGATGGCCAGCACCGGATAGCTGACTTTGAGCGAGAAGGTCTGGTTCCCAATATCGCCGAACGTGTCCGCGGCTTTGACACCGATGGAGAAGGTGCCTACTGCGGTGGGTGTTCCTGTAATGGAGCCCGCCGGAGACAAGGTCAGGCCGGTCGGCAACGCGCCGCTAGTCATTGTGTAAGCCAATGCGCCGGCGCCGCCGCTAGCCGCCACGGAGGCAGTATACGGAGAGTTATAAGTTCCAGCGGCCAACGTGGCGGCTGGGAAAGCAATTGCGGGTGCGGCGTTGATGGTGAGGGAGAGTTGTGCGGTAGCGGTCAACGGGGTGGCCTTGCCGGAGTCGGTCATCTGGAAGGTGAGTTGTACCGTTCCTGCTCCCGCAGCCGTGGGCGTACCGGTGATTGCGCCTGCCGTACTCATGGTGAGACCGGCTGGGAGTGTTCCGCTGGAGAGATTGAAGGAATAGGGAGCAATTCCGCCGCTTCCGGCCAGAGCACCCGAATAGGCGGTTCCCACCGCACCTGCCGTCAAGGACGAGTTCGTGATCGCTGGCCCCGCGGGCACTGTGATCGTGGTTGTTCCGGTCTTTGTAGCGTCAGCAACGGATGTGGCGGTTACCGTCGCGGTTAGCACAGAGGACGAGGACGCCGGCGCAGTGTAGGTGGCCGAGGTGGATGTCATGGCGGACAAGGTTCCTCCGCCCGTGACGGTCCAATTCACACCCGCACTGTTTTTGTCATTGGCGACAGTGGCGGACAAAGTGACCGCGTTGGTTGCATCCAGCGTGGTCGCAGATGCATTTACCGAAACACTTACCGGCTTAGAACTCGCACCACAGCCGGACAGGGAAATAGCCGCAACAAGGGCTAGTCCCGAGAGAACCAATCTCTTCCAGAACACGAAGCCTCCGAAGTAGTTCAAATTGTGTAAATAAAGCCGGTATGAAGGCACAGCTACGCCGAAGAGATATGGGCAGACGAATGCCCGATTAACTCCAAAAATAGGAACGCCGTAACCTGTTTGCTATGAAAGTGGCCGAATTGTTGATTGGACGATCAGGTGTTGTCAAACTAATAATTCGCGCGCCCGGTACGTTTATTAACTAAGTCTCTTGAAACGTGCGGTATACATATTCGATATGAAGTGACGTAAGTCACTTCTTCAGAGTAAAACCTATTAGCAGAAATGGAAGGTACCTCCTCTCCGGCGAACACCTTTTCCACAAAGCGGACCGAGCGACGCACCGCGGCGCACGGCGTCTGAGTGCGCTAGGCTGGGAGTGACAATGAATAACTGCGAAATCTGCGGAGGAGTGGGACTGGTGCGGGTGATCTCCGCTTCAGGGCAGTGGGTGTCGCGTGCCTGCGAGTGCCAGGAGATGCAGCGGGAGGAGCGGAGATTAGCCGCCGCGCGCATTCCGGAGCGCTATCGTCACTACGATCTGGACGGCTATGAGATCATTCGCGGGGCGGATTCCTCACTGGGACGCGCCCATCTGACGGCTCGTACGTTTGTGGAAGCTTATCCGGTGGATACCGCTGGAAAGGGCTTGTTGTTCACTGGTTCCATTGGCGTTGGCAAAACTCACCTTGCCGTGGGTGTTCTGCGGCGTCTGGTGCGGGATAGGGGTGTGAAAGGCCTCTTTTGCGACTACCGTGAGCTGCTCAAGAACATTCAGAACAGCTATAACCCGCAGGTAAGCACCACGGAGTTGGAACTGCTCAAGCCGGTTTTTGCGGCTGAGGTCTTGGTGCTCGACGATCTGGGGGCGCAAAAGCCCAATGAATGGGTGTGGGATACCGTCGCGCTGATTCTGAATACCCGTTACAACGACAAGCAGACCACCATTATCACCACGAACTATCCTGACCTGCCTGCGGGCGGCGGTGGTTTGTCGGACCCGGAACGCGCAGCTCGCGAGCAGACGCTGGGAGACCGGATCGGCGACCGCATGCGCTCGCGTCTGGCCGAGATGTGCGTGCGGGTCGAAATGAAGGGTGAAGATTTTCGCCAGTCCGTCAAGCGTGCCCGGTTCGGATAAGGCGGCGAGGTTGGACGGCAATGGCGATCTGCTATTCACGCGCGGGCCATTGATTACATCCGCGAAGGCCAGTGTCTTCTGAAGATACCCATTCTCGCAGCAGGAAGGAACCAATGCGCAGGACACTGGAAGCCGTTTCGCTGTCCGCTCTTTTTCTCGTCTTGGGTATTACTTTTTATGCCGTCAACGGGCCAAACCCGCTGCCGAGCAGGATTGCGACTCACTTTGACTACGCCGGCCACGTGGACGGGTGGGGCGAGACGTCGATGCTATGGCTATTCCCGATTGTCGCCAGCTTTATTTACGGGACGATGACGCTTGTAGCGCGCTACCCGGCTGCGTTCAATTACCCTGTGCGGGTGACGACCGAAAATCGAGCACGGCTTCAGGCTGCGGCGCTGGACATGGTTTTGTGGCTCAAAGCGGAACTTGTTTGTCTGTTTACCTGGATTCAATACGAAATTATCCAGTCGGCGCGACAGGGAAGGAGCACACTTCCGCACCTTTTAGTTCCCGTCGTGATCGCGGGTATTTTTGGCACGATCATCTGGTATTTCGTCGCCATGCAGCGTGCCAGCCGCCCCGGCTGACCCCAGGCCGCCGCGTGAGGAGCAATCGACCGATCTTAGAAGACCCAAATGCTGCCGAGCAACAGGATGATCGCTGCAACGGTTACGCTCTGATAGACGACGTCTTCGAGCGGGCGTTGACGCTTTTCCCCATCGTTCGTTTTGGGCAGTGTGGTGGATGCGATCATGTGTGAATCGTGCATCGCTCTCCTGCCTTTCTTCGCCTTGCGGCATGTGCTGCGGGTTGGCCTCAGTTCAATAGTTACGCAAGAGTGCTGATCGTTTCACTAGTTTCGATAATTAGACGCGAAATTATTGCCGGAGATCCATGGACGATGTGAAGTTTTTGTTAAGACTCACCACCCTCGATGTATCGTCTGGATGCGCAAGATTGTGCACCTAAATCACGAGAAAGGGAAGAGGAATGTATTCCTTCAGTAACGGGTGTAGAATCCGCTGGTGAGCGACGGACCTGAACTGATGCCAACTGTGGATGCGCGGGAGCGAAACTGGGCTCCTTTGGCGATAGCCGCGGCGGTTGTTGTGGTTGTTGCTGTGGTGGTGGTTTTGGTTCTGCAACATGGCAAGGGTGTGGCCACCGTGGCGCCGGTCACGGCGGAACCAGATCCCTATGCGGCCAGTCTGTCAATTTCCGGACTCACCATGAGCGAGTCAGGGAATCTGGCGGGCGGCAAGGTGACCTACCTTGATGGACATATTGCCAACAAGGGGAATCGAACTGTGACCGGCATCAGCATGCAGGTTCTGTTTCGGAACGCGGCGCAGGAGGTCGCGCAGAACGAGACGCAACCCCTCAAGATTGTGCGTATGCGTGAACCTTACATTGATGTCGAGCCAGTTTCCGCAGCCCCGCTCAAGCCGGGAGATGAGAGGGATTTCCGGTTGATCTTCGATGCGGTCACACCCAGCTGGGACGGCGCCTACCCGCAACTGCGCATCTTGCACGTGGATATGCAGTAGGGATTGCACAGTATTGGGTCCTTACCCGGTAGAACTTACCCTTGTTTGTAAAAAGTACCCGGGTCTGTCTTCTGCGGTTGTCATCGCCAATTTAGCGGTCCCCGTTGATGCCTGTTGTAAATCAAACTATTCAAACGTCTTTGTATGGCAGGGCGGGTGCCGACAGGTTTGGCACGCCCATTGCTATATAGACGGGCGAGCAGGTAGAACCCGCTCCATGCCCGCAGATCATTAGCGGAGACTGATCAAAAAAAGAGGAACACTCGATGAGAGCGCAAATAGCTCGTAATTTGTTCCCCAACCAGATCGCAATTTTCGCTCTGGCAGCTGCATTTTCGATTCCCGCGGGCGCGCTTCAAGCGCCGTCCGCTACAGGTTCCCAGGACACACCTCCGGCGGCAGCGCAGCAACAGCAGCCCTCCCCCACGGCGAAGCCGTTGAACAACCAGTCGCGGGAGGGGTTCTGGGGACGGGTCAATCCGATGGCCCGCAAGAAGTGGGTAAAGAAGCAGACAGATCCCATCAACGACCGGCTCAGCGAACTTGATGAAGTAAACGCCAAGAACTCGAAGGATATTCAAGACGTTGACGGTCGCGCCCAGGCAGGTATTCATCAGGCGCAGTCGACGGCAGAAGCTGCGAATCAGGCAGCGACAGCGGCCGCCGCGCAGGCGCAGAACGCAAACGCGGTTGCTCAAGGCGCATCCGGCCATGTGGATCAGCTCCATGCCACTGTGAACGGATTGGATCAATATCACCCGATTACCGAAGTTGACGTTCCTTTCCACGGTACGCAAGGTGTTTTATCGGCCGATGCTAAGAAGCAGCTCGATGACCTGGTAGCCAGCGTGAATGGCCACAAGGGATACATCGTCGAAATGGAAGCACGCGCTCCCGGTCGCGGTAGCGTAGGTATTCAGAACTCGGAACGCATGGCCGCTTCGGTCAAGCGCTACCTGGTTGAACATGACATTCCCGTCTACCGAGTACACGCAGTGGCACTTGGCAATATCGCATTGGCGAATGAGCAGGATGCCAAGCCGGTCAAAACCAGCAGCGTACATATCCGGTTGATGGAAAACAGTTTGGCGGCCCGGGATGCCGCATCACCCCAGGGTGCAGCATCCACGACCGGTGCGGAGCGGCCCTAAGACCGCGCAGCCACTCCCCCGAGGCTCTTTCCGCGCCGACGGCTACCCCGCCGTCTGGCCGCCAATCAAGCTCTCGTAACAGAGAGAACCAAGGCAACTTGGCCCCCGTCTGAGGATGGGGGCCGTTTTTTTTGTGTTTGGCGCAGTCTGAGGTCACCGCAAAAGACGACTATACAGTTGGAAAGCCCGACCAGTCGGGATTACGCCAACCAGCACTGAACAAACATCCAATGCGACCGATTCCCGTTTGCGAAAAAGGGGCCGCATTTTGGGGATCTCACTATTTCCATCCCGGTTTTTGCATTTTGGTGAAATCCCGAAATCCGTCGATTACTCTGGCCCGTTAGAATCATTTGAGTATGAAATCAAACACTGAGAAGTTTCCCGTCGAAGAAACGATCCTCGACGGTAGCCGGTTTGTGCGTGCCTGCCTGCGCCGTCCGGTCGACCGCACTCCCGTATGGTTTTTGCGCCAGGCCGGCCGTTACATGCAGGAATACCGCGATGTTCGCAAGCACCACACTCTTGTGGAGATATGCAAGCAGCCGGAGTTGGCCGCCGAAGTGACCATAACCGCGGCTGAGAAGTTGGGCGTGGACGCGGCCATCATTTTTGCCGACCTGCTGCTCCCGCTGGAGCCGATGGGACTCGACTTCGAGTTCCAGGCGGGAGAAGGGCCGGTGGTTCACCACCCGGTTCGCACGGCTGAGGATGTGCGTGCGCTGCGTACCGACCGGGCCGACGATCTGGCCTATGTTGCCCGCGCAATCCAAAAGGTGGCGACGCATTTTCGCGATCGCCTGGGGATTATCGGTTTCTGCGGCGCGCCGTACACGCTGGCAAGCTACATGATCGAGGGCGGTGGCTCGCGGAACTATATCCACACCAAGCAAATGATGTACGGCGACACCTCGTCGTGGCGCATGCTGCTGGACAAGATCGTGCTGGTACTCGAGCAGTACTGCCGCCTTCAGGTACAGGCCGGCGCAGACGTGATCCAGATCTTCGACAGCTGGGTAGGTTCGCTCGCACTCGCCGACTATCGTGACTATGCTTTCGAAGCGTCAAAAAGGTTGGTGCGTTCAGTGCAGCAGTTGGGCGTCCCAGTGATCTACTTCGGTGTGGAAACCGCCGGTCTTCTCGGCGAAATGGCCTCCACGGGCGCCGATGTGATCGGCCTCGACTGGCGGCAACCGCTCGACGATGGCTGGCGCGCCGTGGGCCGCGGGCACGCGGTGCAGGGGAATCTTGACCCCATCACGCTCTTCGCGCCCCTTGAAGTGATCGAACTACGCGTGAAGGAGATTTTGCGCTCGGCGGCGGGTCGCCCCGGCCATATCTTCAATCTCGGCCATGGAATTGTCCCCAACACGCCGGTTGAGAATGTTCAGGCGGTGGTGCGGATGGTGCGTGAGTTTCGCCTGGAGGAGGCAAATGGCTAAACAAGCGGTGTTGCTGCTGGCCCATGGAACGCCGGAGACGATTGAGCAGATTCCGGATTACCTGCGCAACGTGGTCAGCGGTCGCCCTCTCCCGCAGCACGTCATTGAGGAGATTCAGCACCGCTATTCGCTCATCGGCCATAGTCCGCTTACGGAGCTAACGGAGGCGCATGGCCGCCTGGTGGAGGCGGAGCTTGCAGCGGCCGGTTTGCCGGTGCCCGTTTATGTGGGCATGAGGAACTGGCGCCCGTACATTCCCGATGTGGTGCGCACGATGCGTGAGGACGGGATAGAAGAGGCTGCGGTCATTTGCCTCGCGCCGCAGAACTCACGCACCAGCGTCGGACTTTATCGTCGTGCGGTGCAGGCGGAGGCCGGCTCACTGCGCATTGACTTTACCGAGGGATGGTCGCAGCACCCGCTTCTTATCGAGGCTTTCGCGGAGCGGCTCCGCGTTGCGCTGTCGAGACTTTCCGCGGAGGTGGGCCAGCCGGTGCCCGTCCTTTTTACGGCGCACAGCGTACCCTGCCGCACCATCCAGACTCCGGCGGCAAGCGAGGGGCAACCGCGCCTCTGGCCTGGCGAAGGCGCAGATCCATACGCGCAGGAGGCCAAGCGCACAGCCCAACAGGTCGCAGCCAGCGTGCCCGGGATTCCATCGTGGTACTTTGCGTTCCAGAGCCAGGGCGCCAGCGGCGGACCCTGGATTGGTCCTACCGTAGAGCAAACACTCGACAATATTGCAGCCGCGGGCGTAAAGACCCTGATGCTGCAGCCAATCGGCTTTCTCTGCGATCATGTCGAGATTCTCTACGACGTGGACATTGCGTTCCGCGAGTATGCGGCGAAACTAGGTGTCAGGCTGGAACGTCCTGAATCGCTGAATGGCTCCGTTACCCTCGCGAAGGCGGTTGCGGACCTCGCGGGCCAAGGACTGGCACGTTTTGGAACAGACTGAGGTTCGGATTTCAGCCCTCGGATTGAAGATCCGAAGTTGCAGCAGTGTTACTGTTGGATTAACATCATCTCCAGTTAACCCCTCATTTGAATGCTTTGATTCTGGGTTTAATCGATTCGTGTTTCACCCCCGTCCTGCAGGCGTTCTT
>VFSW01008341.1_pt1 | contig 14894 bp, 9 predicted proteins | sample 5358111 | NCBI WGS metagenome assembly VFSW01 (sample SAMN11554181, study PRJNA540505) | mine drainage metagenome | isolation source: sediment from site ElyBrook_90M | place: USA: Ely Copper Mine, Vershire, VT | collected 2017 | reverse complement strand
ACGAGAGGGTGGAACGTCCTACGGCACCCGCTCTCGCCGCTGCAGGCCCTCAATCAGGTGCAACAAAACACGTCCGTGGCGGAGTTTACCGGGACGGGATCGCTGGTGTGGTCCACCTATTTCGGTGGGAACAGCATCGACCACGGGGCGGGAATCGCGGTGGATGCGAGCGCGAATGTGTACGTGGCGGGATCGACGTGGTCGACGGCGTTTCCGGTGCGGAGCGCTTTTCAGGCGACGAACCACGGCGGCCAGGACGCGTTTGTGGCGAAGATCGCGGCGGGGGGCGGGCCGGTGGTGTTCAGCACGTATCTGGGCGGGTCGGGCAGTTCGAACTCGCCATTGGAGGGCGCCGTGGGCATCGGCGTGGACGCGGCGGGGGACGTGTACGTGGGCGGGACGACGAACTCGATGGACTTCCCCCTGGCGAGCCCGATTCAATCGTCGGCGCATCCGTATGGGACGGATATGTTTGTGACGGAGTTCAATCCACAGGGTTCGGCGCTGATTTACAGCACGTATCTGGGCGGGAGCAGCTACGATTACGCGCAGGCGTTCCTGGTGGACGGAACGGGCAGTGCGTACATCGCCGGGCAGACGCTGTCGCAGGATTTGCCGATGGTGAACCCGTACCAGGCGAGCCCGGCGGGGATGTACGACGGGTTTGTGATCAAGGTCAATCCGCAGGGGCCCATCATCACGACCGCGACTTATCTCGGTGGGGCGATGAACGATGCGGTGAACGCACTGGGAGTGGATCACTGGGGCAATCTTTACCTGGCGGGCCAGACGGCTTCGACGAATTTCCCGGGTGCGGTGGCGTTGGGAGGATCGACGGGGTTGGCGAACGCGTTTGTGGCGAGCATCAGCGGACCGGGGGATCATGTGGCGTTCCTCCGGCGCCTTTACCGGGGGTTTTTCAATCGGCTGCCCGATCCGGGTGGTCAGGCGTACTACTCCGCAGGTCTTGATTCCGGATGGCTCGAATCCTCCGTCGCCTACAATTTCTATATGTCACCGGAGGCCCACAACACGGATTTTGCAATCCTCGAGGTATATTTCGCGATGTTAAACCTCGACGTTGGGTACGCTGATTTTTCGACTTGGCTGTCGACGTTCGACCAGAGTTCGAGTATTGCCGCGGCCCAACTTCAGCTTATAAACAGTCTGATGGGGACGCCATCGTTTCAGTCGAGCTTCGGCGCTCTCACAAATTCGCAGTTTGTATCTCAGCTATATCAGCAGATGTTCGGAGTACCGGCGCCATCAGCTACTCTGACGCAGCTCACCAACGAGCTAAATACCGGAACGACGCGCGCTCAATTAATTCAATCGCTCATAGCTGAACCCCAATACCTGAGTCTGGTCACGATCCGGGCAGAAATCGATATGGGGTATCTTAACCTTTTGGAGCGTAGTCCGGACCCCAACGGGTTTGCATATTACCAGAATTTGCTTATCGGAGGCTATCCGCTTACCAGTCTCCTTTGGAATTTCGTAATGAGCCCGGAGTTCCAGAGCTACTTATAGGGTGCGCTTCCGAATCTTCGAGTGCGTCCGAGAAGAGTCGGGTTGGATTCCACTGTCTGCCTCCCCGTCCCATACCATGGAACCGAAAGCGATTCCGTGAGGCCGATCGTCGCTTGCCAACGATCCAAGCTCGCGGGCTGAGCCAGGGCCGAATGACTCGAACGTGAGAAAATTGCAGTTGGTCGTTAACCATGCACTTGGGAGCTGAATCCGTTGCGTTCCCGAATCCGGATCGAGGCTCCAGGTCGTCAGATAACGGTCGTTCAGCTCGATCCTCACCAGAATGTTGACCGGCGGAGAAACGAGCTTTCCGATGTCGGTCTTGACCTGAAAGTCTAAGGCGATGTCCGAACTTGGTATGCGCCCCAGCGCAAAGACGATCTCCGCCTTTCGCCCTCGGGTCCAGGTCCAATCCCCCTCTGGGGGGTACCACCCTGAGAAGAGGAGCGCGCTCCCGTCACCGGAACGCCTGAACTCGACTACGTGATCGGGCTGCAACACCATCGGCCTTAATTCAAACGACTCATAAGGTGGCGCCCCAGTCCCGTAGAAATGTCGCGATACACCGGTCCACGGCAGATTTCCCCATCCCGTGTTCCAGAGCAAGATGTCCTCACAACTATTACCGTTGGCGGTGGCATCTCCTCGCACTGGGTTGACACAGAGAACTCGAGTCGAGCCCGTTGTCGCCAAGTCGTGGCGGATCCGAGCTGTGATTCGATCGGCCACGATCTCTGCCCTATAACTCATTGGGTAGACAGCGCCACCGGGTGCAGGTTCCTTCTCGCGAAGAAGTTCCGCTTGAAAGCCCGTTTCCCAAACGTCCCAATAGCTTCCGATGACACAGCAGTAGTCACCTGCTAGCGCAATTGTCGCATAATTAAGGTACTGCGGTTTAGCCACGTCGAACTTACACGGCCCTCCGAATCCCTCGTAGCGGTGGTAGCTGAAACCAAGTACCACCAACGGTGCGAGCAGGCACCCAATCCCCGCGAGTCCGGGACGGGTGAATCGGCTCCTCGCCAGCGCTGCCGCGAGCATCGCATACAGGCGGGATACGAGCAGGAGAACAATCGTCATCGCTGAGGGTAGGAAGTACCGAAATGAGCTCGCGTACGATTGGACGTGCGCAAGCTGGGACGAAAAAATGGCGTAACCGAGGCTGGTTACCAGGAGCGAGAGTTCGACGTCGCGGGTCATGCCTCCGGTCTCGGGCAGCCAACTCAATCGGGTCCTTAGGCCGGTGAATCGTAACCCAACTAGGGTCAGGACGGCTAGGAGCTCAACGAGGAGGACCACACCTCCAGTTTCCGCAAGAAGGTTCGAAATGCCGAGCCGAAGGGCGGCAAACGAAAGTGAGATTCTAGCGTAGTCCTGGGAGGAGAAGGACCGCGACAGTTCCGGCCATCTGCCCGCGTAGAAATGCGAGGCATAGGTAACGCACACACCTAAGAGCAGGACGACTGAGACCTCTGCCATGCGCGCGCTCCTCGCGCCGGCCTCGTGGCCCACCAAGGGTTCAAGGGTTCTCCATTGCAGCGTCAGGTGAACGAGCAGGAACCCAGCAATGAGGATGGCGCTGCTGGGGTTCACCCACAGTGCGACAAGGACGAGGAAGAAACCGGCCGGTTTTCCGAGGGCGGGGATCAATCGCTGGTAGAGGAAAGCACCAAGCATGAGCAGCGCAAGAGAGAGGCTGTACGGGTGAACGCCGGGCCACAGGACGTAGAACGATGAATAGCTAAACTGAACGAACACAACCGCCAGATAAAGGAGAGCCACGAAGTTCTTTGCGATCCAATCGTTTCGCTTTCCGCTCACCGTAAAGAGCACGACGGAAGCAAGTGCTGGCGCCGCGAAGCCGGCGAACACTCTCAAGAATAACTGAACATTCGCGTTCACCAGCAGATTATGTAGCCAAAAGGTCGACAGCGGTAGGAGATTGCCAAATCGGTTTGAGCCAGGATAAAAAGGCGTTGGCGCCCATTGGCCGAGGAGGTACACGACGGTATCCTCGGAGTTTTGCAGCGCGCATGTTCCCTTTAGCAACCAGGTGAAAACCGAAAGGGCTAAAATCCAGGCCGGTAGGATGAAACTCCTCAGCGATTTGTAGCGCGGCATGGCGATTCGTATTGCAAAGGACGAAGGTTAGCATATCCCATACGCAACACGTCGCTCCACTGCGCGTCTGGCGCATCCAAGCGTCTGTCGAGGGCTGGGGCGCGGCGCTGAGGTATCGAAGGGCGGGATCCCGCCTCCATGCCCGATTCCATCTGACTCACGCTGCGCAACGGGTGCAGCGCATGCAGTCCGAGCTAGACGTGTGCCCCCGGCGGCGCCGGGGCGTGGCGTCTGGAGTGCTATCCGGGCTGGCGTGACAGAAACGAGATCAACGATTGTGGCACACTAGTGGTGGTTGGCGGTCATTCCAGTCAGGGCTGCCTGAGCCAGGAACCAGACGTCCCGCAGGCGGACGGGTGTCGGTGTGTCCATAGAGCTGCCACGGTGACAGGGAAGAGCATGGAAATGAGCAAGGAAAGAAGCCGGGTAGCTGAGGCGAAAGTGAACTACACCGAACTACGACGGTGCCGCCTGAGCGGCAGCAGGACGCTCATCCCGGTCCTCGATCTGGGGGAGCAAGCTTTGACGGGCGTCTTTCCGCGTAGTCCCGGGGAGGGGGTCACATGCGGCCCGCTCCGGCTGATCTGGTGCCCTGACTCTGGGCTACTCCAGCTTGATCACTCATACGACCTCAGCGAGATGTACGGTGAGAACTACGGGTACCGCTCGGGGCTAAATCAAAGCATGGTGCAGCATCTGACACAAAAGATCCATGGTCTCGAGCGCCAAGTTGGTCTGAGCCCAGGCGACACCGTTCTCGATATCGGGAGCAATGATGCAACGTCGCTTAAGGCCTATTCGACTCCGGGAATTAAGCCGGTTGGCATCGACCCGACTGGTGCGAAATTCCGGCCATATTATCCCGACGAGATCCTCCTTATCCCGGATTTTTTTTCCGCGGAGATGTATTTCCGATCCGGAGCAAACGCCGCGAAAATTGTTACATCGATAGCAATGTTCTACGACCTGGAAGATCCGATTGGCTTCGCTCGACAGGTGGAACAGGTTCTAGCGCCTGGAGGCGCCTGGCATTTCGAGCAGAGCTACATGCCTTCGATGCTTCGGATGACCTCGTACGACACTGTGTGTCACGAGCACTTGGAGTACTACTCGCTGGGCGTCGTTATGCAAATTCTGGACGCTGCGGGCTTGAGGGCCGTCGACGTGAAGATGAACTCCGTGAACGGAGGAAGCTTTGCCGTCACTGCTGTACGGCGGAGCGACTCGCGGCGCGGTAACGATCCCTTCATTTCCTGGTTGTTGGAACAGGAGGATCGTATGGGTCTGGGAGGGCCGCGACCGTATCGCGATTTTGAGGAACGGGTTTACCGGCATCGCACCGATCTGTTGCGCCTGCTGAGCGCGCTGGTGGCCGACGGCAAGACCGTTCTCGGTTATGGCGCTTCGACCAAGGGAAATGTTGTATTACAATTCTGTGGTGTGACGACGAATGAATTATCAGCGATTGCCGACGTGAATCCCGACAAGATTGGCTCCATCACGCCGGGAACTCATATTCCCATCATCTCAGAGGATCAGGCGAAGGCGATGAGGCCTGACTATTTTTTGGTGTTGCCGTGGCATTTCAAGGATAATATTGTCCGACGTGAGGCTGAGTTTCTCGCCTCCGGTGGACGCATGATCTTTCCTTTTCCCGAGATAGAGGTGCTTTGACGTGGGCGCGCACCCGGCTTTGGCCGAGTCCAAAGCGTTGTTTGTCTCTTACGCCCAAAACGGCGAAGACGTACTTCTCAATCGCGTTTTTTCGGGAGTGACGGACGGCTTTTACCTCGATGTGGGAGCGTATGATCCCGTAAACGGGTCCGTGACCAAGGCTTTCTACGACCGCGGCTGGTCCGGCATCAATGTTGAACCGGGCGAAATATTTCTAAAGTTAGAGCAAGCTAGGCCCCGAGACATCAATTTGCAACTCGCCGTGCTCGGTCATTCGGGACAAGTCTCGTTTCTCGCTGACGGGTCCGATGCGGCGACGTCGCGCGTCGTGGCCTGCGGACTTGTTGACGGATCCGCGGACGGACTGCGTCTTGTGGAGTGCCGAACGCTCGGGGAAATCCTCGCCCACTACGCCCCTGGACGGCAGCCAGACTTTTTGAAAATCGACGCCGAGGGTTCCGAGAAGGCTATCGTGACTTCCACGGACTGGTGGGCGATCCGGCCAACAGTTCTTGTGATTGAGGCGACGCTGCCCTGGACAAACGAGTTAGCGAACAGTGAGTGGGAAGCGCACTTGGTTGGACAACGTTATCGGCGGGTACATTTCGACGGGATCAACTGCTATTATCTTCCCGAAGAACGGTGCGATATAGCCCGGCATTTCTCAGCGCCAGTGAACGCGGTCGACTATTTCGTTAGGTATGACGCGAGTGCCGAAGTGCTTCGAATGGAGCGAGACCGGTCGCTGGATGAAATCGCTGGACTAAAGACGGCACTAGCCCGAACTGCCGCCGATTGTGATGGTCTGAAGGGCCTAAGAGACCAGTTGTCTGGCAGGCTTGCGGCCACCCTGACTGAGCTCGACCGGTTGCTGGTGGAATCCGACCGCGTGCGGCAAGATCGTGACAGGTCATGTGCCAATCTTGAGGAATTGCGGCGCGACCACGTCGAACTCCAGGCCGCTTTCGACCGCGAGGTGGGATGCAGCGGCCGGCTCGCGGCGTTTGCAGCCGAGCGCCATCGATTATCCCGCGAGTTGAGGTGGCCCGGTGGTCCGCTGGCGATCCGTGTCGTGCTGCCGATATCTCAATTGCTGCGCTGGCTTAGACGCGTACGCATGCCGAGCGTGCTGCCTGAGGAAGTGGAAGCCTTGGAAGTCCTCACACGGGTGCCAGTTGGTGGATGCGGTCACAAGTCTCATATGCAGATCGCGGGGCGGGAATCGATATCGACATTAGGATTGGATCGACCGGTGCTCCGTAGGCTCGTCTCTGAACGTCGCGTCGAGTTACACGATCAGATCGCTCGGTTAGAAGAGCAACTCGCGGAAGCAATAAGGGTATCATCAGCCGGTCACAGCCTACTCGAAGTTCAGGGTGCAAGCATCGAGGCGCTTCGGGGGCAGTTGCAGGCCGAGATGGTGTCGGTGCGTGCCGAACTACAACGGATTTACCGTCTGATGGAGACGTCGGTGACGGCTCTGGCGCTCGAACGAGATTGAGTTTTGGTTAGTCTCTTGGGGGTGGATCATTTACAAAACCGATCTAATTGTAGATGCGAGGTGCCTCCAGGATTCAGATTACGCCACGCGTGGAGTTGGAAGCCATGCGTTGTCACTCATCGACGGTGGTTTGTGCATTAATGAAGTGAGTCGCCGCTTCCGGTTTGTCGGCCTCGTAGATAGAACTCTTCGCGCACTAGCACCAAAGCATGCCCGCCTCTTCGACGAAGTAAGAACGACCGCTTACGAGGGTCCAGGCGGAGCGCTTCGCGTGTTTTTCGAGCCTTCTGCGATGACCCATGATCCGCACTTTGTGGCTCGCCTGCAGGGCCGCCGGAACATCGTATCTCTTGCATGTGTCTACGATTTCATTCCGTACGAGTTTCGGGAGCACTACCTCCGCTCCGCTGAGACATCCATTGCCTATCACGCGGCGCTCGCGTGTTTGAGGCGATATGACTGGCTCTGCCCGATCTCCAAAGTCACTAAGTCCCGGTTAGACGGCGTGTTGTCTTATTCTGCGTCTCGGATCGTAACCACGGGTGTGGCTCTGCGCCCGTCGTTTCCACCGCGGCGAGTTCGCGATTCAGGGGAATCCGGACAGTTCCGCATCCTGGTTCCAAGCGGCCGGGAGTGGAGAAAGAATCCAGAGGTCGTCGTCCGCGCTCATGCGGCTAGTGCTTGCCTCCAGAGTCGGCGCGTGCGATTGACCGTTTTGGGCGTTGACGGGCCCACATCGAGCGGGATGCTCGGCGAGTTGGCTGAGCGCAATGGAGGCGATCCCTCCCTTCTCGAGTTTCCAGCGTTTCTCGACGATGCGGCATTGTGCAAGCTTTACCGCGACAGCACCGTGGTCGTGGTGCCATCCCTAACGGAGGGCTTCTCAATCCCCGTAATCGAAGCGTCCTCACAGGGTGTCCCGGTGTTGGCAAGCGATTGCGGAGCTCACGCAGAGCTCGTCCAAGATCCGATGGATCGATTCTGCGCCCACGACCATGAACGGCTTCGGTATCTGTTAGAGGAGGTGATAGGGCGACCAGCGTCTCTCGAGGAGCGTCGCGCGCGTCAGGCGGGAATTTGGGAGCCATACACGCGGGATCGGGTGTGCGACCGGTTTTGGAGCACAGTGCTTGCTGCTGTTGACTCGCGAATGGAAGACGGCGTGGCGCGAGCTAACGTTTTGAACCGGAAACTTCCGAGAATAGCCTTCTTGTCGCCGATGCCGCCAGCGCGTTCAGGTTGTGCCGAATACTCCGCCGCTACGCTTAAAACGTTGTCGCGCTACGCCGACGTGAGTCTCTTCAGCGAGTACGCGACTCCCGAGCTTCCAAATGGAGTTGTTCAGATCGGAGCCCCCTACACGTATGCGTGCGTTTCGAGCAAATTTGACGCGGTTCTGAGCGTCCTAGGCAACTCACACTTCCACCGCATAGAGTTCGATTTGCTGCTGTCCTACGGTGCCGCTTGCATTTCGCACGATTCTCGTCTACTGAATTTCTATTGGCATGAGTTCGGTGCCGAGCGGACTGCAAATCTAGCGACGGCCGAGCTTGGCGAGCCGGTGGGCGTTGACATGATCGACCACTGGCTGGCCAATCCGGGTACCCTTCCCACGCTCCACCTGAGCGAGGTTGTGGCGTCGTCGCGTCCGCTGCTCGTCCACTCTCCAATCACGGCTGACCTAATTCAAAAGCTGTATGGATGCACGCCAGTGACGTTGCCTTTCGTCCCATACCGAAATTTCAGCGAGGAGGAGATCATGGAGCCGAGCCGAGAGGTGGCCCGAAATCGACTCGGCCTGTCTTCGGACACGGTCGTCCTGGCAACCTTTGGCTTCGTCAGCCTGGATAAGGCCCCCGGGGAGGTGATCTGGGCGCTCGAACAAACAAGATCGTGGGGATACGATGCCAGGCTCGTCTTCGTTGGTCACGTTGACCCACTTGTTGCAGCCGTCTTGGAGAGGATTTCGAGAGATGCCGGAGTCGAGGGGTATGTATTCACGCCCGACAATACGTGGGAGGAGGCTGTCTATCGGGACTGGTTAATCGCCGCTGATGTAGCAGTTCAACTCCGGACCTACCAACTGGGGGGCCTCTCTGGCGGGCTGCTCGATTGCATCGCGGCGGGACTCCCTACGGTTGCAAACAATCATCTCGCACGGGCCGTTGGCGCGCCAGATTACATCTCGCGGGTCGCTGACGGGTTGAGCGCTGTCCGAATCGCGGAAGAGATAGCGAACATTCTTGACCGTGGAACTCACCGCAGGCGGCCTCTTGCCACGCGGCGCCAGGAACTTGCGGAACGCAATTTCGAGACCTACTGCACGCGGCTCCTCAATGCCTTGGGGCTGGATTAGCCCGATGGTCGCCCTCGACATTACGGAACTGATCCGCCACCCGGTCCGGACAGGGATCCAGCGCGTCGTGCGGGGGATGGTGCGGCGGTGGCCGACTGACGTTCCCCTGTGCCTAGCCCGATTTGAGGCAGGCGCTGGGCTCGTTCCGGTCTCTCCGTCGGTCAAGACTATTCTGATGGAGGAGACAAGCGATTCGGCCGTCCTAAGTACCGAGGAACTCCGCATCAAGATTGCACGCAACCTGGATCAGCCGGTTCAACCACTGCCGCCTCGTTACAAGGTGTTCGTTCCAGAGCTCTTCTATGACAGCGCGCGCTGTCGCTTCTACCATCAACTACTTACGGCTGATCACGATTCGGTAGGCTTTCTTGTTTACGACTTCATTCCCTGGCTGTACCCGGATGTGATTCGCGTCGTCCAGTCCGAGGCACTGATGCCATATCTGCGGCTGATTCGCCTCGCGTCCAAGCTGGCATTCATCAGCGAGCAAACTAGGCTTGAGTACCACGAGCGCATCATGCGTGGAGTTGGGGTGACGGGTCCAGTCTTCGAGCTCGGCTCGGACGGTCTCGAGATGGAGCGGCAGAGCTTCGCTCCGGGCCGGCGTGCTTTTGTGTGCGTGGGGTCCATCGGTGGACGTAAGAATCAGAACCTCGTTCTGCGGGCTTTTCAGAATCTCTGGCAGCGCGGTCGCGCGATCCCGCTCGTGATTATCGGAAAAGGCTTTACTCGAGAGGATGCTTTAGATTTCGAAAGTGTTGATAAGTATCCCCTCTTCACTTGGCTCCGCGACGCGACAGACGAAGACGTGCGGAACGCACTTCGCGGCGCTCGTGCGACGATCTTTGCATCGACGTTGGAGGGCTACGGGCTCCCGCCCGTGGAAAGTCTGCACGTCGGCATCCCGGTGATCTGTGCCGAGGGTGTGCCCTCCATTGTCAACATACCGGAGGGCGGATTGATACGGCTCCCGCAAGTAACTCCGGAGGCCATCGCCGAAGCGGTTCTGAATCTGATGGACGACGACGCAGCACGGTGGGCCTGGGACGCAACCCGGAAGCGCAGTCTTGCCACTTGGGAGGACTTCGCGCGGCAAGTCGCGCATTGGGCGGATTCTCTTTAGGGTGCGCCCCCCGGGGATCTTACCAGTGAGACCGGGCTTTGCTCAGGAATTTTTCGACGCCCGCGCGGCAGTCTTCGGTCGTGCGGGCGATGGCGTTGGCTTGCGCGCCGGCTTCGAGCGCGGCTTCGATTCCCATCGAGTCCATCTGATACAAAAGGCGCTTGCTGAGGGAGACCGCGGAGGCGCTCTTGGCGGCCAGCATGGCGACGAAGGCGGCTGCGTCGGTCGCGAAGGTTCCGTCGGGATAGACGTGATTCACCAAACCGGCGGCCTCTGCTTCAGCGGCCGGGAAGATCTTGCCGGAGACGATCCACTCGAAGGCGCGGCGTTCGCTCACCGAGCGGCGGAGAATCGCCATTACCATCGCGGGCAGGAAGCCGAGGTTCACCTCCGGGTAGCCGAAGCGCGCGCTCTCGGCCGCAAGAATTACATCGCAGGCTGTGGCCAGGCCGCAGCCTCCGGCCAGCGCGTTGCCCTGCACCAGCGCGACCACGGGCAGCCGATGACGGCGCAGCGCGAGAAACAGGTCCGCGAGACGACGAGCCTCGTCGATGTTTTCGAGCGCCGAGTTTTCCATCGAGCCTCGCAGCGCGTCGAGGTCCGCACCCGCGCAGAAGTCGCGCCCGGCGCCGCCTAGGGCGACCGCGCGCACGGAGGCGTTCGAAGCCGCCTCGCTGAGCGCCGCCCGGAGTTCCTCAATGACCAGCGAATCGAGCGCGTTCCGCTTCTCCGGCCGGTTCAGCGTGATGCGCACCACCGGACCTTCTACCTCATAGAGGATCCTCTGGTAAGCCATGGTTCCTTAACGAGTATTGCATCCCCGGTTCCCGCTATCCTCGTCACGTGCCCTCTTTGCGGCTCGATTCCCGGGACGTGCATGTGTGGGTCGTCGATGTCGAGGCCGGCGCGGCGCGGGGCGAAGTGTTGTCGGCTGCCGAGCGCAGCCGCGCGGAGCGGTTTCGCTTCGAGAAAGATCGTAACCGGTTCATCGTTTCGCACGCGGCGCTGCGCGAGATTCTCTCCGGCTACACCGGACGCGATCCGGCATCGATCGAATTCGAGACGCTGGCGCACGGCAAGCCCGCGCTCGTCGACGCCCCGCTGCGATTCAACCTGTCGCACTCCGCGGAGCTTGCACTGGTTGCGGTGGCCGCTGGCTGTGAGTTGGGCGTGGATATCGAGCGCATTCGTCCGCAACTGGAAATGGAGGCGATCGCGCGGCGGTTCTTTTCCGAGCGGGAGACGGAAGCGCTGCTCGAGTATTCCGAGGCTGAGCGCGAACCGGCGTTCTTCCGCTGCTGGACGCGTAAGGAAGCGTATGTGAAAGCGCTGGGCGGCGGGCTCACCATTCCGCTGGCGAGCTTCGAGGTATCTCTCGACGCCGGAAGCGCTGAATTGGTCCGCGGCGGTGACGGGCGCTGGGCACTGCACGCGCTCGAGGTGAACGACAGTTACGCGGCGGCACTCGCGGTCGAAGGAGAGCCCGGAGAGATCCGCGTCAGGCGATGGCCGCCACGCGATTAAGCGACCGCCATACGGAAGTGCGCGCCGGCGAACTTCAGATACTGCTCCCAGTCAAACGCCGTGACATCGTGCCGGCCGGTGCGCACGTGGTAGTGAAGATCTGAGCTGCCGACTGGGGTGTTGACCGGCGGCATGGTCATCGTGCCGAGACCTTGCCGGCCGAAGAGTTCGTAGACCTTTCCGGCCAGCATCGCCGAGTAGAACTCGCCCGGAGGGTCGGAGGTGTGGTCCTGTTCGGCGCTCGCGACGTAGAGCGGGCGCGGCGCCGCCATCGCCAGAAGCAGATTGCCATCCACGGGCACCTGGTCCGGATGGCCGGTGTAGCGATGAAAATTCGTGCAAAACCAGTGCGGGAAGGCGGTGTTGAGGTGTTCGATCGTCTCGCCCTGCAGGCGGCGATAGAGTGAGGCTCCGCCCTTGCCGGACTCGTTGGAGACAATCAGAGCGAAGCGCTCATCCTGCGCCGCGGCCCAGAGGGCGGTCTTGCCGAGGCGCGAGTGGCCGATCAAGGCGATGCGCCGCGCGTCGACGCCGCGGTCCGTTTCCAGGTAATCGGCGATGCGGCTCAAGCCCCAGGCCCAGGCGCCGATCGCGCCCCATTGGTCGCTGTCCGGCTCGGTCTGGCCGTTTGAGAAAAGCAGCGGGCGGACGCCGTGCCCCATACCTCCGTTGAAGTCCGGTTCGATGTCGCCGTAGTAGGCGGTCGCCAAGCCGAAGCCCGCGGCGAGGATCTTCTCTACCTGCCACTGCGACGCCGACGCGCCTCGGGATGATTCCGCCGCGGTGTGCTGGACGAAGGTCACGTTGGTTCCACTGGCGATCCGGGGCGCGCTGGGATCGCGCGTCCAGACCTCGGCGAGGTCGATGCCCGGATCGGCGGCGACGGTGTGGTTGCCGCCAAAATTCAGCCCGAGGAACACCGGCACGCGCCGGTCGCTTCCCGCCGGAAGATAGAGCAGAATGCGAACCGCGGGTCCGGCTCCACCGGCAAACTGGGCGGTAATCTGGCGGCGCACCGCAACTCCGTTGAGCGCGTGCTTGTCTTCGGAATCGACGCGGTAGTTCACCATCACGCGGCGGGAGGGCGTGCGGCCGTAGACCTGCCCGGCGAAGACGCGCAGCAGTTCGGGCCGCCGGCGCTTGTTCCATTCGTGCGTGGTGCGGATCGGTTTGCCGTCCGAGCCCGTGAGCGCGTCGGGCAGGGGGAAGTCGGAGATGGCCGCCTGCGCCGTGCACAGGCTCGCAGCAGTCACGAGCAACTGGCGGCGCGTGAGCCCCGGCGGCATGTTACTTTCCCCGGCCGGCCGGCGCCGCGGCCTTGGCCGCCTCGGCCGCTTCGGCGTGAGCCGCGGGGGCGGGCAAACCGAGCGCCAGGCGAAGCGCCGACTCGATCTTCTGCCGGATGTCCGGATTGTCCCGTAGGAACTGCCGGGCGTTCTCGCGCCCCTGCCCAATGCGGTCCCCCTGGTAGCTAAACCACGAACCGCTCTTCTCGATCACGTTCTGCGCCGCGCCGAGGTCGAGTAAGTCGCCCTCGCGCGATATGCCTTCGCCGTAGATGATATCGAACTCCGCCTCGCGGAACGGCGGCGCGACTTTGTTTTTGACAACCTTTACCTTGGTGCGGTTGCCTATAACCTGCTCGCCCTCCTTGATGGCCGCGATGCGCCGGATATCGAGACGTACGGAGGAGTAGAACTTCAGCGCGCGTCCGCCGGTGGTTGTCTCCGGGTTGCCGAACATGACGCCGATCTTCTCGCGAATCTGGTTGATGAAGATGAGGCACGTATTCGACTTGGAAACGATGCCGGTGAGTTTGCGCATCGCCTGCGACATCAGCCGCGCCTGCACGCCCATGTGGCTGTCTCCCATCTCGCCGTCGAGTTCGGACTTGGGTACCAGAGCGGCCACCGAGTCCACTACCAGCACGTCGATGGAGCCGGAGGAAATCAGCGCGCTGGTGATCTCGAGCGCCTGCTCGGCGAAATCGGGCTGCGAGACGAGTAAGTTGTCGACGTCCACGCCGAGCTTGCGGGCGTAGGTTGGGTCCAGCGCGTGCTCGACGTCGATGAAGGCCGCCATGCCGCCTACGCGCTGCGCTTCGGCGATCACCTGCAGGGCCACGGGCGGCTTGCCCGAGGACTCCGGGCCGAAGATCTCGTTGATTCGTCCGCGCGGGAGGCCCCCTACGCCGAGCGCGTAGTCGAGCGAAATGGAGCCGGTCGAAATCGCCGACACAGGAACGATCGCCTCCTTCGCTCCGAGGCGCACAATCGAGCCCTTGCCGAACTGCTTCTCAATCTGGCCCAGGGTCGCCGTTAGTACACGGCTCTTCTCTTTTTCATCCATGTGGATCTCCCTTCCGCGGCGGGGCGCCTGCGGCTAAAGCTGCGGCGCGTAGTATCCCTTGCGGCAGCGAACGATCAGGTCCTTACGGCCTTTCACTTTCAACGTGACGGTGTGGTACTTCCCGTCGGTAATGAGCGGTTCCGGCCGGTAGAACAGGTTGTACTGGTGACGCAACTCGTTGGCGATATTTTCGAACGACTGCGCCAGATCGGTGGCCTTGAACGGGAAGAACGCTTCTCCGCCGGTTTCGCTCGCCAGATACTTCAGCACCTTGTCGCCGTCGGTTTCGATGCGCGTGATGTTGGTGGAGATCGTGTAAATCACCACGTCGGCCTTCTGGGCCATTTCGAGCGCCTGGTCGCGCGTGTAGCGGCTGACGTTGTCGTCGCCGTCGCTTAGGATCACCATCGCGCGGCGGAACTTGTACAGAGGCTGATCGAGCATCAGCTTGTCGCGGCAGGCGTAGAAAATCGCGTCGTAGAGCGCGGTGCCGCCGCCGGGGCGCAGATCGCGAATCGAGTTCTCGAGTTTGTCGACGTCGTCGGTGAGATCGGCGACTAGTTCGGCCGAGGAGTCGAAGCTGACGACGATGGCCTTGTCGCGATCGCGTTGCACCACCGAGCGCACGAAGTCCGTTGCGGCCTCCTGCTGGAAGCGGAAGCGGTCCCGGATGCTGTTGCTGGTGTCGACGAGGATGGCGAGGCGCAGCGGGAGGT